>Ga0256778_1000003_pt1 | contig 55851 bp, 82 predicted proteins | sample MC6MC0929MT_FD_186049 | JGI IMG/M metagenome (GOLD analysis project Ga0256778, IMG submission 186049) | Metatranscriptome of enriched soil aggregate microbial communities from Iowa State University, Ames, United States - MC6-MC0929-MT... | ecosystem: Environmental > Terrestrial > Soil >...
GTTCAATGACGTTTTCGCACATCGCAGCATATACCATAAGGTCATGGATCGAATCGACGTGCTTCAGATCGCTGTTGGCAAAGCGGGTTAGCTTAACCACCATCAATTCAAAGAGATGGTAGAAATGGTGGTCCGCCTGGGTCTTCAAGGTGACGCCATTCGGGAACAGAACCTGCATAACCTGGCCAACCTGCACGGCGTTGTCGCGGTAGTTGCTGTTGCGCTCACGGAAGGTTTCGCCGCCCAGGGTGAGGATGTCGGCTGCGGTGCGGCCCTGGGCGGTGGCTTTCATTTCCATGTTAGCAAGGCTGGCGTGGTTTTTGATAAGCTGCGCAATATCCTCTTTATCCTGGGTGAATTTGCCGTCTTCACTTACCATCAAGGATTGGGTAAATTCTTTGAACATATCGCAAACATCCCAGCGATCATCGATCGCAAGGATGATTTTAGATCCAGGCGGACAGCCTGCCAAGAGCCGCTTGGTCATATCACGCTTCAACACCGGCGATGTCATCTTGTTATGGGCCGGGCGCATAACCAATTCAAAATCCTTGCCAGATTCGAATTCGTTTCCGAATGCTTTCTTTAGCTGCCAGATCGTCTTGTCCCAGTAGTGCACAGGACGACCAGTCATGAACACCATTCGGAAGTTCGATTCGATGCAAAGCTTGGCAATGTCGAAAACGTCAGAATTCAACGGATCGTCCGTTACGCCTTTGTAATATGCGCGCAAAGCATCTTCACCACCGTTAGGGGTGAGGTGTGGGCGACGTACCGAATCGTCAAACATAGTACCATCAAGATCGAAGATGGCAATGCCGCGCGCGATTTGCTCAAGAGCACGTTCGTTGACGTCCTTTTTCAGCTCAGACATTACATGGATTTCCCATTGTTGGCGACCGGGTTGGCCTGCTCTTTGGACGACGACCAGAAGACCTGGCGCAACTCTTCTTTCTGCGCTTCCAGATCCATCCAGCGACGATAGAACTTGCATTGGTACTCGACAAACCCTGGGCGCGTCTCGACCTTTGCACCACCCCAACGAGGGAAGGCGCATTGGCCAGTAGCGACGCAGGCAGGCTGCAGGAGGGGATCGGCCCACGGGTGCTGCTCCAGGACCAGCGCGCGCATGGCACGGAAGGCATCTTGGAACTCGCCCTGGGTTCGTGCGCACAAGCGGTTCTTGCCCATGTCGCTGAGCGTTCGCAGGTTGAACTTGGCGGTGATTTTGGTTTCCATGTTGGACGGAATCACGGCACGTGCGTCCTGCAGTTGAGCGCCCGCTTCAACAAGCTTCTCATAAGAGCAGCGAGCATCGGCAACAGCGTCATGGAACAGGCGCGACAACTCATCATCGCCTTCGAAGTTCTCGGGCATGATTACGCCAGACCCGGACATGTCCAGGGCGCGGCTGGTTTCTTGCTGGTAGGCACCAGTGCGAGTGCGCACGAGCTGGTGGGTGAAGTTCTTGCTGACTTCTTCAATCTGGAAGATATAGTCAACAAACTCGAAAGGACTTTTGATGGTATCCAGCATATAACGCCAGTGATCCATCTTTTCAGCCTCGGTCATGGTAGCAGGATCTGCGCCACGCATCCGAGTAGATTTAGTTCCCAGGAGCAATTCCAAGGCGTTGGGCGTGCAGCTCAACAGCTTAACTTTCATTCTGTTTTCCTTTCTGGTTGAATCTTGGGCGATATTATCTCGATATCGCGATGGCAAAGCAAGCTTTTATTTCAACAAGTTATATTATTCTGCAGACCTCAAACCGCCAGACCAGTAGAAGCCCTGAGGGGTGTTGGTATCGCCGTGATAAATGTAGCCGGCACGACGACGTTGAACCATGAGGCCGACCTCTGCCGGACTGGCCGTTCGATCCAGGCCCATTCGGCGTATGGTCGCAGTGAATATCTGCTCAGCGCGAGAAGCGTGAATTCTGTACTTGGTCGCAAGCTGGGTAAACGTAAGGCCGCACGCCCTGTCCAGGGTAAGTGCCTCGTTGCGATTATAAGCCATAAAAGAACACCCCTTAACGCTTCGCCAGCACGCGGCCACGACCGTAGGACGACGCTTCTATCAAGCGCTCCACGACGCCAATGTCTTTTACGACGTCATCCAGCAGGATGTTTCGCCATGTCGCGAAGCGCCCCAGCGAAAAGATGCCGAAATCATCTGTCAACTCATACAACAAACCTTCCCGCTCACCGCGATCCAGATCGACAATCTTGCCATACTTCTGGTCAACAGCGCCGATGAACTCCAACTCACCACTTGGAAGGCCGAATGCTTTGCACACTTGCAGGATGTCAGGGCCGCGATGCATCGATTCGACAATCAGCAAATCTCCCGTGATTGAGGCACGGAAAACGCTTGTCTCTACGCCTGGGAAGTAAATTGTTTGATAGATGTCAGTTCCACGCGGCAACCGATAGCGCTCAACGGCAATGGAGGATCGCTGGAAGTCAAGCTGGGAAAGGTCATACCCGCACAACTTCAGGATCACCGGAAGTGGAGCGGTGTTGATCTTCACGCCGCGCGTATGAACATCAATATCGGTGATTCCTGCGCTCCAGAGGATTCGTTTTTCACGCTCCAGGCGATCAGCCAGCCTGTCATAGAAGTCCTCAGGCGCGATATAGCGCGTAACGGTATCCAGGTTCCAGATGGATCGCCCGGCATACAGGCCTGCCACCTTCTTGCTGTAGGCGTTGGCCAGGGCAATAGTCGGTCGGTGGATCGACTCCCCGCAAACGTTGATTTCTTTGTGAACTGTCACCGGCTTGAATTTGACGCCGGTGAGGTTGGCAACATCCTCACCACGAAAGCGCAACAATGCTTTGTGTTGCTCAATGCGTGGACCCGCTTCCTTTACAATGGCATTCTTGAAATGGCAAGCTGCCATCATACCTGCCAGACCACCGCCAATGATGGTGATATCGTTCATAGCATTCCCTGAGTGAATTATGGGCAAAAGAAAGCCCGGCTAAGGTGCGATTATAACTCGCAGCACCCTAGCCGGGCAAGTGAACAACCTAGTAATTAGGCGTCGTGTTCAGCATCATCGGATGGCTCATCGCCTTCTTCTGGATCCAGCGGCTCAGGCTGTGGGGTTGGGCCGTCTTCAGCAGGCGCGGTGTCGTCTGCATAGGTGAAGTCCAGGTGACCCATCTCTTCCAGCTTGGACAGGTAGCTGCGCAGGCTGGTGCCGTACAGCAGGTGATCCATCTCGCCACCCAGGGCTTCGATGTCGTACACTTCGCCGACTACGCAGTTGTCTTTGATGTACTGCAGCACCTTGCCGCGAATCGACAGCGCTTGAGGCGACGACAGGCCCTGGCCGGTGTAGATGATGCCAACGGCCTTGGAGCGACGGCCATCAGAGGCTTTGGCAGCACGACGGTCAGCGATGGCCTGGCGACGCTCTTCGGCTTCAGCAGCGCGACGGTCTTTCTTGGCCTGGGCATCAGCGGCCTTCTGGGCTTTGGAAGCCGCTTCGCGCTCTTCTTTGTCCTTGGCCTGTTGGGCCTTGGCCTCTTCGCGCTCAGCCTTTTTGCGCTCAGCTTCTTCCAGCTTCAGCTTGGCGCGCTCTTCTTTCTTCTGCTCGTTTTCCAGGCGCTTCAGCTCAGCCTTTTCTTCACGCTCAGCCTTGGCCTTTTCGGCCTTTTCGGCGCGGTCGGCTTCACGCTTTTCGTTCTTGGCCTTGCGCTCTTCGGCCTTGGCCAGACGCTCAGCTTCACGCTTTTCTTCGCGTTCTTTGCGCTCAGCATCTTTCTTTTCTTCGCGAGCTTGACGCTCAGCTTGCTTGGCAGCTTCTTTCTGCTCTTTGGTCAGTTCGGTTTGTTGCTCTTGTGCTTGTTCCATGATGAAAGCCTCGGTAGAGTTGGGTTTGGTCAGGTATTTGCGTTTCCTATGGGCGTATTATTCCGCGACCACAGGGTGAAGTAAAGCGATTCAGCCCATAAATGACCATATAGGCTGAATAATCCGATACTCGGCACAGACAACTTCAGTGAACTAGCTTAGTTGGCACCGGCAACTCGCGCGGCAGATCCAGGCACGTCCAGCGACTCCAGATTCACATTGTAGCCCGCCAGGCGCAGCTCTTCCGGCGTTACCTTACGGGCGCGCATGGTGTGGCCAGCGGCGCGTCGGCTGTGGCGATTATGGCCGCTGCTGTAGTTGGACAGGTCGGCCTCTACGGAAGCCTTCTTCTTGGCATCCTTCGGGCTTTTTGCGCGTTGGAAACCGATGAATAGACCGCCACGGAATACCACATAGATGTCATCTTTCATTTTGCTTGCCTCATCAATGGCGATTACTTCGCCATCAGTTCCGTTGTATGCTTCTGCAAGCGCTTCATCGCGCTTAATTGCTTTGAGGTCCATTGTATTACCGATTCGGGTTGAGGCAGAAAGTCAGGTGGGTGATGGCGCGAGTAATCTGGGTGTATGCAATCTTTGCATAGTTGCCCAGAAACTCTTCAATGACCAAAACATACGGCCACTCGCTGCCCTGTGCTTTGTGGGTGGTCAGAGCATAGCCAAAGTCAAAGCCGCCAGGGGTCTTTTGGGCCGACTTCCTGATGTCTTCGTCTTCGGAAAACGATGCAGGGTTGAACTTGACCAAGATTTCTTTGCCATTGGTCAAAGACTTCAAACGAATGAGCATTTTGCCTTCATCTTCGCCCTGCTCATCACGGTCTTCTTCAGGGATTTCTTCATAATCGATGACGATGCCCTGCTCACCGTTCATGAAGTTGTAGCCGTGCTGGTTGAACATACAAACTACCTTTTCGCCAACCTGCGGCAGCGGTCCAGAGTAGCCCAGGGCCTTACGCACACGCGCATTGGTTTCTTCGCGAGTGTTGTTGTAGCAGCAGATGATTTGACCGTCTTCGCCAGAGTGTCGCACAAGTTCATCGATCTTCGGATAACGCTTGTAGACCTTGACGTCATCGTACTCGCGCGGTGGCAGACGGTTGCCCTTGCGCACAAACATGGAAGCGCGAACGATGTTGCCAGCGTTACGCTCGATGGTCTGCAGAAGCACATCCTCTTTACCCTCAACGTACACACCAGCGTCGCGCACAGGATCCACCTGTCCGAAGTCACCCAGGGCCAGGACAGGCACGCCATGGCCTAGCAGCTGGCGATTGTCGTGTTCTCCAACCATAGATGCTTCATCCAGGATGAACAGACGCGGCATTTCATCCAGAACACCTTTGCCGATGAAGATCGGCTCGCCGTCCTCGTCTTCACCGCGAACGTTGTAGATCACCTGGTGCATGGTTCGCGCGCCTTTACAACCCTTTTGGCGCAGTCGGCTTGCGGCCTTGCCAGTAGGCGCGATGAAAATCACCGTAGCTTCAACCGAGCGCGCCAGGAATGCGGAGATTTGCCGCGCAATTTCTTGGGCAACAGTAGTCTTGCCGGTGCCTGCAAAGCCAGCCAGGAAGAATGCTTGTTTGCGGTGCTTCTTCATGTGCCAGCCCTTGAACCAGTGCACGGCTTCGGCAATGGCATTGAGCTGTTCGGCGTTGAACTGGATGGCCGGGGCTTCAGTTTGTTCGGTCATTCTGCAGCCCCTCGCATGACTTCGTAAATGTGATAGGCCAGGCGCTCGCGAGTGACCACGGTGCCGAGGAACTTCAGAATCGGGACCAGTGCAGAGTCAATCGCGTAGCCGGTGCTGAAGACAATGAATTGGCGCTTTTCATGTGGCTGATCTGTGTCAACCCTTGCCCAAATACAAAGGGAGTTGCTATTTGGGTCTTGACCCACAGAGTGAATTTCTGCGCCCTTTTGCAGCATGATACTAGTCGGCATATGTCCGACCAGGTACTTATAGATGGTTATCACATTGGCTCCTTTCTCGGTTCTTTCTTCAAGGTTGTGGAGAATAATGCAGACTTATTCTAAAGGCAAATGATAAGTTAACTTGCAACATCCAGGCAGCTATAATAAGGACTTCTGCTAACTAACGGCAATAAACGGACACAATTATGAGCGAGCCTATGGGCATCAAAAAGTTCAATGGCGATGCAATCACTGCGTTTGCATTCGCGGAAAGTCAGTTGCTTGGGGCCGACTTCTGGCGCGTCATGGCGCCTCTGTCATTCTTCTTTACCTGGAAGGGTGTGGCATACTCTGTGGATATTCCCATGGGATACCTCACAGACGGGGCCAGCGTGCCAAAGCCGTTCCACCCGCTTGTAGGCCCATGGGGTTCGCACGGACCTGCTGCGATTGCCCATGATATCATGTGCGAGTACCTGAAGATTTGGGACATCAGCCGAACGCGCATGGTTGACATCAGCCGCAAGGACGCCGACGACATCTTCAACGAAATCATGAAGGCTTGTGGAGTGGACGACGAAAAGCGGGCGCTTATCTATGCAGCCGTGCGGACCTATGCCGTCACCACTGGCAGAACGCGCCCTAGCGCAATGTACACGGCGGCCAAGCGGAACGCTGAAGCCAATTGGGTCAAGGATCAGGAAGCCCAGGGCAAGCGCGTTCCGGTGATCGTGCACTATGGCGCGACCGTCTGATAAAAGAGTAGCTCGCCGGTCTGAGATCGCTTATACTCGACCGGCATTTCAACTTCACGAGAAAGAACTAGAATGACTATACCTAAAGATTGTGAACTTTTGCAGTGCGCAATTTCTGGCATCCCTGTCGAGTTCCGCACAGAAGCATCGACCTACGGTGACATGTTCACCATTGAAGAGTTCATGGAATGTGTCAAGTGCGGCGCGTTCATCGACAGTGACGGCTTCGGCCAGTTCTCTGACGGCGTGTACGTAAGCTATGAGGCGCCGCACGACGACTGGTTTCTGGGTGGCTGGAACTTCATGGCACCATCCCATTGCCCTGTCATGACCTGGGATGTCGTGATGCCTTCGAGAATGAAGCGCGGCACTATCGACATCCCTGCATGGGCCACTCACGTGCTGTGGTTCAACAAATGACCAAAGTCCCTAAATTCCCAAAGGTGCCGAAAGGGCCTGTGCTGCCAAAGCATCCGGTTGTGCCGAAGGGCGCGCCGACTTATATGGAGCGACCAAACGGCGCCCGTATCTTCTGGACGGCATTTAAAGACGGACCTTGGAAAGGCATGCGAGCGTACATGCCAACCGGATTCGCCACCTTGACCATCAACATCGGCGGCCATGTTGGTCGTTACGTCGGAAATACTTGGGAGCCAGCACAATGAACAAACCTCTCGAAAAATGGCAAGTAAACGGTGGCAAGCGCATCATCAAACTTCTGCGCAAGCATTGCCATCCAGGCCGTGAATTGCAGCTGTTGGTGAACCTGATCAACTACCATTTCATTCACACTGCCGCAGAACTGGACAAGGCCACCTGGCACCCGCCGTACCACATCAAGAACTCGGTTGAGCACGATGGCTGGAAGTGCGTCCAGTTCCTTCTGCAATGCCCGTACTTCGTCCCTGGGCAAATCTACCAGAAGCTAAAGATAATCTGTAAGAACCAGAACGCGATGCGTATGGCCTACAGCCGTCTCGGTGATTCGCCGCGCTGGTGCCGGAACTATGAAGGTCTGGATCACCGTTGGAGCCCATCCTGGGGCACCGGTCGTGAGTTCTGTACCAAGTGCGGTATGCCTCGTTACCCAGATCTGCCGTTCGTCAAGTTCGGTGAACCTGCGGTTGAGTTGCTGCCTCCAGCAATCAAAGATTCACCAAACGTTGTTGTGGAGCCCAAGCACCAAAGTGCCTTGGACAAATCGACACTAGACGATGCATTGAACTTGTTGTCCAAGGTGGATGCGAGCCGTCCAAGAACGTTCGGCATTATTAATGACCAAAAAGTCAATTGGGATATGGCCTCTGCAGAACCAGACACGACAATTCCAGCCTTCACGCGCAACAAGCAGTATGACTGGGATCGCCTCAAGGCCATATTAGCAGAGACTGGTGAAATTCGAATCCGCTCCAACCCAGAATCTTTGGAGTTGACGCGTGTCATGTTCGGCTGGTACAACTGGGTTCCAGTTGAGAAGGAGTTGCCTCCATTCAGGGAACTCGTATTGGTCGCGTTTGATACGCACGCTGGCAAGCAGTATACTACCGCCAAGTTGGTTCATCAGAAGATGTGCGCTGCGCCTGAAAGTGACAACTATGCGTACATTTGGTATGTCGAAGTAAGCAGTGGCCATGAGCTTCGAACTGTGACCCATTGGCAGCGCATCAGAAGGGTTGACGGAGATAAACCTGGATCTGTTCTCTCGCAGAAGCCTTATGCGGAACTGCAGAAGGAGCGGGATGGCCTACAGGCAGAAGTCAAACGGCTACAAGCAGTCATTGACCGTCTGGAAGACGAAAAGCCACGTTCCAATTACTGAGGTGGAATAATGAGCGACGAACAAGCATACGCAGAAATTGCCAAGATGGATCTGCGCGGCCTGATGGAAGTTGTGGAGCAAAATCCACACTACCTTGCAGATCCGCATTATCGGGGCTATGACAAAGCCATATTGGCGCGTTGGGAAGAGTTGTGCATTGATGACGAGGACGGCGAAGAGGTTGTCAAAGCCCTCCAGGCGCGCATCAAGGTGTTGGAGAAAGAGCTGGAAGGCCTGAAGACGGCCAACGCCAACATCACCTACTACATCCCGAAGAAGACCTGCAGCATGAGCTCATTGGAGCACGACGGCTGGCAGGCTTGCGTGGATGAGATCGAGAATGCGCAGTATGAGGCCAACAAGGCCGCGCAGGATGCCATTGATTATACACAGGCGATGCCCAAGGAGCCTTGTGGCCTGGACGGGCCTATCGGACCGAACCACTGTGGCTGGTGCTCGACCTGTACCGCGCCCTGGGAGCACCCAAATGCTGTGATAAGGGCATTGGCCATGCGACAGACAAAGCAGTCCGAAGGCGACTTCTGGAGTCGTCTGGGTGACGATATGGGAGTCGCACCAGAGGCCAAACCAACGCCACAAGTCGAAGTCCCTTCAGAGAAGGATGCGTGCGTGGTCTGTGAGGGTTGGGGTTCTGTGTCAACCGGCATCACCGAGGCTCCAACCACAACTTGCAATAAATGCGAAGGGACCGGGAAGAAGGCAAACAAGTGAAGACCCGCAAAGAACGCCTGGAAGACTGCGAGCGCTTCCTGATCGAGTTGCAATCCACTATTCCTGAAGACGAAAGGGTGATGGCCGGTTATGCAGAAGAAGCAACAGTCCAAACAGACGCCACCGGCAAAAAGATTAACGGTGGCTGGTGGCCAGTGCCTTGGAAAGAAGGCAAGTTTATCAACGCTAATTCCAATGCTTATGCTTGCATCAGCTCAAGCATCAAGACCCCAAACCCAAAGACTGGGGAAATGCGGTACTGGCGCGGCGAAGCATCCTTTGGCCACGGACTTGCCCTCATGGTGGATGACATTGGCCACGGGAAGGGTTCCAAAGGAGGAATGGACCTCAGACACTTCTACAACATCCTCAAGCCCACCGCTACCGTTGAAACATCCCCAGGAAACTACCAACTTTGGTACTTCTTCGATGAGCCAGAGCCTAGCATGCCACGCTTTAAGGCTTTCCTTACTTCGTTTGTCACAAACGTTCTCAAGTTGGGAGGAGACAACACAATTAAAGACGTCAGCCGATACGGTCGGATGCCGATTGGCTACAACAATAAGCGACACTCCCCGGCTGGACCTCTTAAATACCCAGTGGACGAAGGCGGTGTTGTTCCGTACACCGTTGAACTTAAAGATGCGGACTACACCAGACGATACTCCATTGAGCAAATTGCTCGCGCATTTCAATTTGAAGTGCTAGTCCCGATCAAGAAAACGTTCGTCATCGACAAGGAAGAATATAAATATGACGTACTCTGGATGCGAATGGCCGAACGCATCCTGGGTGCTGCCAAGTTAGGCGAAGGCTCGGGCGGCGATGTCGTCATGAACATGTCAGGCAAGTATCGCATCCAATGTCCATGGGGCAACGAGCACACCAACGGTGATCCATTCGGCGCCTACTTCCGAGGGCCGATTCCAGGCGCCGACGTAGAGTTTGTTTTCGGATGTGCTCACGATACTTGTCGTAAGCTTCACCGACGCACCTGGGCAACTTTTACTGATCAAATCGTTATGCCCAAGATTATTGATTCACTTGAGGAAATCAACCGGGCCCACGCCGATTAACAGTTGCCGCGCCGCGCCCTGATAAACGATAATCCAGGGCGCAGGCCAACCCTCTATTCCAACCAACCGGCACATAGCGCTGTCGGACATAAACCATGAAGGAATTGCTAAGTGTCTAAAGTGACTGAGCAGAATGAACTGCTTGCCTCTGTTGTGTACCTGAACATTCACCAGGTAATCTGCAACCGAGATTACGACATCTTTGAAGATGTTTCCAGGTCTGACTTCAAACGCCCCATCTCCATCAACGTTGCCCGCAACAGCGGCAATGGCAATCAAATCTCTCATGTCACCGTCGAGTTTGTAGGCCTTCGCGCCAAGTTCTTCTGCTGCATGACATTCGACGGCACCGGCGACCACGGCACCTCGTTGGCGTCCTTCGCCATGCCCAAGTTGAAGTTGAACGCCAGCCAGAAGCTGGTAATCATGATGTCGATCATCAACTACATGATCCATCTAGGCTACATCAACGCCGATTCCGAATTCTACGCAGAGAAGTTGTCCAGTGAGCTCAACGGCGGCGTTGGCAACATTCTCAGCAAATACGACACGATCCAGAACAACTCCCTTCTGTACATCGAGCACCTGAGCCGTCGCCCTGAGAACAGGGGTCAGCTGGCACTCAACCCTGTGACCTTGCCAACCACCCGCTACTAAGGTCACACCCAATGGACCATATTGATAACGACGGCAACGAAAGCGATCTGCCAGAGGCACTTCCTTGGGAAGACGCTGGCATGAGCGATGAGCTTAACGCTGCTGAGATGGAAACCCACAAGGCCACGTTGAAGTTGGCTGAGCGGGCCGCGCAAGGTGAATTGGCGATCCAGCAGATCCGCCTGGAGAAAGACCTTGTTAAGCGAGCGAAGGCCCTGGCGGCCATCGGCGCTGTCGAATTCCCCGATGAGAAACAGGTACGGGCCGGTGACTTGATCGTCATGCAACCCCAACCGACCGACGACAACCGCTGGGCTGCATTCGATGCACTCTTTGGCGACGTCGATAGGCCCCACATCAACACGTTTATGGGCCGGTTGGTGGATTGGCGCGGGCAGATCGTTGACGACCGCTATTCGATGGTGGAATTGGTTCGCGCTGTGGCTGCAGCTGGCCTTCGCGGGCAAAGCGCTGACTCGATCCGACGCGCCTTCAAAGAATGGGCAATGACCCAGCAGTGGAACGACCTCATTCGCAACTTCGAGCAACGTGTGCCTGAGTGGGATGGAAAGCCCAGGATGCGCACCAAGCTCATCGAAATGTTCGATTGTGACAAGTCCGATCTTTCTGATGACTTCGGGCAATACTTCTGGCTGTCAATCTACAACCGGGTGATGAACCCCGGCTGTCTGGCGCCCATGGTGCTGTCGTTGTTCGGCACCCAGAACGCCGGTAAGTCGTATCTGTCCAAGCGCATCTGTGAGTTGGTCCTTCAGGATAAGAAGGCTGACGCGGTGCAGTTGGACTTGAGCGCTGACAAGAACGAATTCCTGCGTGAGATCACCGGCAACTCAATCATCGCGAACGTCGGTGAGATGACCGGCTTCACACGCGGCGACCTCAACAAGATCAAATCCTTCATCACCACCACCTCTGACTCGATGCACTATAAGTATGAGGGCACATTCCGCCAGGAACGTCAGTGGATCATCGTGATGGACGGCAACAAGTACGAAGGCCTGCAGCGCGACGATACGGGCAACCGGCGCTTCTATCCAATGTTCGTTGGTCAACTGCCTGACAAGTTTGGTCAGCCCCAATGGCGTGAACACTTCTCTGCCGACTTCTCCACGTTTGATGAAGACTTCTGGCAGATCATGGGCGAGTGCGCCGCGTGGATCAAGAAGTATGGGCAGAAAGGCTACAAGAAGTATGTGGACGATGTCAGCAAGAAGGTTGCCGCATTCAACCTGGGTGAGCAGAAACGCGACCGTGGCACCATCCGCGACGATGCGCTAGAGCGCTTCCTGATTCCAGTCCTCAAAGAATGCAGGAAGGTGTATTGGGATGGTCGCAAGCAAAAGGGCATGTTCATCTCCACGGCTGAGATTGCCATGGTGTACGACAAGTTTGACCGGAAGAACCGGCTCAATGATCGACACTTGGTGACGAAGATGGCGGCGCTGGGTGGCATCCCAACCTCAATCAAAAGCGGCTCGATGCGTGGATATATGTTCGAGCAATTCGAGACGACTGAGGATTTCAACGACAACATTGGCAAGATGGCTGAGGCTGATGAAGCCGATGAGAATGCGCTGAGTGAAGGTGCAGTGGATAATGTCGAAGATGTCAAGCCGAATGGCGGTGGGGAGCCTCACGGTGGGTTCTAATTGTTGATCTGAGGTGGCTTTATTGTGGCCGGTGAGCGCTTGTATTAGGCTTGCCGGCTTTCGCCATTCTGGGATTGGTGGCAATAAATCCGATGAACGGCTTTGGTTGAGTGTTGGGTTACTTGGTGTGATGGTGGTTTTTCGGTGAAGTGAGGTGGAAAAATGAAAGTGAGTTGGCGGTCTTGTTGTAGTCGAAGGAATGGCGATGCTGGTTTTGTGTGGTTTGCCGATTGGTGATGTGGATCCGATAAACGGCGTTTGAGTGGAAATATGTGTTCTTGTGTTCTTGATGTTGGGTTTAATGTGCCTAATTTTGGGTTAATGTGCTGTTTTTGTGGCTAGTTGCGGCTGGTTTTTAGGTGCTGGGAATTTGGGTCAAGGCCGCGCCGTTCGTGGGCTAGGGCGGTTAATTGCGGAGCCGCAACTAATTCAGCCGCAACTTCGCAGGCCGCGCCGTTCGTGGGGTTGAGGTACTTAGTTGCGGTTATTGCGGTTGCAACGCCGCAACGGCAAAAGGTCTAAGCCCTTTTCATTTTGTACTTTCCTAAAATTATTATTTATCTTAAATAAAGCAATTAAGTAGTTAGAACCCAGAGAATTCGCGGCCTTGCCAGTTGCGGCTGAAATTTTTCAATAGGGCGGCAAGGCGCAACGAACGTGCTCAAGGTTGCGAATTCATTGGGCTTGTGCCATCAGCCACCCTATTTCTCAGATGCCGTTTATCCGATCCGACTCTAGATGCCAGCAACTCATTTCAACAACTCCAGCATCAACTACGCGGCAATCACGAAATAATGCAGCTTGATCGCCAACACACAATCAACTTACACTAGTTGTTAATCGCCCATTAAGGACACAGTATCATGAGCAACAACGAAGATGGCGGCATCGAGAAGAAGCCACCATTCCTGTTTGCAACAGAAGAGTTTGCCATTGTGCATCGCGACCTCTTTGATCAATACATTGAGTATCGCATTCACGGTTATCACACGTCCACTGCCTTTAAGCGGGTATTTGGCGCAGAGAACTATGACGGCAATGCCCACATCCGCATTGAGAATATGGAGCACAACCCATATTACAAGTCCAGGTTTGCTCAGCGTCTGAATGAGGTCAAAACCACAGAGCTGTGGAACACCAAAATCAGCCTGAATGAACTATTGTCGTCAGCGCGAAATCCATTCGCCAAGGACAGTGTGCGATTGAACGCCATCAAAGAGCTCAACATCATGTGCGGCATCACCGTGGTTGATGAGTCTGGCAAGACGAAGGCAGGACGCTCGCTGGAGGACTTCTATCGGATGGAGGCTGGCCAGGATGCGCTGCCTGAGTCGCCTAGCCCTACCACCCACCACTAGAACCGGCCCAAATACACAGCCTTGGTGGGTGCCCTGTGGCGATTGGGTGCAAGTCCAGGCAAAGGTAGCGGTTAGCGGGTAGCGTGGCCAGGATGGGCTAGAATTCGATGGTGCTGTAGATGCAAAAACCCCGGCTCAGATCGCTCTGGCCGGGGTTTTGTTGTTTGAGGTTAGCAGTATCTATTCATCTCTTTGCATTCGCGATCCCAAGCTTCATCGTCCAGGTCTGCGAAATATGCATCCATCGCAGCATCATCAAAGAACGATACAGGGCTGAAGAGTCCATCAGCGCGCTGGGTATCAATGAAGAAGTCGCCAAAGAGCACATCATCAACACTGACTTGGCAAACAACGCCGTCAAAGTTCTTTGCTTGGATTTCCATGATCATCTCTGTATCCTCATTTGGGTAAGGCTTTCTGCCTTCCGATGAGTTCATTATACGCGAGTGAACGGGCAAAGCAACACTTATTTCATCAAAAGGTGACAGAAAGTGAAAAGCCCTCAATCAAGAGGGCTTTGGGTGTGGTTTGATCAAGATGCCTTGAACGATTTGATCAAGCCTGGAACAGCTTTGAGTCTGACCGCATAGAACTTGAACTCGCCATCAAACGCAACAGCGAAACGTTTGCCATCGCGCTTTGCCGTCCACCCCTTGTGGCCCTTGATTGGGTGGACAGTCTCATTGCTCTGGGTGTTTTGCTCTTCAACATACCAGTCTTCGCTTGAGGCGTTTTTCGCCAGCTCATCCTCGTACGATTTGATTGCCTTTTTCTGGGATTCAGTCAGCGCCTTCATCGTTCTGTCCTTTCTGGTAGTTGCCTTTCGATGAGCACATTATCTCGTGGCTTTGATCGAAAGGCAACACTTTATTTCACTTCTTTCCTGACTTTGAATCTTGCTTCTTGCGTTTGTTCGGGTGTCTCTTCAAGACCCGTCCGTCTTCGTCACAAGCATCCCAGCGGTCGCTATTGCGCTTGTGGGTGCCTTCCATCATTTCCGGTGTCTTCTTCATTTCACAAACCCTCCAGCCACATCTGTTCGGTCATTCTGGCGCCTCGTTGTCGTGCATATGTTGTACCGCAATCGGAACCGCCACACAACGACAATTAATCTGCTCACGGTGCGGATTGAAGCCGTGCCACGGCAGACCACGAGCAATGGCGTTGCGCTTGCGATTCAACAGCACGATGTTGCGCCCAGGCTGCTTGTGCCGCAATGGATCGCCTGGGTTGTGCCACAAGCGCTTGATGCGCTCGTCAACTTCGACCGGTGGGCCATTGCCAGCGTTTTGAATCGCGAACATAAGCCGCGTCCAACTGTACAACTTCCGCCACTTCTGCTTTGGTGTTCGTTTCATGCACCAGACCTCCTGTTCCACTTCTCAATGGCGCGGTCGGTTGCATCAGCCATTGCCTCTTCGTCAGATCTGTGTCGTTTATTGCCGTACTCACGCGCCCAATGGTGGGTAGTGCTCATCCCACTTGTGTGAGGTTTGACGCCGCACATGTAACGCGAAGAGCACATCAGATGTGCGAACACATCACTGCCAGAATTCGAAATACTCAACTCCGGCTGGCTCCCGCAGAACGGACAGGCCTTGGTGTTAGTCAACTGGATCATTTCCAATACGCCTCAATTGCTTGACAGATTTTGGCAGCCTCATGAGGTCCGACGATGGGGAGACACACCAGCGCGCAATACAGTGTGGTGTCGCCTTGGCCAGGTCGCCAGCCCAGAGTCAGCGCCCATTCATCCAGCTCTGGAACGCGGGCGCCTTCGAACATCCAATACAGGAATGTAGGATGGCCGACGTTCACGCCAGCCTCCTGGGCAGCGGCCAGCACCTTGAGGATGGAGGCCTGGGCGGTCACTTCACCACCTCATCTATGCGACTTCGTATTGAGTTCGGCAGGCGAAACCATGCGTCTGAGTCCAAATGCTCATGGAGCCACTTCAACAGTAAAACCGCTTCCGTCTTGGGGTTGACATCTGGCCATCCATCGGAAAGACACAATCGCGGGAATACCTGGCTGATGACTTTGCCACTCAAAGGATAGATGTAAACGTTGGTGCATGCCTCGTCAAGAACAATTACATGCTCACCGTGGCGGGAGTGGAATGGCTGCGTGGTGGCAGGCTGGTTGATCCACATGCGACGAATTGAAGGGGCCATCACTTGTATGTCTCCAATGCTTCTAAATACGCCTTCGCCCATGCGCGGCGTTGTGGGTTGAGGTAGCACTCTCCTTCAGACGATTCACGCCGAAAGTCGAATGCGCAGTTCACGGATTGGTCTTGAAATGGATACAGACGACTTGGAATTGTACAACCCTTGAATTGCCAAGTCAATTCATGCACGACAGCCTTGTGGGCTATTTCCAACAGCACCACGGCTGGGCTCATAGGATCACAAGGATTCATCATGATATCCCAGCGCATAGCTGCTATGCACAGCCCATCGCCACGCTGGAAAGGCAAGTTGCCTGGGTGTCCGCCTGCCTCTGCCCAGTTAATCCAGGATCGCAGGAAGTCGGCCACATACTTGCGACGGGCCGGTGGCAGAGTGGATGGCGCAAACGTGTGTTTAATTTCCATCACTCCACCTTGTTGAATCGGCTATCGATGAAAGGTTTGGCTGGTTCTGCAGCTGTCCCGTGCAGAGGCTGGCTTAATTCCGAGCGCGTCAGACCGTTCACGTTCACCTTGGCAAAAGTCTTGACGCGTTCACCACCGTCCAACTCAACGGATACAGTTGCGCCAAGCATAGCGATTTTGGCGATGAGGCCGTACAGCTCGACCTCAGGGATGCCAGCCTTTCCGCGTGACTCAACGGTGCCGACGTAAACGATTGCCTGGTCAAGGGTGTGGGTGCGATTGAACTCGACACAGGAGTGACCGAACCCAGCACAATCTGCCAGCTCACTGATGACATCGCAGTGTTGCAGACGATTGATGTTCGTTACAATGATCTTCATTTCACAGCCTCCAGGCCGTCGCATTAACGTGATTTGATTATAAGCCTATCACAAATGGCGATCAACAACTATTTGACGCAGAAACGCCCAGATCTGTGTGAGCCTCTGGGTGGTCGGTCAATCTACTCGAAACACCAAATCATTCGCCATCATCCAGGTCTTGCTACCCTTGCACTCTGGCGTTTTGCTCTCCATCAACACCACTTCGACCTGGCGACACAGAGGTGCGCGCACCGGCGAAAACCTTTCCTCTGGAAACCCAGGGATTGTGAACAACTCGCCGATGGCAATCTCATACAAGTGTACCAGTTTCATTTCTTTCTGTTCCTTTCTGAGATACCGGAAGGCCGGCACCTCAGAGTATAGCGTAAAGCTGGCATTTAGCAAGAATCGCCGTCACTCTCCAAACATTGGCGCGGCTGCACGGATGCAATCGCCCAGAGACTTGCGCATTGTGCCAGAAACGGAGTCGCCATCCAGACGGCACTCCCACCACGACTCGCCGCCTTGGTCAACGCGCACAAATTCCGCGCCGACCGCTTCCAGGTCTTTCTGCAGATTGGCAGCCCAGGTCTTCACAACTTCTCTCCATCAGTTGGCATGCTGCTTTCGTGCACAGAACGGTTGGCGATCTTTGCCATCGCAGCTTCAACGATGCCATAGACCTTCTGCAAGCTGAGCTGGCTGGCGACATAACGGCTGATAACGACACATTCAGGGCCGGTATGGTCCATGACGCAGAACTTGACATCATCGCCATCAACCGCAACGCAGATGTCCACGCCGAAGTCTTTGCACTTGGATTCTGCGCGAACATAGTCAGCCATATCGATGGCGATGGACAGAGAAAGCATTTGTGGCTTGGAGCGCATTTCACTCACCTCGTTGGTTAGGTATGAGCGGGATTATGCGCCAAGCCACAATGGAAGGCAAGTGATTATTCCTGCCAGAGTTCTGGAGGGATCTGGGCGGTGGTGTTATTCTTGGTCGCGACGATGGCACGCAGCGCGGCGATACGACGGTTAGGGCCGAATCCTTTGCCGCGCAACCCCTCAGCCACAGGCTGGTCGCTCCTGTAGGCGAACGCGCCGACCTGGCCGTCTACCTGGGCCATGAATTCGATGTGGTGCTTGTCCAACAGCGGGCCAGCCTGAGCCCAACGGTTCACCGGGTCATACAGCTCGTGCCAATTCGTCACTTTGCCGCGCTTGACGATGAATGTGCGGTGCGGGTTGCCATACTGCGGAGGCACAATGACAACCTCCAAACCTTCTACCATCGCCACGGCATACGCCAGGGCATAGCCGTCCAGCTTGCTGATCAAGATGTCGTGCATTTCAACTCCTTGGCCTTGCGCGCCTCGTTCATCCACATAGAGCGGAATCCAAGCGCGAACCGGTACTGATACCAGCGGTTGGCAGCCTTGTGGCCTACCAGCGCGCGATTAATGTTGCGGGCGTGTGAAACGCACTCTTCAACAGGGCGCGTTTCAGGTTTCTTCCTGGTCAATTACTTTTGGTCGCGTGGGAGGTCGGTGGTGCTGCCACGGAAGTCCCAGTCACTGATGATGGACTGAGGTTTGAACGTCACGCGGTAGTGGTACACCGAAACGTCGGTGCTTTCCAGCTGCTCGCTGAAGAATGTGACGTTGTCCGACAGACCCAGGGAGTGCTTCTTGTAGGCGTTTGGACCGGTCTTGCAGGTTACTGCCACCTTTGGCTTGGCGCTGCTTTCGACTTCGAATGCGCAGCGCCCTTCGATGGTCAGAAGGTATTTATCGGTGAAGCCGTTGATGAAGACGATGCGCCGGTTCACTTCGAAGTTGTCAGCGGCCTTGGACAGGTTTCGAGACGCAATCTTGGCGTCATCCTGTTGGCAACCGGACAGGGCAATGGCAGACAGGGCAACAGCAAGCGCCAATGTTTTCTTGAGCATGAATCGTTTCCATATCATCGCCAGGCAACCGGCTGGCTTCGGTACTGGCAAAGCCCCAGTTAAGGGGCTTGTTTGGTTGGTATTTCATCAGGTTCTGGCTGGTGCTTCCCAGGCCATGCCGAGGCTTTCTGCGTGACGACGTTGTACACCATCTTGGCGAAGGATCGTTGCTACTGCATCAAAAACATCAACCTTGCAGACGGAATAAAGGGTTGTGCCCTTAAATGCAATCGCATCGGCCTCGTTGAAAAACAACGTTGCGCCAATACCAAAACGGAAGTTATTGCGATTGCAAGGTAGTTGATCAGCAAAGCCAACGGCATATACTTGGTCCATAGTCTTGCCCTCCAGGGCGATTTCGTTTCTGTAGAGGTGATTATGCGTCACCTCTGACTGGAAGGCAAGCGATTACTTCAGCCTTGTTCAGTTCGGCCTTGCTGGCGAAGGGTCTTGGCTCTAAGTTCATTGAACTTTTCCACGTCTTCTGCAGTCGCGGCCTGCATAGGGCGCGGGTAGCCCTCGCTGACAAAGATATAGCCACCCATGCAATGAACCGCGTGCCAACCACCGGCGTGAGGCGATTCCAGGCGCGCCAAGGCCGAAGATCCAACAGAGTAACGAATTATGTCGCCTCTCTTGAAATCTGCCATATTAAGCCCCTGTAACTTTCAGTAGCATGCGCTTGCAGGTGGCGCAGCGTTCACGGTTGGAAGCGTACACCAGATTTTCTGCGTTCTTCCACTTCCCGCACAACGCCTTGCCGTGAATGAAGAAATGCGCCTTGGTTGTGGAAGCAGCAAATGGCCAGCCCCAGCCATCTTTGGTTTCATCGGCTTTATCAACCTGGCAGTTTTGGTCAATCGGCGACTCAACGATGCCAATCGAATGCAACTCCAGCAGTCTGGCCGTAGCACCGTCCGCAGCAGGTGCCTCGTCAGCGATCTCAGCGTTACGCTTGATCCGTTGTCCCTTCAGGATGCCCATTTGGTCAGTGGACAGGTTGATGATCTTCATAACTGCGCCGAACACTTTGTAGTCATCCGGCTCGCGGCGAATCGCCTTCATCTTCGGTTGAATCTCCATTGGCACTTTAGATTCCAGGCGACCTGCCAGGCCGCGCAGCTTATCGGCGCAGTCGTAGATGCGAAGGCTGAGGGCGAACAAAAGAACTACATGGTCGGCTGTCATGCTGCCGCCTGACTTGGTGGTGACCTTCTTCAAGCCGGTTGATAGCCATTTTGGCAAGGTTATCGGCTTCATGCCGGCACCATCTGCGTGAGCAACATCGACAAAAGGACAAGCGCTGCTGAGGTGGCGATGAACGAAATGGCGCGTTCACGTTTCAGTTCACGCTCATAGTACAACGACCAGCCGTCGCGTGTATCTAGATAGCCAGGATCTTCGTGCGTGGCTAGCCGGAATGTTCCGACATTCAACCCGGTGCAAAGACCCAGGCGGTTTGGGCGACTGTCCTTTGGCTTTAGCGGGTGATGGTACGGCTGCTGGTTGATGAGAGCACCCTGCACCGAGTTGCCGATTGTCGGCAGGATTTCGCCGTCAGATGGCCTGCGGATCGTTCCAAGTCCGTTGCCGTTGACATAAACCATGTCGCCAACCAACTGTGAAACCGCCAACTCTTTGCACCCAGAATAAGTGAAGAATGCCTCTTCGGTGCAAATGATCTGGTCGCCGTTCTTCAGCGAGCGCTGAAGTGCACGCGCCTCTGGTGGTTTGGCCAGGAATTCTTGTTGCGCTTTAATCTTTTCCAGGTTCATTCTGATTCTTTCTTGGTAACGTTGAAGTTTTTGAAGAGCCAGCAGATGAAGTCCTCTTCATCAAGCTCATTGTGAGAGGTGCAAGCAGCGATTCCGTCAGAAATCTGCTTGTATGCGCTGCTTGCCAAGGCGCCTTCTTCTGTTTCGTGCAACGAGCCGTCAAGTGCCTGGAAACGATTCACAGGAACTGCAAGAGGGTTTGGTGCGATTCTATGTTCCATGACCAAATCCTTAATCGTCTGATTCATCTCGCAAGCTTTCTTCACGCTCGGCAGTGTACAGAGCACCCTCAAGGTCGCGGACGAGTTCTTCGCAAACAGAGGTGTGGTGATAAGACTTTCCATCGTCACGGGATTTGTGCGCACGCCAACGTGCTGCGTCAAGAAGCATCTTCAATTGCTCTATCATGGCAGAACTCCAATATTAATCAAAGGTGACGTTATTATGCGCCACCCTCAAAAGATCGGCAACCTATTTCTTGCAGCGCGGCCATGCCTTCTGCGAAGTCCAGTCATGGAAGCGAATGGACCAAGTAGAAAAGTTGCTGATTGCCATGAGCGGATGGGCGATGCCGTCGTGAATGATCGCCCAAAGCTTTCGCTCTTCAACATTTGCACACGCCTTGTTGGGATCGGTCTTCATGCCAGGCCCATGTGGCGCTTCAACTGGGTTGTTACTGTGCGCATGTATGCGCGGTCAGGAAACTTCTTGATGCTAATGGAGACTTGCCCAGACCCTTCCACCTTAAGGTACAGATATGGGGCACCACCAGTCGGATAGCCGACCCACCATGTTTGTTTTGACATCAAACTTTGCCCTCCAGGCTTTCACAGACCTTAATCACACAGTAAAGAACAAAGCAGAAGCCGATAAAGGCGCCAACTTCCAGAAGAGAACGTGCGCTGCGCTTGAATGCCGAACGTGCTTTGGACTCGATGCTCACAAAAAGATCCCTCCTTTGCCAGGAATAAACTTTTCCCGATCAGCAATGATCAGAAGTCTGTCAATGGCTTCTTCGCGATCATCAAAATACTCTGGATGTTCATCGCCGCCAGGAAAGCACGTCTTGCTGTAAGCGCTGAAGGACACTTCACCAAACAGACGCATCTGCTTATAGTAAAGCCTGATGTAGAATGTGGTCTTGCCATTCTTGATCTGGGCGACGATGTGCCCGTCAATAATTCGTACTGGCGTCAAACCGAAAAGTTTGGCCCAAAAGCCGTGGTCAGGCCGCTCCTGGATGATGCCTTGGCGCGCGATGTTGCGCATTTCCTGGTTGTCAACTACACGAGCTTGTTTGTCTGCGTCGATGATTCTCATTCAGCACGCTCCTGGACGGCAGACCGGCAGGTCAATGGGCGGATCATTGAGGTGAACGAACTTCATCGCAGCATCCCACGCGGCCTTGACTGCCTGGTGCTTGTACTCTCCGTCACCGTCGCGAACCAAGTCAAGTTCGCCATACCCAGCTTCGCGCACACGATCTTCGAACTGGCCGCGATACACTGCCAAAAGCGAGTCAGCAAAAGCAGCACGCGGGATCAGCGCAGCAATTTCCTTCACCTGCCCCTTCGCCAAGGAGGTCGAGACGTCCAGCTCAAGGCGAACGCGATCCAGCCTTTCTGGACCTTCCTTCAAACCGAGAAGCACCAGCGCGTTGGCGATATCTTTGGCCCATGTCAAGCTGCCAACAGCATGCTTGCTGTCGATATGCGCACAGACAATTGCCGTCGCCAAAATGTCCATTTTATTCATCAGCGGTTTCCTTTGTACACAAGGTTTAGGCCATCGGCTTCATAGTTGATGAACTTATCATCTTTGGCCTGCTCGATGCAACGTGCTGCGATGGCAACGGCTGCAGATTCGATGTTTTGGTTGAATTGTTTTGGGAGCATGTTGCCGTCATAATCGAACTGCAGGACGACATCACCTTCATCAAAGTTGGCGTATCGAAGGGTGCCGAAACCAAAGTCATCACACTCACAAAACAGCGCTAGGGCTATTGTGTTTTTCTTAAGCCCAAGCTTTGTCAAGTTCAATGAAACGATAATGCGACGCATATCAACTCCAAAAGTGAACCGGCCAAGCGAATACCGCTGGCCGGTTCCAGAATTTTACGCCGGTTGTGAGGGACCGGCAACCCAAGGACATCAGTGAAGCATGCCCTTCACAAGAAACTCTTCGCCCTCTACGCGACCATCAGGCATGACCCAGGCCACGGCGGTGCCGCGCGTGATGGACACTGCAGCCTGGCGGGTCTTCACGTCGGTGACTATCGAGCGCCCTTTCCAGCCGCGCTGGCCTGCAGCGGTGAGGGTGTTGAGTTGGGCGTCAGTCAGGTAGAGGTCAGCGGCCTTTTGGAGGCGCGCCTGGGCAGGCGACAGGGATTGGTCATCAGAGGCTGTGACACCTACGGCGTCCAGCGCAGCTACAACAACGGCTTTGTGCTCAACAGTAGTGTTCATATTTTGAACCTCAATCTAGGTGGCGCCTATCGCTCACCCTTATTGATAACTATAGACCTGCCAGTCAGAAAAGCAAGCTGTGATGACACCCGTTCGTCGGCAAAAAGAAAGGCGCCACCTGGACGCCTTTATGACTATTTCTTCGGGTTCCAGTAATGGAAACTAAACCTTTTCCACGGCTTCCATCGCCAGTAGGTGCCTGGCAAGTGACAAACGGAAAGCGTGAATCGCCACAGCCTCCAATAGTAAGAGGTTGAGGTTGTAGTCTTGGCACTCCAAAGCGCTGCGACCAAGAATGCCAACAGGAAGGCAACTATAAGCCAGCAACCAGCAAACGCCCAAATCTGGGCTGGAGCCAAGAATACAAAAGTGACGAAAGCCGTGACCACGGCAAAGGTGTAGTAGTTCATCACGCAACCCTCTATTGTCATTTTTCGGTGACCTCCACAATTTTGTATTTGTCACCGAAGAGTCGGTGGAATTCGTCGCGCGCCATGTCTGCATCTGTAGCGGAAAGTTTGACTTGATCGCGCTTTCCGCATGGCAGATCGAATTTGACGGTAAACGTTTGCATGTGATATGTCCTGGTGGGTTGGGAGTTGTTATTGTACGCCTGCACCCCACCAACTTAAAGCTTTCTGGCCAGCGAAGGATTGCGCGCAAGAACCTCAGGCAGCGCAGCCTTCAGGTCGTCAATGCAATCAAATGTACGAGACATTCTACGCCAGCGCCCCTGCTCACCAGATCCGTAGTCTGCCACATACAGCTCCAGCGGAGCGTGGAGACGGTGATAGGCAAGTGTCGGATGATACGAAGTAGGGCATGTGACGCAGGCAGCCAGACTTCCATCTTCATATTTTGCCACCGGCCACCTGGCCTGTCCATCGCCTTTTGGCGAACCCTCACCGTGCCAGCTTATCAAATCAGCGGACCGAGCGTCTTGCCGTCGTTTGACCTTTCAAACTTGCGCCTAGCAACCTGACGCCTTTCGAAAATCTCACTCTCCATCTCGCTGAATGCCTCAGGGAATTGAAGCCTTGCCTGAGGGACGTAGCGACGGGTAATGCCCATGCGATTCAGAGTCCCATGCAGCTTGACCTGGAAGCACTTTGTCATGTGTGGCGTGTATGTTACTTCTATGCTTTCCAGCTTGTCGCGCTTGATTATGCACGAGTGCGAGATTCGGACCCACTCATCAGGATCCAACACCTTTTCCATGGCAGACAGCGACATCGACATGATGAGGGCGCCGCCGTCTGTCATGTGGACATCAACATACTTATCACTGGCTTTGAGGCAGATTGCATTCTCCAGCGAAAACTCTTCACCATTTCGCTGGCCATAGGTTCGACCGCGCGATTTGCTGAGCCATTCCGAACCGTAGGCCACAGCGGCCTCACCGTTGATGGTTGTGAAAACAACTGGGGTAGTGCCTGCCATCACTGAGTCTTCTTCAATAAGGTTTTGATTTCTGTGTGGATTATCTTGTCGCGGCCAGCCTCTGTAATGGCATAGATTTCGCCATCAGTCATCCGGTTGGTTATTGCGATCAACCCTACACGCCGCATCTTCTTAACAGCTTTGCGAATCTTGGCATACTTGTGCCCGTGTCGATTCACAAAAAGACCACCACCTTCAGCAGCGCGCTTTAGCATGTCAAGCTCGCCCATCAGGAATACAGAGCCGAAATACATACTCAGAATCCTTAAAGGAAGGGCGACCTATACTAGCGCCGCCCAATCCAAATATCAATCGACAATTTTGAAGAAATATTTTTTGCCTTCATGTTCAAACATTTCAGCCTTGGAGGCTTTCAGCTTCATGCGGAAGCGGATGTGTTTGCCATCTGGCAGATCGTGGGCCTCAAAGGCTGCACGGGTGGACTTGTACTCGAATACCTCGGTGCCGTCCTCTGCATCCAGGGTCACGGTGACGCCGTTGCGGGTGGTGCGCGCAGCCTTTACCGCAGGATCAGCCCAGGACGCAGCAACGCCAGCAGAGTTGGATGCATCACCACGAACAGGCTCAGGAGTGGCATCGTTGAGGGTATCTTTGGACTCAACCCAAGCATCCCAGCCAATTACGCTAAGGGTAACGCAGCTGTCAGCGCCCTTGCCGTTGTCGGCGGTTACATACTGATTCTCCAGCAGCTCTGCCAAGGCTTTCTTTTCTGGTTTGGAGTCAGCGACGCAGTTGGCCCATACAAAGTCAATCTCTTCGCGGGTCTTCGGCTCAGCGCCGTTGAGGGCGCTGTATTCAGAGCGGGCGATGTTATTCAGAACGCGATGGTGGATCGCCTTCAGGGCGAACTCTTTCTTGGCAGGCTCCTGGGATGCTTCGGCCTTATCAACAGGCGCAACCTGCGACTCAGCCAAAGGGATTTGATCGTCTGCTTTTGCCTCAACAGCGGCCTTCTCATTGACGGAGTCCAGCAGATCGATGCAGCGCTTCTCAGCGGTGGCACGGTCGGCAAACTTCTTGACCGGCTTTTCATCGTTGTGGCTGTTGTAGAAGGCAACCAGGTCAGCGGTTTTTGCGGCTTGGATATCGGCTACAGATTTCATGGCACTTCCTCTTTCTGATTCTTTCTGGTTTAGAGCTGGTCATCAGCTCATGAGTGTCATTATCGACCATCCGTCCAAGCCAGGCAACAATTATTTTCAAAAAATCTGAAAATAATTCCTCCAACACCCATCGGCAGGTCGGGCTTGAAGAGTATAGACCGAAAAATCCACAAATCAAGCAATCGACGCCCCACAAGAACGGCAGGTATAATGCACGGCATCCAGGCGTACACTAAGGAGGTGTGCCATTTACAGCTTAAACCCAGCGCTGAAGAGCTTCTGGCGCACTCCAACGCGCTACAAAGTACTATACGGCGGGCGCGCATCATCCAAATCTCACGATGCCGCTGGCTTCGCGGTGTTCTTGGCCGCAAACTTCACCATAAAGTTCCTTTGTGCGCGTCAGTTTCAGAACAGAATCAGTGAATCGGTCTACACCCTGATCAAGGACAAGATAGAGAACAGTGAATTCAAAGATGAGTTTGTGCTGACTAACAAGTCAATCATGCACAAGGTCACAAAAAGCGAGTTCATATTCTACGGGATCGCCCGCAACCTGTCAGAAATCAAGTCAACGGAAGGCGTGGACATTCTGTGGCTGGAAGAGGCCCACTATTTGACTTACGAACAGTGGGAGACAATCAACCCGACCATCCGTAAGCAAGGCAGTCAAGTCTGGTTGATTTTCAACCCAGATGAACAGACCGATTTCGTCTATCAGAACTTTGTGGTCAATCCTCCAAAAAACTCCATCGTCAGATCAATCAACTGGGAGGAGAATCCATACCTCTCAGAGACGATGCTTGAGGTGATTCACGAAGCTTATCGGCGCAACAAGAAGCAAGCAGAACATGTATATGGCGGCATCCCGAAAACGGGCGCTGACAAGTCCGTTATCAACCTGGCATACATCTTAGCCGCTGTGGATGCGCACAAGAAGCTTGGGTGGGAGCCTGCTGGAAAGAAAACAATCGGTTTTGACGTGGCTGACGATGGAGAGGACATGAACGCCATCATCGAATCCCACGGCAACGTGATCATGGGCGGGATGGAGTGGGAAGGCCAAGAGGACGAGCTTCTTAAATCGTGTACCAAAGTATACACGCGCGCCCTGGAGTTTGGAGGATCAATCAACTGGGACTCAATCGGTGTTGGTGCTCACGCAGGCGCCAAGTTCAAGGAGTTGAATGAAGCTCGAAACCTGCAAATCGAATACGAACCGTTCAATGCCGGTGCCGGTGTCAAAGATCCTGATGGCGTTTACATGGAACTTCCGCACATCAAGATCTTGAACAAGGATCACTTTTCTAACATCAAGGCGCAGATGTGGGATGAGGTGGCAACCAGATTCCGTAAGACGTATGAGATGATAAACGGAGAAGGCATACACCCTCACGATGAGTTAATCAGCCTCTGCAGCGAGTCGATCCCAACCGACATAATGAACAAGATAAAGATGGAGCTTTCATCGCCAAGAAAGGATCAGGACTTGAGCGGGCGATTTAAAGTAGAGTCAAAAAAGGACATGAGGAAGAGGAAAGTCAAGTCACCTAACGTGGCCGACGCATTCATTATGTCCATGATCAAGGCCAAGCGCCGACCAGCCGGGTTCTTCGACTTCTGATTGCGGTTATTACACAGCCCTGGCCATACTCTGTGGCTTTCTTTGTTAGGCCAGGGCTGTACCAGGGCGCGGCTATTTAAAGCACAGGATGGCCAGGAATACGATGGCGATGAATTCCATCACAACAAGGAACACCAAGTAGGCGTTGATGTTTCCAAGCCTGTCAACTTCCTTGTTGGCTTTGGCAAGGACGTATGCTGGCATATCCTCTTTTTTCACCTCTGGGCGCTTGGCGTCTGGGGTATCAAGAAAGCCTTTGATTTTGTTCATTTCATCACCCTAATGTCTTGTTAATTTCTACAGTCCTGCCTTTGCGTGTTCCAGCAGCACGTGCCTCACGCGTCACAGAGTCGGTTGTTGATACATATTTGGTCTGAGAGTATTTGACCTCACCAAAATACTCATTAACCGAAGCCTCTTTGTACAAAACAAGGCCCTTGCCAACTTCAGGGCCGTGCTCCATGGTTATCGAATCGCGCTCAATTGTCATCTCTTCGATGCGTCGCGAAATCTCTGTGATTGCCCCAATTTTGAACTGGTTGCCGACGCCAACTGGATATTTATCATACCCCTTTCCTACCAGAAATTCCTTGCAAAGGCGATCAACAGTATCAAGAAGCGAGTTGTACATGTCAATTGCCAATTGAACGTCAGAGGCATAGCCGCGAAACTGAATACGCTTGCCCCATTTCTTTTCGTCAGTCGGCTTCTTTTTGAAATCGACCCATCCCCACTCGAACACTGCCTGGCAATCGTTGTATTTGCCGATCACAACAGCGAACGTGGACATGTAGGTTGGAATGGCCGCAAAGAAGCGGGTTGCCGACTTGGCGTCAAACACCTCTTCTTTTGTGTCGGAAAGGTCCATCTCAGTCACCTGGTATTTGTCCATCAGGTGACGTGCACGACTTGCAGCGATTGTGGCCTCGTTGGGGCTGCTGGAGTCTTTGGCCATGGCCAACAGCTTGGCGATGCGATCTTTGATCTTGCCCAAGTCAGCACTCATCTTTCTTTCCTTTCTGGTTGGTTGATGGCGCCATTATACCTATGTCAAAATCACAAGGCAAGGACTTTCTGCGCAAATGGAAAGGCCCTCAATTTGAGGGCCTTTGTTTACTTACGGGTGATCGATACGGTGCCGCGCCAGATCATACCTGCCAGCTTAGCGCGGCGTATGGCCTCCAATTCGGCTTCCACCTCGCTTATGGTAGGTATCACAAACGCCACCTCCAACAGATCACCAAGCTTTCCGTCTTTCACTTCGCGAAGGTTAAGTGTAACCTCTAGTTGGTAGCGAATCGGCGCTTCAGGAGTGTATCCGCGCTTTTCCGCGTTCTTACGCCGACGTTTGCGCGCTTCCTTTTCCAGCTGCTTTTCTGTCTTGGCGCGCAGGGCCGCTTCGAACTCAGCAAGTTGTGCCTTGATGCTGGATTCCAAATCTTTAAAACTCATCTTTCTTTTCCTTTCTGGTTTGTTTCTGTGAAGCAATGTTACCTTGTTCACTTTCACCTGGCAAGCCTTGTAGTCAGAAATCAGAAGAAATTCTCACGGCAAACAGGGCCAATGCCCAGTTCAACCGAAAGCGGGTTGGTAAGCTTTCTTGAGCAGCACGAGCAAATGCCGGTTTCCCTTCCATAGCGAATGGCCCCTGCCTCTGGATCATCAGAACACGACCTTATCGCCCCCAGCCACTCAGCAGGAATATCACCCAATGCATAAAACATGCCATTGACGATCTTTCCTGCATACTGCGAGTCACATTTGACATACACCGAACCGGCATTCGTGCCGCTGGCAGGGGCTTCGCTGAATTCGACAGTGATTCCTTCAAATGAACAAAGGAACTTGGCGCGCCTATTGCCAGTCCCTTTGGCCTTGAGAAGTGCCATTTTTACTTTATTGTCCTTTACCCCTGCAGCCTTCGCCAGCGCCTCCTGGTGACGTTCTGCATCGCGCTTGGCCCTTTCCTCTGCACGGGCAATGCACTTCTTCGCGGCCTGCAGCTGTGGCACAGTAAGGTCGCCGTGCTTTGCAATGTACATTCTTAAGCTTTCTGCAAAGTCAAACTCTGGGGCTGCATCCATTATCCATTTCCAGATGGCAGGGCGCTTCAAAGAGAAAATTTCCAAGTTCTCTTCAGATCTATTAGCTTTCTTGTTCATTCTAATGCTCCTTAACATTTGCCTGATTATATCTGAGGTTTACTCGGATATCAATCTGATTTTCCAAACGCAAATTGATTGTGAACCAAACAACTTTAATTACACAGAGGCGTTGATTGAAAGTTATGGCCACACCTATAATAGGCCCAAATGTCAAACCGGACCAACTATCAATGAAACTCAGCGATCTGTTTCCATTCATCCGACGCAAAAAGGTTGCAGAAAGCAAACCAGTAGAAAACAACTTGGATCCACTGGATCCGAGGACTCAGCGCTGGGAAGTGAAGGATGAAAAAAATCTCATCACAAAGACCGTTGATGATTATCCGGTTTACGTTGACGTAGATCACCTGCCATCTTCTGCAATGGACAGTGCGTTGACTACTGTCGTTGCAGCGATGGACAATAGCATGACCCCGGCAAAGCCAATTGCAGAGAAGGGTGCTGATGCCGCGATCCCAAATGCGATTGCTGGATGGTTCATGAACCAAACGTTCATCGGCTATCAAGCTTGCGCTCTTATTTCCCAGCACTGGCTCATCGACAAGGCCTGTAGCCAGGCGGGTGAAGATGCCGTGCGAAATGGCTGGAAGCTGAAGGCAACGAACAGCGAAGCCGAACTTGACAAGGGTGAATATGACAAGCTCGTGAGCCATGACGTCGAATTCAAGCTGAGCGAGAACTTGGCAGAGTTCAACCGCTTCAAAAACATATTTGGTATCCGTGTTGCCTTGTTTGAAGTAGAAAGTGACGACCCCAAGTATTACGAAAAGCCATTTAACATTGATGGCATCTTGGAAGGATCGTATCGCGGCATTTCCCAGGTTGACCCATACTGGATGACGCCGATGCTGACCAACGAGTCAACCGCCGACCCAGCCAACAAGAACTTTTATGACCCAGAGTTCTGGATCATCAGTGGCAAGAAATATCATCGCAGCCACCTGATAATCGCTCGCGGCCCACAGCCAGCAGACATCCTCAAGCCAACTTATGTGTTTGGTGGCATCCCGCTCACCCAACGGATCTATGAGCGTGTTTATGCCGCAGAGCGAACCGCCAACGAAGCGCCATTGCTTGCACTGAACAAGCGCACCCAGGCCCTTCACGTTGACGTCGAAAAGGCGATGGCAAACCAGGACAAGTTCGAGAGGCGCCTTGGTTGGTGGGTCAAGTATCGCGACAACCATGCCGTAAAAGTCCTCGGGACTGAGGAAAAAATCGATCAATTCGACACCTCGTTGGCAGATTTCGACGCAGTGATCATGAACCAGTATCAGCTGGTTGCCGCCATCGCCAAGACCCCTTCCACCAAGCTTCTGGGGACGTCGCCTAAAGGCTTTGATGCCACAGGCGAGTTTGAGATGAAGTCTTATCACGAAGAGCTGGAGAGCATTCAGACTCACATCATGATGCCGATGTTGGCTCGTCATTACATGCTGGCTGCACGCTCAATGGGCCTGCAGACTCAAGTTATGGTTGTGTTTGAGCCTGTCGATTCTATCACCACCCAGCAGAAGGCCGACCTCAACGACAAGAAGGCCGACACAGATACCAAATATGTAAACATCGGCGCAATATCCCCTGAAGAGGTGCGCCAACGTCTCAAAGATGACAAGCATTCAGGCTACAACAGACTCACAGACGACGTGGCAAACGAAGAACCTGGCATGTCACCAGAGAACCTGGCCAAGTTTGAAGAGGCAGGGGCGAAAGCGAAAGAGGCCAATGCACAGGCCAGCGCTGTGGCGCCGTTGCAAGCTGCGCCGGTCGAGCCTCCAGCGGCCTTGCCACCGGTGGCCACAGATCCACTGTCTGAGCAGACGGACGAAGAGCCGAACCCAAAGCCTAATGCAGCCGATATCCTGCGCCAGATCGTTGGCGCGCTGGCTGCCCTCCAGGCCCATCTGACTCCAGAAGGGGACATTCGTAAATCGGATTCTATTGGAGTCGCGCGAACGTCTACCCCAGGCGTGCAACCTAGCGTTGGCGCTTCAGTGTCCGGTATTGCCAACGTCGTCAGCGAGAAAGAACCTGGAGAACTTCCAGACTTAAAGGTCGGTGACATGCTTGTGAAAGTTGAAAACCCATCCGGCTCTATCAGATCAGGCAAGTCTGCTGACGGCGAAACTTGGTCAGTAAAGATGAATCACCACTATGGGTTCATCAACGGAACAAAGGGTGCTGACGGCGATGAGGTTGATTGCTTTGTAGGCCCAAACCACGAAGCCAGCGGCGTGTTTGTTGTCAACCAGAACAAAGCTGATGGATCCACGTTTGACGAGCACAAGTGCATGATAGGCTTTGAGTCTCAGGATGAGGCCAAGGCAGCGTACATGGGAGCCTACACACCAGGCTGGAATGGCTATCGTGACATGGTGCCGATGACCATGGAACAGTTCAAGGAGTGGCTTACTACTGGCGACTTGACTCAACCGGCACGGATGTTCAAGAATGGCATTTAAGGCATCCAAAGAAAGAAAGCGCAGAAGCCCTGACCCAGTCGGAAAGGGCAACCCGCTCATTCCAAGCGCGGCCATAAGGATATGGTACGCGCAGCAGCTTAATGCAGTAGTCAAACCGATGATGGCCGATTACAAAGCCGAACTCAACAAAGCAATTGAGGCGCGCCCAGTAAAGCAGTTTTTCGCTCAGGACGCTGCCGCAACTGACCTTCTATCGCGCGTAATGGGAATTCTGCAATCTAAGTGGGAGAACATCTTTGCAGGATTTGCGAAGAGCTTGGCCGATGACTTTGTCAAGAAATCTGATGAGCATGCAACTTCAGCAACCAAATTCAGCCTGTCATCTGCTGGGATAGTCGAGCCGCGAGCGACCTACAACGAGGCTGTTGCCAACGTTCTTGGAGCAGCCCAGAAATTCAACCACACGTTGATCACCGGCATTCAGCAAGATGTGCACGAGAAAATATATACTGCAGTAATGCTGTCATTGACTTCGCCAGACCCTCAAAGTCAAGGCGCATCAGGCATCGAAGCCGCACTGAGGAAGACTAATGAATTTTCCGAGGACAGAATAAAACTAATCACAAGGGACCAGACAAGTAAGTTGTTCAGTTCACTCAGTGATGAGAGAATGAAAGAGAATGGATGTGAAGAGTTTGAGTGGTTGCATTCATCTGCAGGCAAAGTACCGCGCCCTGACCATGTTCACAAAAATGGCCAGATATTCAAACTGAACGACCCAAGGTTATGGGAAGGCCCCAAAGCAGATCAGGGACCGCCTGGATGGGCAATAAACTGTCGTTGCAGAAAAGTACCAATCATTAACCCTTAATAGTGAGAAATTGACATGCAAACTGCACAAGTGGAAACAAAAGATGGATTCATTCCTGCAGTAGTCGTTGAACTTTATGACAGACTGGGCGACAGCCAGTTCTTCAGTTGGCGTTGGGCGGTAATTGACATTGCATTCCTTTCCCTTATTTTCCTGCTTTGACTAATTGCGGTTGCGGATCGCCGCAATATCCATCCGCAACCGCGAAACCCGCGCCGCGCCTGGGCTGCACATACTTAGTTGCGGAATTGCGGTTGCGGGTTGCCGCGCTGCAAAAGTCCTAGGCCCCTTTTATTTTATACTTTTCTAAATAAGATTTTATCCGCAATAACGCAACTAAGTATGTGCAGCCCAAGTATTACGCGGCGTTGCGGGTTGCGGAATTAGTTGCGACTGAATAGTTCATCAAAACCAACCGCAACTTCGACACAAGGCCAAGGAGCTTGCGAAATATTACAGCGCCTTAGTTGCCTTGGCTTGCGGCGTGCACTTATACTACACACGAGAACAACGCTAGGGCCAATATATGTCGAGTAGCAGACAGCGCGATGCAAACGGATTCCTCTTGGTAAAAGGGTGTCCAATTTCATCGTTCGGCATTTTTGACTATGGCGCTGGACAACTTGGCCTGCCAGGCGACCCAATGCGAGTCGTCAAGGTATATCGCCCAGAGTCTGCAGTCAGTTGCCCTGAAGCAATAAAATCCTTTCAAAACGTCCCGTTGATTGATGATCACGAGATGCTGTCAGGGTTTGAGGGTGATCAAGAGGACACGGCCCCTGAAGATTACGGCATTGACGGCGTATTGACAGGGAACGTATATTATGACGCGCCATGGATGCGCGGTGATCTTAAAGTGTTCACCCGCAAGTTGCAAAAGCAATTGCAATCTGGCAAAAAGGATTTGTCCCTTGGGTACAACTGCGACTTTATTCAGCAGCCCGGTGTTTTTGAAGGGCAGCCGTATGAGGTGATGCAAATTAACTTGCGCGGCAACCACATCGCGCTGGTTAAAGAGGGCCGGGTCAGTGGAGCAAAAGTGCTTGATGGTATGTGCTTCGACCATTTTAGCTTTGATTATGTCAAACCTCAAGAGGTAAAATCAATGAAGCTTAACCGCAAGGCGATGGACAATGCAGTTGAACAGCTGCAGGCCCTCATCCCAGCACTCCAGGCCTTTTTGGCCGAAGAGGCTAAAGAGCCTGAGCACCAACCGGGCGCTGAGCCAGCTGCAGAACCTGCCGCTGAGCCGGTTTCCACTGATGCCGAACCTGCTGCAGATCCAGTGGTCGAACCCGCTGCTGAGCCAGCTGCAGAACCTGCGGCCGAACCTGCTGCTGAGCCTGCTGGCGGCAACCAAGAAGTCGTTGCAATTCTCGATCAACTCGGTGCACTTTGCTCCCAGCTGAAGGTGGCTTTGACCGGCGAAGGGGCGCAGAATGACCCAGCAGCAGATGACGCCGCCGTCGAACCGGGCACCGAAGGCATCCAAGATAACGCCGCGCCCGAAGACCCGGCCCAAGACGACATCCCAGCCAACGGCCAAGGAAAAGCGCCGGAAGGCCCTGCAGCAGGAGTTCACGCTCAAGCGGGCGATGCTTCGCTTCAGCGTTTCTACGATGATCTTGCTGTTAAGGATCGCCTCGTCAGCCGGTTGTCTAAAGTTGTTGGAGCCTTTGATCACCGGGCTATGGACTCAGCTAAAGTCGCTGCTTATGGCGTCAATAAGCTGAAGCTGAAATGCGCCAAAGGCCAAGAGGCCGTGGTGCTGGACAGCTACCTTACCGGCGTCGAAGCGCGCAAGACGGCAGACGCCTCCAATGTTGCACGTCGTGCTGCCGATAGCGCCAATGCGACTTCCGAACTCACCGCATACCTTGAGGGGAAATAAGCCATGTCCTTCCAGTCCACTGTGTACCGCCAGTACACCACCGGCTTCCCAGGTGAAGTCGCCAAAGACGGCCCGCTGCGCGCAAAGCCCGCTCGCATCGCGTCTGCCACCATCGGTGAAGACCCGGGCAAATCCACCAACCGCATCAGCCGTGCGTTCGGCTGGAGTGCTGAGTTGGACCCGACCGGCAACACCATCGCTGCCACTGGCGCTGAGGTTGTTGTGGGCGGCCCACGCTTCTACGGCGTTCTGTTCCACTCCAAGCACTATGCCCTGTATGGCACCGTAGAAGGTGGCCCGCTGGCCTCTTCGATGGACCTGCCGCAGGGTGCGAATGCCGAATTCGCTGACATGGTGATCATGCACGCTGAGGTGTTCAACCACACCACCGGTGCCAAGTCCATCGCCTATGGTGACGCCCTGGCATACGTGCCAAGCAGCATTACCACCGAGAACAACCCGTTGGCGCTGCCATACGGCGCCCTGATCAGCTACAGCGGTGCGCTGCCTGCGGGCATGATCGCAATTCCGAACAGCCGCGTGATCAACCCAGTCAGCCTGTCGGCGTCGGCTGTTGATGCGCTGGTGTCCACCTACACCACTGTTCAACTCACTCAGTAAGGAGGCCGCGAATGGCTCGCCAAGCAAGCGTCACCCGCTCGTACATCCCCGGTCGCAAGACCCGGGTGTTCGACATGAAGACCATCACCAACGAGGCTGTTGCCGGCCTGGCGCGCATCGGCGTCGTGTTCGATCACGCCACCGTACACGACCAGATCCAGAAGCTGGCCGCTGCCGGCGCCTTCACCAGCAACAAGGCTGTTGGTGACTCTGCGTTCGCGCCTGCCGTTACCCAGGCATCGATCCCGACCCCAATCCAGTTCCTGCAAACCTGGCTGCCAGGCTTTGTCAAGGTCCTGACTGCGGCCCGCAAGATTGACGAGTTGATCGGCATCAAAACTGTCGGCTCCTGGGAAGACGAAGAAATCGTGCAAGGTATCGTGGAGCCTTCTGGCACCGTGTCCGAATACGGCGACTTCACCAACATCCCGCTGACCAGCTGGAACGTGAACTTTGAGCGCCGTGGCATCGTTCGCGGTGAAATGGGCATGGCCGTTGGCCTGCTGGAAGAGGGCCGCGCTGCTGCAATGCGCCTGAATTCGGCAGAAACCAAGCGCCAAGGTGCTGCCGTACAGCTGGAAATCTTCCGTAACGCAGTCGGCTTCTACGGCTGGAACTCGGGCAACAGCCGCATCTTCGGCTTCCTCAACGATCCGAACCTGCCAGCCGTCATTTCGTCGTCTGTCACTGGCGGCTGGGGCGCTGCCGGCACCGACTTCCAGGACATCACCGGCGACATCCGTATGGCCGTCGTCCAGCTGCGCACGCAGTCCCAGGACCAGATTGACCCTGAAAAGGTCGAGCTGACCCTGGCCCTGCCAACCAGCAAGGTCGATTACCTGTCCGTCACCACCGACTTCGGTGTGTCGGTTCGCGACTGGATCACCCAGACCTATCCGAAAATGCGCATCTGCTCTGCACCAGAGCTGACTGGCGTTGTGATCGGCTCTGAAGACCCAGAAGACATGTTCTATCTGTATGCAGACGATGTTGACGCATCCATCGACGGCTCCACCGATGGCGGCGAAACCTTCGCCCAGCTGGTGCAGACCAAGTTCATGACCCTGGGCGTCGAGAAGCGCGCCAAATCGTATGTCGAAGACTACGCCAACGGCACCGCAGGCACCATGTGCAAGCGTCCATATGCGGTGGTTCGCGTCGGCGGTATCTGATCGTTTACTGGCGGTCGGAAACAAAGTAAAATGGCGCGGCTGATACCCGCGCCATTTTCCGATGGGCTTAGGCTGTAGGGGCCTATTTCCACGTAATTACTAGGACTACAAACACCATGAGCAAGTACATTCTTTCGACGATGACCAACTCGGTATCGTACACAGTTTATGAAAAGATCGGCAATCTGCCGGTCCCAAAGAAAAAGGTGACCATCTTCGGTGGCGCCAACCTTCCTTCGCTTCGCAGCGGATTCGGTGAGATGGCCAGCGACGGCCAAGGCGCCCCTATCTGGACTGCCTCTGGCATCGTAACCTCGGTTTCCGATGCCGACTACGAAATCTTGAAGGAACATTACCTCTTCAAGAAGCACCTGGCAAAGGGCTTGGTGAAGCCGCTGAATCAAGACATTCGCGGAAATCACGCAGAAGTGAAACGTCAGGTCAACACCAACATGACCAAGCGCGACGGCTACGCCCAGCAGAACGGCCAAAGCTTCCGTGAGAAAGTGAAGGTGAGCACCCAGCGCGACATCGATCCCGACGCTCAATTCCGCATCTAAGGTAGGTTGCCATGGCCCAGTACGACGATCAATTTTTTCGCACACAGTTGATTGCTTTCAAAGATCCTGCTGTGTATCCAGAGGCGATTCTGGAAGCGTACTGGGAAATGGCACGCGAGTTCATTGCCGTCGAAGACTCTCCATGCTACGTCCTCAACGGCAAGACGCTGGTTATGGCAGTCAATTATCTTGCTGCTCATCTTTATGTCATCGGTGCACAGTCGCTTGATGGCGCAGAGGATGGCAGCGGTGGCGGAAGCGAGCAGGGTGGCTTCAGCACATCGGCATCCGTTGGCGAAGTGTCTGTTTCAAAGCTGGCGCCACCAGCAAAAGATGGTTGGCAGTTCTGGCTTGCATCCACTCCATATGGGACCGCACTTTGGGCTTTGCTCGGTTTGAAGGCAGTCGGCGGCATCGCAGTCGGCGGCTTGCCTGAGCGCGACGGCTTCCGAAAAGTTGGAGGGCTGTTCTGGTGAGCACTCCAGGCAGCAACTTGCTGAAGCAGGCATCTAGGCTAATCAAATTCACCGTCATTGTTTATTTCAAATTTGGCGCTCGCTCTCAGAACGCTGTAAAGCAGTGGGTGACTGTTTTTGAGCAGGGTTTCAACTTGAGAGCCTCAGTGCAAAGAGTTCCGCGCACAAAGTATAAAGATTATGGCCTTGACTTTCAAAAGAACTATGTCAAGGTTTTTGCATCTGCTGATATGATCGATATCGAACGTGACTCCAGCGGCGACCAGTTCACCTATAAGGGCCGTGTCTACAACCTTGGCACCCAGGGATCTTGGTTCCACGAAGATGGTTGGGCCGTATGCATCGGTGTCGACATCGGGTCTGTCGAGACGGCAAGCCCGAAAGTTTCTTAAAGGTGCATTTGCGCCTTTAGTTTTGTTTTGTGGAGTAATAGCATGGAACTGAAGTCATATTTTGCACAAGACCAGCGCGGCAATGCCGTCGCAGGCGCGACTTGCTATTTGTACCTGCGTGGCACAGAGACGCTTGCAACTGGACTTGAGGATGCGGACGGGTCACCGCTCGATAACCCGTTCCTTTCTCAAGCCAACGGTGCAATGAACTTTGCTGCTCCAAACGGCTTCTACAGCCTGAAAGTGGTCATTGATGCACTGAACTATACCATATCTCTTCAGTGCATGGACATTGCAGAGGCCATCGACGCCGCTGCAACCGCAACTGAACAGGCAGACCGCGCATCCAGCTTGGCCGACAACGCCCAGGCTTCAGCCACAAGCGCAGCCTCTTCTGCGCAAAGTGCCATTAACGCGCGCGATTCTTCGCAAGCCTACGCGACGCAAGCAGCCAACTCAGCGCAGTTGACCGACGAAGACCGGATTGCAGCTGCCATGTCAGCCAATGCAGCGGCCACAAGCGCAACACAAGCATCCGAGTCAGCCGAAGCTGCTGCAAACTCACTTTCTGCGGTCCAGACAGCTGCCGGTGCAGCCGCAACTTCCGAATCAAATGCAAGGGCCTCTGCCGATGCAGCTGCAACTTCCGAATCGAATGCAGCCAACAGCGCCACCCTAGCCGATTCTTCCCGTGCAGCCGCTGTAGAGGCCCGCACCGGGGCTGAAACGGCCCAAGGAGCAGCCCAGGAAGCCCAGGAAGGGGCAGAGGCAGCAGAGGTCAGGGCCGATGCATGGGCAAACAACCCAGAAGACGTTCCAGTTACAGGGGATCAGTATTCTGCATTCCACTGGGCAAAGAAAGCCGAACAAAGTGGCGGCGATCTGCCTGGCAAATTGGAAGCGCTCACAAGTGACGTAGCCACAATCACCGACCTTGGCGCGCGACAGCTCAACTTTTCCTCCAACTGTTTGATTCGTTATGACATCCTTGAGATCAATGGATCAACAACGATTCGCGGCGCGCAGGATTTCGCATTTGACGAGATGAATCGTCACATGTACCTGACAGAGGGCGGGGCAATAACGCGCTATCCTATGGACGGTCGCGTTGGCGTATCGCCAATTGACTTTAGCCTTCCTGGTGGAACGGCTATTGGTCACCAGGGCTTGTCGGTTGAACGAATCAAGAACACTTCGAACATCAAGCTTTGGACGACATCCAGCGCTGGCGGTCGCTTTGCCGCTCGCTTTGATTACGCCCCAGGCGTGACAATCGACACGGCAGAGGTTTATGAGCTGTTCCCTGTCAATCAGTTTGCCAACAGCACATCCTGCACACCAGCAGTAAGCTCTTGTGGCCAGTACCTCGTTGCCCATGGCATGATCTTTGGCTCTCCTGACGCCTCTGATACCCGCGTCCGAGTGTTCAGAATCAAAGACCTGCTGGACCACGGACCAGGCGACTGCACCGGACTTGCCCTCTATGAGTGGAGCACGCTTGGGATTCTGACCAACTCAAGCAACCCACTGCAAGGCATTGCTTGCGACGGCCAAAACGTGTATTTGATCGCGGGCGGAACAGGGTTCTCTGCTGACGTAAACAAACGCTTGAGCGTCCACACCATTCGCGGCGCCTTGCTGGCATCTGACACTAACATCACTATTGGTCGCGAACAAGCAGCTCTGGACGGTGACGGATCGCGATATGAGCCAGAAGGCCTGAGCTTGGTGACGAATTCTGCTGGCGGCGTAACGCTGATGGCCGGCATTCTTTCTGGTCAGCCAAGTCAACGGCGCTTTCGCATTTATCAGTGCGGAATCAAAAAGCCGCAGTCTGCAAAGTCCATCAAACTTGTCGATTCGACCGGAAGCTTCTTTTACTCGACAACGATGTACACCTATCACGGAACGCCAGAGGGCGCCCTGACTGGCGAGCCTGGAAGCCTTGTCCTTTCTGACTCGGGGAAAGGATACATCAAAAAATCGGGATATGACAGTGCAAATTGGGCCGAAGTCCTTGACATGGTCAGCGGCACCGCCCTGATCAACTCGTTTGGTCTTGGCGTAACTGGCAATGCCAACTCATCCCCAGACTTGGATGCTTGGAGGACCACTGCAACATTTGTGGCAAGCATTGAATCCTCTGTTGCAGCAGGCCTGCCAATCACCACCGTCGGTCACGTCATCAGGCACGTTGCAGGCACGGCAGCCAACGGCCATACACAAACAGCTACGCCAATCACGTCAGTTGCTGCAAACAAGAACCGTCGCTGGAACCGCCAAATGTGGGCGGGCACTTGGACCCCTTGGCAAGAAGTGGCCTATGTTGACTCGACACTGGCAGTCATGCAGTCGTTCGGCCTGGGCAATACCGTTAACCAGCCGAACTGGCCAAACACATCCCTGAACAACTGCTCCAATGTCGGGTCAGGGATGTATCGCACCATCGGATCAACCACCGACTATCCCGCAGGCTGGACAACATCCAACCACGTTGATTTCTCCATTCGCCAGAATGATGCAACGCAGTTCCAGGCCGTGCAAATCATCTATGGTCAGAACGGGAAGACGGCCATCAGGACTTGCACTGGAACGCCTGGGGCAGCTGCGCCGACCTGGACTGCATGGGTTGAGTTCACATACAACGATAGTCCGGCATTTACCGGAACCCCAAGTACGCCCACTCCAGCAGCTGCCACTGCGACGACGCAGATCGCCAACTGCGCATTCTTGCAGTCGGAAATGGCAAGACTTGGGATCGGGACAAGTCAGTCGGCGTCGCTGAGCGACCTGAACAATGGCACGACTGGCGGCATTTATCGATACACCAACACAGCCCTCAACCCTCCAGTAGCCGGTCAATCAGGCACTGTGTTGGTCGCGGCATACAGCTCGACATTGACGACCCAGCTGGCGATGCACGCAGGCCAATCGACTGCCAACCCGAAGTTGTTTTATCGTGTTCGCTTGAGTAGTGCTTGGACCAGCTGGACAGAAATTCCTGTTGCATCTGACATAGCAGCTTTGTCCAGGGCCGCAACTCTCACTGGTCTTTCCGTTTCCAGTACGGCTCAGGTATCGGATACAGACTCAATTCTGGTTGCAATTGGAAAGTTGCAAGCCCAAATCAACGCCAAGTGAGAGTTTTATGTCATACGAACAATTAGCGCAATCAGTTGACAACTTGGTGGCAAGTAACGCCGATCTTGCAAACCAAGCAATCGCCGCCATAAGCCAGTCGCAAACATCGGCCACGGCAGCAGCAGCATCGAAAGATTCTGCTGCAACATCTGAAGCCAAGGCTATTTCGGCAGCATCTGCAGCTGCAGCAGTCAACCAGTTTTCGACCGATACTGTGAGTGATGTCGGAAACCGATATGCACCCATTGCCAACTTGATCCGGGCAACCGGCGATGAAGCATACAATGCGCTTTACGGCGCCCAGCGCGAAATCCAGTATTTCGCAGCTGACGAAGTTAATCGGTTCTGGTATACTCTGCACGAGAATGATCAGCCTGTCAATTTGGGCATCATCACCCGATACCCAATGGATGGAGACGGCATCAATCGCCAGCAGGAGTCGGTAGCACTACCAGACAGAATGTACGGGCACCAGGGGCTTGCCGTCGAAAACCTTGCAAATAACGCCGTCAAACTTTGGTGCACTGACGGCGACAACAAGTTGATCGTGAACCGATTTGACTATGCCCCAGGCGGAACTCCATCTGCTGTCGAAAAATATCAGCTGTTTTCTTCTGCTGATGGATTCAACACAGACGTCAGCTGCTTTGACGCGCTCAGCTTGGGTGGCGTCTATGTGGTTGGTCATGCCAAGATAGTCGGCGTTGACACTGTGATTTGCCGCATCTGGGATCGTGCTGCGATGGTTGCGGCTGGTCCTGGCGATCACTCGCAGAACTTCCTGTATGAGATTGATCTGAAGACCTTGTATGTGCCGTCCACATTCCCCATCCAGGGCCTTTGCTGCGACAACAAGAGCGTGTATGGGGTGTCAGGAGGCAATGGATTTGCCGTTGAGCCGCGCCGATGCTTCAAGTATGACATGAAGTCTGGTGAAGTTCTTGAAGCAAACATGAACTTCATGGTTGGCTCAACGGAAGCTGCCGCAGACGGCACAGGCATCAGCTATGAGCCAGAAGGCATGCAAATGGTCACCTGGCGCGGCGTAACCCGCGTTTGCGTTGGAATCCGCTCTGGCAGCTCGCTTACCCCTTCTGTGTTCAGGGTGCACGCTCTGGGCTTGATGGATTCTAGCGACCTGAACACCAAGGCATCCGGCATCATCCAGCGCTTCCGCCGTTTGTGGACGGAGATTGGCAACATATATGTGAACTCGCTGCGTCTTTCAATTCGCGCTGGCGTTCCAGGGGCGTATCTGGCTCTTGGAACGAACAACGTTGACGACTTTGAGATCAACCCAACGACACGCGGCCTGCGACCGATGACCAATGGCGAGCAGGATCTTGGTCAAAATTCAAGGTATATGAAAGATGGATATTTCAAGCGTATAATGCTTGCCCCTGGCGTGTTCATAACCGCAGGCAACGGCTCGCCAGAAGGTGTCGTGGAGTCAAGCCCAGGAAGCATATACATTCAGCTTGATGGGGCCTCTGGTGCAACGAACTGGAGAAAGAACACAGGAACCTCGCTCACTGGCTGGGTTGTACTTTCCTGATACCGGGTGAAATATGGACGATAACCAACTAATCGCAGAGCTTGCCACCAAACTGGATGCCGCCATTGTCATGTTCGGTTGGTCGTTCATAGTTATTCAAAAGAACGATCCCAACCAACAAGGCATACCCAGCAGCGGAACTGCGGTGTTTTTTGAAAAGTTGTTTGATATCCCCTATGGAACCTCCATCACAAAGAACTACTTTGATGAAGGCCAGGGGGAGTTCAAAGAGCTTGAGACACAAGTATACCAGTCACACTTTCAAATCAGCGCGCTTGTTCAACAGAACGTCAACGACCTTTCTGTTCCAACCGCGCTTGATGTCGTAAACAAGTTGAAGATGTACCTTGGCAGCAGAAACATCCTGTGGGATCTTGGGTCACGCGGAATAGGTATCTTGCGAATAAGTGATGTGGTCAACCCGCCCATGACAAACGACAAGGATCTGATTCAGCAACACCCAAGCTTTGATATGGTGTTCACATACATCAAGTCCATAGAGTTTGTCGTGCCATATGTGACGGAAGTTGAAGGGGTTGAGATTCCAATATCCAACATAAACGGATTTGACGGAAATGGACAGCCGATCTGATTGGAGGCTGTATGGCATTAAGTGCTGATTCAAAACTCATCAAGGCACACATAAACGCGCTTTCTGCGTTAAAGGGAAAGTCCGTTGAGGCTGGTTGGTTTGAGTCCGACCGATATCCGACCGGGCCAGGAGGTGGCGAAGGAAGGTCGGTTGCAGCCAACGCCCGCTTGCAGGAATACGGCGGCGTTATAGACCACCCAGGCGGAACAAAGTATATTAGGGATGCTGTGGTTGGTGGTCGTTTTGTTGGCACGCGCTTCGTCAGAGACGACTTCAGTGGCGAGCACGAAGTCACAAAAGCGCATCAGATCGTGATTCCTGCCAGACCGTTTATGCGGTTCGCGTGGAGCATGTTCAGCCAAATGCGACTGCAGATTCAGTCCAAAATTGCGCGTGACCTAATTTCCGGCAAAATAACGCCCGACAAAGCGTTGGGTCAAATAGGATTGGCCTTGGAAGGCTGCATTGCAAAGAGCATAGTCAACGGCAATTGGGCGCCAAATGCAAAGTCTACTGTCGCGGCGAAAGGTTTCAACAAGCCACTGATTAGAGACTCTCACATGCTCCAATCGGTCACCAGCAAAGTTACTTAACAGGAGTCACACAAGTGATCAGCCAAACTCGATATATCGACATTGTCACCGGCGTTGGCGCTGGTGCAACTGCCGTGGATCGCAAGTACATCTTGCGAATCATCACCAACAGCGCTTCGATCCCGCCAGGCATCGTTGCAGAGTTCGCCGATGCCGATACTGTCGGCGTGTACTTCGGCATCAATTCCGAAGAGTACAAGCGTGCCGTTGCGTATTTCGGATTCATCAGCAAGCTGGTGACATCTCCAGGCAGCATCAGCTTCGCTCGCTGGGTTGACATCGACATCCCGCCGATGATCGTTGGCGACAGCTTGCCGAAATCGCTCACCGGGCTGAGCGTATCTGATGGCAGCCTCACCTTGAACAACGGTGATGTTGCCGTCCAAATCAACAACATCAACCTGGCCACCGCCACCACGCTGACCGATGTTGCCGCTGCGCTGCAAACGGCCATCCGCGCAAGTGCAAACGCCCAGCTGGCCAGCGCGACGGTGACTTACAACACCAACACCAACCAGTTCGTGCTTACTGGCACAAACCCAGGCTCGGGCGTCCTGACCTGCACCCCAACTGGCCTGTCCACCGACCTTTCGCAAAAAATCGGCTGGGCAACTGCCGGCACAGTTCTGGTGTCCGGCCAATCGGCTGACGCGCCTGAACAAGCCATCGCAAAGTCGGCTGGCATCAGCACCAACTTCGGCTCGTTCCTGTTCGCGGCCAGCACCGGCCAACTCGAAAATGACGACATTGCTGATGTCGCAGCCTGGAACCACGCGCAGAACAACATGTTCATGTACAGCGTGCCGACGCCGCTGAGCAATCTTGGTGTGTTGTTCGGCCTGGTCAAGGGCTATTCGGGCTGCGCACTGAACGTTCTCTCCACGACCATGCCAAACGACTACATTGAGCAGTCGCCTTGCGAAATCCTGGCTGCCACCGACTTCAATCGCCCTTCGGCGAACCAGAACTATATGTTCTATGAATTCGACGCGCGCAATGCCACCATCAGCGATGACCCGACCGCCAACACCGCTGATGCTTACCGTGGCAACTATATCGGTAAGACCCAGGCAAACGGCCAACAGCTGGCATTCTACCAGCGCGGCGTGCTTTGTGGTGGCGTTACTGCTGCCGTTGACATGAACGTCTACGCCAACGAAATGTGGTTGAAGTCGTCCTGTGCCGCCAACATCCTGGCGCTCCTGCGTGCGATGCCGGCCATTCCTGCCAACCCAATCGGCAAAGGCATGATCCTTGGTGTGTTGCAAAACTCCATCGATCTGGCACTTCTCAACGGCGTGATCTCGGTTGGCAAAACCTTGACGGTCCAGCAGCGACAGTACATCACCGCTGTCAGCGGCGACATCAACGCTTGGCGCCAGATCCAGAACGCAGGCTACTGGATCAACGTTGAGTTCCGCAGCGAAGTCAACACCAACAGTGGCCTCACTGAGTGGTACGCAAATTATGTACTGCTGTATGCGAAGGGTGATGCCATCCGCAAGGTCAACGGCAGTGACATTCTGATCTAAGCTGCATGGAGCAGGTTTCCCGTTGGCTTCCTGCTCCAGCCGCGTTATAATTCGCCTTACACAGGAGAGGCAACATGATCAACGTTTCAGGCTTTGGCCTTGTAGCACAGGTGACTGCCACCACAACATTCCCCGCCGGATTTCCGGTGACCGCTTTCGCAGATGACAGCGATCCAATGGAGAGCCCAGACCTGCAAATTGCCGATACCGGTATGGGCCTCAACGGCGACCTGGTTGTTTGGCAAAAAGCAGAAGGCGTGGAAGTGGTGGTGAACGTCATCCCGACCAGCGATGACGATGTCAACCTGGATGCCTTGCTGGAGGCAAACCGCGTCAGCAAAGGCAAAACATCCACCCAGGAGACCATCGGCATTGTCTTCAACTACCCGTCCGGCATGACGGTTACTTGCTCGAAAGGCACCATCGTCAGTGGCAGCCTGGTTCCGGTAGTTACCCAGGCAGGGCGGATCAAAACCCGCCAATACCGCTTCCGTTTCGAGACTGTCACGAAGGCCGGTCAATAATATGTTCCAAGTCCCGCTGGCAACTCTAGCAAATCAATCCATCTCGTTCAACGTTGATGGAGCTTACTGGCAGATTAGACTTTTCCAGTGTGTATCTATGATGCATGCGGATGTCTCCAGGGACGGCGTCAAGTTGATTGACTCTGTTCGTTGCTTCAGCGGGATTCCAATTCTCCCATATCGGCATCTTTATTTGCCAAGGTTCGGGAACTTTGTTTTTGATTCTGATCCAGACTGGACGGAATTCGGCACATCTTGCCGACTTTTTTATCTGACAAATGCTGAGTTGGAAGCATACAACCAGCTCGTGAAGGAGAGCTGATGGCAACTTCAACCCTCCAGGCAAACGAGAACAATGACCTGTTTCTCCCAGACGGAAGAAATCTGACAATACTCACTGGCGCAGCAGCGTGCGAGCAAGACATTAAGCACAAGACGCTGATGCGAACTACTGAGGATATCTACAACGTCGCCAACGGGGTTGACTGGCTTGGCACGGTATTCACACCCCAACAAAATTATGGCGCGGCGCGGCAATCACTGGCAAACGCAATTGTGTCTTGCCCTGATGTAGTTAGCATAAACAGTTTGACCATAACCATAGAAGAGAATGATTTCAACTTTGTTGCCGAAATCATGACAATCTATGGCCCATTGACAGTGAGGAAGTGACATGAAAACGAAGAACCATATGGTGCAATTCGCTGGCGGCGTCCTGGTAATGGCCAACAACAACAAGCGCATCAACGAGCCTTTGCCGACCTTCAACCCGACCTTGGACCAGCTTCCTGCGAACCCCTTTGCATCCACCGTTGAGCCGGTGGATGCATCGCTGACCCGTGAGCAGATCGAAGAGCAGCGCCGACTTGAGCAAGAGGCAGCTGACAAGGCCGCTGCGGATGAGTCGGCCCGCTTGGCCCAGGAGGATGCCGACAAGGCCGCTGCAGAGCAGGCCAAGAAAGATGCCGACTCCAAGGCTGCTGCAGGGCAGGCCAAGAAAGAGTCCGATTCCAAAGACACCAAGAAGTAAGGTGCAAGCATGATCAACATCAGCGGATTCGGAACAGGGGTTTACATTGTGGCCCTTGAAACATTCCCACAAGGTTTTTCCGTGTCCCAGTTCGCTGATGATGAGGATCCAATCTCAGCAGAGAACTTGGATGCCATCGGATACGAAATGATGTACGACGGCTCCTTGTTTGCATTTGACAAGGCATCCCCTGTCATCGTTGATGTCGCTGTCATCCCAGGCAGCGAAGACGATGAAAACCTGAAAGTCCTTTTGCAGACCAAAAAGGGCGGCCAGAATTTACTTCCCATCGGTGACGTAACGTCGATGGTCATCAACTATCCGAACAATGGATTTGTTACATTGTCCAATGGCACCATTGTGAATGGCCCGATTGTCGATAGCATCCAGTCGAGCGGGCGCAAAAAGGGCAATGTTTATAGATTCGCATTTGGATCGTTCGCCGGAACGCAGAGCATCAAGCAAGCATTGGCCACGGTCGGCAGCGCGGCGTTGGAAATCTTCTAATGGCAAATAACCTGCTGACAGGCCTGTTCTCAGACAGCAACAAGCTCAAAGTGGTCGATGCTGCAAACAGCAGGCAGGTGATGCCAGACTTTAAGACGAAACGAGTTAACATTCGTTTTCCTTCTAACGTCATGGGTCACACAATGGAGAGTGGTATCACCAAGGTTGATACCAGGGTGATACGTCCAGCCCAGCTCTCAGTCATTGGGTACGCGAACGACGCAAGCACGCTGCTTTCACTTGCGTCCATGCTTAGCAACAGAAACACACTATACACAATAACTTCACGCGGCCTGATCCTTCCAAACATGCTGCTTGTCACCGAAGGTTTGGCCCAATCCCCGGAAGTCATTTCAGCAGCGCCAATAAGACTTGATTTCAAGCAGGTGTTCATTGAGGGAATCGACTCTGTGGTGTTCGCCCAAGCCGCTGACACAAGCCTTATCGACCGTGGCATTGGGTTCCTTGAAGAAGCCCAGGCCGGTGCCGAAGACCTTTGGGCCGACGTTTCACAGAGCTTAAGCGACATTGTAGCCGGCTCTTAACCCGCCTGGAGCTTACCCTATGGCCGCTAACTTAATTACATCGCTGCTAGGAACGCGCCTTTTTAGTGTTCTTCAGGACGCAACAGGATATCCTGCGTTCAGCGATCTAAGTATTGCCAAAGTCGAAATAGACTCTGGCGCGTTGGCCACTGATCACCCAATGTCGACGCAACCAGTAACGGATGAAACAAGCTATCAAACGCTTTTGGATTCTGATCTGCAAACTGGCAAAGTCCTCAGGCCGATGTTTATGCGAGTCACAGCATACTCCAATAACATCAGCACCATTGAGGCGTTGATTCTTGCCCACAAAATCCCTATATACACCTTTTCGATCACAACGAAAGAAATTATTGCAGATAACATGACGCTGCTCAACTTGGATATTGAGCACTCTGACGAAGTTTTGTCTGCGGCGAAGTTGGTCATTGAGTGGCAGCAGGTTGCGCCTTATATACCGGTCAACTTTGATCCTGCAGAGCCAGTAAACGACTCTGTGTACGGAATGCGAATCCAGCAACCAAAGTCCTTGACCGAAGGCGCGGCTGAGTTGTATGATAGGGTTCGAGCCAAAATTGGAAGTCTGTTGTGACAAAAAGCATTGAAATTCAAGTTTCCGGCGATCAAACCAAGATCATTGAAATCGAACTCTTTGACGCATTAGTCGGCTGGGAGATGCAACGGCGTTTCGTGGAGTTTGCCGCGAGTCGTGACGGGCAATATCGACGGGCTTATACCCTTGAGGTTTTGCGATATGCAAAGGTCCGCAACGGCGATAAGCAAATTCCGCTTACAACCGATGCATTGATTGACAACCACTTGCAGTCCTGGCAGAACGTGGAAAAGGTTTTCCAAGGCATTTTGCTGGCCAACGGAATCGATCCAAAGACCCACGCCAACAACCCTGACTACTGGGTGCAGGCAGGTGCTGAGATGGCAATTGCCTTTGTCGCGGAAGCCATTAAACTTATGGGTCCGGCCCTTGTTGCCATTGATCAGTCGAAAGAAGCACAACCCAAGGAGTAATTATTCATGGCGTCCGAACTCGACAAGTTTGTTCTGCAGTATTCGGTCGATTTAAAGGACGCCATCCAGCGCCTTGAGCAGCTGAATGAAAAGGTAAAGAAGACCAACGAAGAGGCAAGTCACGGCAGGAAGGAGTTTGAAGAGTTTGCGAGTGGCGCCTCTGACGAACTCGCTCGCATAATTCCTGGCGTTGACAAGTTGAGCAGCGCAGTAAGGGTTATGCGCGGCCAGTTCGTTCTTGCTGGAGTGGCGGTGGGCGCACTGGCTGTCGGCGTCAAGGCCGTCATGAACTATCGCGAACAACTCTCACAGCAGCGCCTGGAAGGCATGGGCGTTGGCGTATCAGGTGTAAGGCTTGAAGAGTACCAGCGAAAGTTTGTCAAGAACTCTGACGGCAATGTAAGCCGCGAACAGACTGCAGAGGGCGTTCGCGGCTTCACCCAGTTCCTGACAAGCGCCTATACCGACCCAACCCGTATGGGGACCGAGGCCCGAACCCTGCGAATGCTTGGCATTGACCCAGGAGCAAGGGGCAAGGGGCAGACCGGAACCAACGACGCGCTAACCCAGCTCGCAACCAAGTTCCAAGGCATGAGCAAGCAGGAAGTCCAAGGCATTGCAGACTCGCTCAACATGTCCAAGGACTTTGCCTTGACGCTGCAAAAGCTGGGGCCTTCAGTCGGCAAGGTCACTGAGATGTCCGCTTCAGAAATTCAGAAGCGCACCGAATCCGAAAAGACCATGGCAAAGTTCAATGACACTCTCGCCCAAATGGGTGAGAAGTTCAAAGAAATTGAACAGATTCTTGCACAGAAACTCCTGCCAAACTTTACAAGGCTTGTTGGCTTGATGAGTCATTTTGCCGATCTACTGCCGAAAGGCATACAGATGGCAGAAGAGATCAACAAACGAACTGGCACTGTGCCGATGACAGAGGGTCTTGTAAAGAACTTCATCATGCGGCCTGGCCTGTTCTCTTTGTGGGATAAGGTCAAAGACGGAAGTTGGCTCCCAGACTTCCTGTCCAAAAAGGATGGCGACAAACCTGCCAAACCGGTTCCAGTAGTCCTCAACGACAACAGGGGATCTGAACAAGGCAAGGGCGCAGATAAAGTCGGCGAAGCTGCTGACAAGTTGATTGACCAGGCAGACAAAAGCAACGCTTCTGGTAAGCAGATTGCAAGTGACATGCAACTGGCGATTAACATGTTCTCTGGTGCTGTAGCTACATTCGCCAACGCCATCGATGAGCGCCAGGCGTGGGCATCCTGGGCAGGCGAAATCGGGCGAGCCGCTGGGTTGGGTACGCAGGCCGCTGCCAACAATACCATCGGCCCTGGCCAATCCTCGCAGTATGATGCAATCATCGAAAGGGCCGCTGCCAAGTGGGGGATCTCATCCGACCTAATCCGTCGCGTCATCAAGACCGAAAGCTCATTCAACCCAAATGCCATCAGCGAAGTTGGCGCCGAAGGGCTGATGCAGATCATGCCAGCAAACAAGCGCGGACTTGGAATTTCCAACTCGTTTGACCCAGAGCAAAACATCATGGGTGGCGCCAAACTTCTGGCTGATAACCTTAAGGCAACTGGCGGCAACATAAGGGAAGCATTGATGATGTATCACGCAGGCCCGGATAGGACCGGATGGGGACCAAAGACCAATGCTTATCCTGGAAAGGTGCTCGGGGACTCCACGCCAACGAGTATTGGCGAATCGCGCAACAAGATGCAGTTGAACTCTGTCCAAGAAAACATGGCAGCCCGTCTTGGCGTTCCATCTGGCCAGCTCCGTCTCGGTGGCGTCAATCGCGGCGATGTTGAATGGACTCGTCAACAACTTGATGCAGGCTATCAGAACCAGATCGCCGACTTGCACCGACAACTTCAAACCGTTGGCCTGCCGCAACAGCAAAGGTCAGCGCTTATGACCGAGCTTCGTGAGCAACAGACGGGCCTTGACCTGATGCGGAAGTTCGGCGACAACGTCGTCAACCAAGCCCAACCAGGCGACCGCTCGATCACCATTGGAGAGCGCGCCATCGTTATCAACGTTAATGGCTCTGGCGACCCAAGTAAGACTTCAGAACAGGTCATGCAAGACTTGAAAGAGCAGCTGCATGACATCGCAGTTAGTGCCACCACAGGAATCAAGCACTGATGGCCATGAAAGCTAGACGCCTTCGCGTTACCCTGTCGCTGCCGTATGGCGACGTCGTTTTGACCGAAGAGCTGAAAATGAACATCAGAGTTTTCAAGGCAGCTCTGGCAATTCAAAACAGGGCAAGTATTGATGTCGTCGGTTTGTCTCAAAAGCTCCGTGAGCAACTTCTTTCCCAGTTCACCGCATGGAACAAGCGCCTTGTTGAAACTGGACAGAAGAAGCAGGAATGGGTGAACGTCAAGATCGAAGCAGGATATGCCGACGAGCAATTCAACGAGACGATATCCACCGTATTTGTTGGGCAAGTAGTCCTTGTTCAACCGACTTCTCCACCCCCAAACATCGGCGTGCGAATCACCTGCTACTCACGCCAGATCGACAAGACAGCCTTTGTCAGCGCTCCCGCCCCGGCCCAAACGACGTTCTTTGGCTATGTTAAGTGGGCAGCAGAGCAGATGGGCTTTGGCTCGAACTTCGTTTGCGACACTTCATACAACAATGTCATAATCCAGAACCCGGCACGCTCAATATTGACCAATGCCGCGCTCCTTGTCGATATACAGAACATATACCGGCCAGATGTCGCGGCATTCATTGATGATGAACTTCTCATTGTCAAGGATCGCAACAAGATCATCAACCTTGGTGATTCTGCAAACCTGACTGAGTTTGTCGGCGTCCCTTGCTGGACAGAGTGGGGCGTTGAAGGTACGGTCATGTACGATGGCGCGGTGAAGATGGCGCAGGCTGCCACGTTCACATCTTTGATGAACCCTTCGGTTAATGGCATTTACGTTACGACCGAATTGGAGTATGATCTTTCGAGTCGTGATAGACCATTCTATGTCAGAGTATCTGGAAGCCCGCCTGCATGAGTCGACAAACAATCAAATTCGAAGTCTTTGGAAGGGACTACAAAACAAAACAACTTTCTGCGCAACGCGCAATCGAGTTGATGAGGCCTGGCAGGGAGAATCACCCTTGCGAGCTTCTGGAAGAGACTTCAATTCTGGTCGGCGACAGTTGGGTGCAACTCAATGAAGAGTCTGCCATCAACTCGCACATAAACGACATAATCGGCGTGATTGCGCCAAGACAAGTCCTCCAGGGCGTGATGTCGCTGGTGAACGAATACAACTATGGGTTCATTGAAAAATGGCGCGGCGTCAAGATCCCTAGCAGGTTCATTGATGGGTCTCAGTCCGCATCCAGCGCAAACGTTGATCCTCTCATTGCCCAAATCGTATCTGATAAGACCGCAACAATGAGGGAATTGGAAGAGTATTATTCGCTGGAGGATGCATTCAAGATGTTTGACATTGCAGTTGCTCGCGGCGTCAACCAGGCACTATCCAGCGAAGCCGCTGCCAAGTCCAACGGCAAACGTTAATCCCTGTTTACCGACAACTCCATGACGGCTATAATATTTGGACTGTCATGGAGTCAGATTAATGGCCGAAACCAACCAGTCAACAACGTCAGGCCAATCCGGCGACTCAGCCCGTTTGGTAAATGCCCTTGACGCCCTATTCCGCGCACACGACATCAACACCAACAAAATGTTGCCTGCCATTGTTGTGTCGTTTGATCGTGAGAAAAATCTAGCAACAGTCAAGCCACTCATCAATTGGGTGCTGATGTCAGGGCAATCGGTTGAGCGCCACGAACTCGCAAACGTGCCTGTGATATCCCTTGGTGGTGGCGGATTCCACATCAGCTTTCCTCTCAAGCAGGGTGATCTTGGCTGGATCCATGCCGCTGATCGTGACATATCATTGTTCAAGCAGAACTTAACTGCAAGCGCACCAAACACCGGTCGTTGCCATCGCTTTGATGACTCTATGTTTGTTCCAGATGTATTTCGCCAGTATAGCATCAAGTCAGAAGACGCTGATGCAATGGTGATTCAATCCACAAATGGCGCAACAACGATTTCAATTCGCGGCGACAACATCAAAATAACCGCGCCTTCGCAAGTGGTGATTGACGTGCCAGAAACCACAATCACTGGCAATCTGACAGTTAACCAAAGCGTTAACATCCTTCAGAATTTGAATGTCGCCGAAACCGCCATTGTGGCCGGAATCAACGTAAACACCCACGGCCACATTTCTTCGATACCAGGCGAACGCACCGCTGGAGACATGATTGCATGACAACGTCATACATTTACAACCTTGATACCGGGGCAATTGTCGCCGACACGGCAAGCGTCAAGAGCGACATTGAAGCTGAATGGCGCGCAGCCCTGGGGCAAAACATGAACGCGGACGCCAGTACGCCGCAGGGAACGCTTATCACCGCTGACACCCTGGCCCGTACTGGTGTGATGCGTAACAATGCAGAGCTTGCAAACTGCATGAACCCGACGCTGGCATTCGGCTCGTTCCTTGATGCAAACTGCGCCCTCCTTGGTATCGAGCGCGGCGAAAATGCCTCCACCTTTGGATACCAACTGCGTGCCACAGGGAACGCCCAAACCTCTGTCGCTGCTGGTTCGCGCATCCAAGCATCCAGCGGCGACATCTATACGATTCTGACTTCATTTGTCATTCCACCGTCAGGGGTGATCAACACGGTGACGGTGCAGTCTGCAGAATATGGAGACATCCCGCTGCCGGTCGGCGACATGGTGATCATCGACGGGACCATTGGCTGGGGTTCGATCACCGTGTTGGCCACAACTACACGCGCTGCTGGGCGAACTTCCCTAACCGACTCCAGGCTTAAGACCCGACGAAACAAGCAGCTAGCGCTCCAGGGCGTGGGATCTAGCAGGGCTGTGGCATCCAGGCTGCTGGAGGTTCCAGACGTTTCCTCTGCCATCGTGGTCGAAAACAACACAGGCGCCGTTGGCGAAGTGAACGGGGTCACATTCACACTTCCGTCTGCGCTCTGGGTGTGTGTGGCAGGCAACGCCAACAAGCAAGCAGTTGCTGAAGCATTGTATGATGCTCATCAGTCTGGATGCCCTTGGGACTTCGGAACTGGCGCCGGTGTCCCTGTTGATTACGATGATGGCGGCGTGACGGTCAACGATCCAATCACCAATATGCCGTACAAAGTCAAGTGGACAACGCCTGAGATGTTTGATGCGTTTGTTGATATAGTTGTCTCCCAAGGCACTTCAGCAAGTGCGCCTGATCCTGCCATTGCCAACGCCTGCGTAAAGTATGCCAACGGCGAATATGAGGAAGAGGAAGGGTTGGTGGTCGGCGCAAGTTTGTCAGCCTTCGAAATCAGCGGCGCAGTGGCGCGTCAGTTCCCTGGCATGTACGTGAAATCTTGCAAGGTTGCCGCAGTGGCGCAGGGCGAAGAGCCACCGGCCCCAGGCGATTACACGTATGAAGTTGTGATGAATCCATTCCAACAAGCCCAGTTGTTGGTGGGCAACGTCAAGGTGACTCTGGTATGATGCAGCCATTCAACGGTGACCTGAAGCAGGCCCTGAAGTGGCTGCAGAACAAGGCACCAAACATCGAGTCCATGATCAACCAGAAAGTTTCTTGGTATGATCAACACAACGTCCAATTCTGGAATACTTGGCAAACAAACGTCTTTGACCTTCGAAAGGCGACGGCCTTTGGGTGTTTCGTTTGGTGTATCATCCTTGGTGTGCCTTCGCAGATTTTTGGCCTCTACCCAAGCAACCGGGCATGGGCATACGGCAATAAGCGCCAAAACTTTGTTTACAAGGATGTTTCAAATCCCATCCCAACCGCTATTATGATCAACGAAGTTGCGATGGTCCTTGAGGGTGAAGTTGACCCAGAGCCGCAAATTGATGACCCTAACCTGATTGGCGGCAACTTCTATGGTGGCGGATTCTCAACCATCTTGAGTTTGGATGAGGTTCGCAAGGCACTTCGCCTTCGGTACGTTGCGCTTGTATCGAATGGCAACGTAAAGTTCATCAATTATATGTTGAACTACATTTTTAATGCTGGCCAACCATGGGACTATAGCTCAGGCCGATACTTCTATGTTGCCGACTGCACGTTTGTCGGCCAAACAAACGAGGATAATCCGCCGTTTGACGATCCGTTCCTGTTGGAGTACCGTATAGGCCCTGGCATGAACTTGTCCGGGCAGTTCATCAACGTAATGAACAATGATCAGTACGGCATCGCGCCAAGAAGTGCCGGTGCCCGCGCAGTAACTAAACAGGAGAGTTAATTAATGATCATTCGCCCTGACCTGATCCTGCGTCCGTTCGCGGACTTGGGTGATGTCACAATCCCGCCACAGACGGACGCAGCCGGGTTCGTGAACTTCCAGGATGGCTATACCCAGTTCTATGAGATCAGCCTGGACTCTGGAAACCCCCAAGCAAAGGCTGTTGAGCGCGGCATTCAGAACTATCTGTTCCAGGCCCTTACCAAAAACGCACAAGCTTGGCAGAACATGTCACGGCCTGTTTGGTATAGTGGTCTGCCTGGAGGGTATGATCGCAACGCAGAAGTAATTGCCGTGGATGGCGTCGGTGTGGCGCGGCCATATCGCTCCACGGTATCCAACAACAGCTCAAACCCGTTGAACAGCGCAACTTGGGAGTACATCCCAACACCAAGTGAGCTGATCGCCAACATCCCGATGAGGGCTGGCGGTTCCAACGGCGCAAGCGGTATGGTCCTTACGGCTCCAGCCGACCTGAACAGCATCAACAATGGCTTCTATGTAATCGCCAATGACACCGTAGCAGTCGGAAGTGCAAACGCGCCATCCTCTTATGCGGGCCGATTTGAGGCCATCAGCTGGGCATCCGGCTCGACCAACTACACACTTCAGGTGTACATTGACCGCGTCGGCAACATCTTCATCCGCTCTTCCACTGGCGCCTTTACGCCTTGGACGCAGCTTGCCAACGTGCA
>Ga0256778_1000005_pt1 | contig 35534 bp, 38 predicted proteins | sample MC6MC0929MT_FD_186049 | JGI IMG/M metagenome (GOLD analysis project Ga0256778, IMG submission 186049) | Metatranscriptome of enriched soil aggregate microbial communities from Iowa State University, Ames, United States - MC6-MC0929-MT... | ecosystem: Environmental > Terrestrial > Soil >...
GCTATACAGCTTGGGATAATAGGACTCGAACCTATAATCATGGGTTCAAAACCCACCGCCTTGCCCTTTGGCTATATCCCATTTTTGTAACCTTTTTAAACACAGAAACAAAGCCGCGTAACGGCTGTTTAAATAAACCTTGAAATCAAAAATATGAAAATGTAAGCTAAAAAAATAATTAAGCGAAACAGGTGTAACCTATATAAGTACAAAGTGTTAACGTTGCTGCACAGGCAACAAAAACCAAGAATTTAGGAAGAAGTGGTGAAGAGCCAGAAACTGGATCGCCATTTTCGTCCACAATAGGCCCTGGATCAAAGTTTACATAACTTTGTGCGCAACTTGTTTTGACTACAGCCAAATCTCTAGATAGAGACTCGTCAACAGGGTGTACCATAACTTGAGAAAATATAGTAACTAATTGTTTAAGACCTAAATCGATGTCATACGTCGATGACATCATAGACAAAGTGGAACAAATACTTAGATCAAGAGGGGTAATTTCTCGGGTCAGAGTTACTCGATCAATTTTTTCTCTACCGGTACTAATATCAGCGGTATACGAAGTAATTGCTCTTGAATACTTCGCTTCTAAAGCCCCTTCGAAGGGTGGCTTATACGACTCCCCTAAAATCGCGCTGAAATCAGCAAGCACCTTATACCATTGATGCCCGTAATAGACAAGTTTTATACAAAGCGGATTCCCATCTTCGTATCCCGGATCGTCAGGATGAACGAAAAGCTGTTTAAAATGAGAATATTCTTCAATATTACATCATGAACGATATCAGTCAACTACGGATTGATCGAACTCATCAAGAGGCCCATCAGTCCATATCTTGTGTTCTCCAGTAAAAAAAAGCACAGAAACCCTTTCGTAATCGCCAAAACAATACAAAGGTCAACTAAACGAAGGGCACTTAATATATCTGCTGAGCAAACCGTCAGTAGTAGCAGGTGATCATTCTCACATTTTTAACAATTCTCCCCTACACCCGAGATAATTTTTCGTCAAAACTGGGACTCCTTCGACACTTTTAATATCCAAAAAGGGATAAAGGTAGCAGGAAGTAAAGTGTCCAATACCACCTTGTGTGTAAGCAGAATTTAGATAACGATAACTCTGCAAAATCCAATCAGGATCATAATCTTCGCGAGTAGTTCTTACAATATCCCTAGCTATCTGTACGTCAGGGCCAAGCAACTCTGGTGGAAGCTCTGGAGAGAAAAAATAAGCAGCTGTTAAAGAGGCAATTATTATTATAGGAGTAGAAACTAAGACTATTGGACTTAACATATTTTTATTATTTTTTTTTACTGATTTTTTTATGCCCTAGCCTCAAAGCTTATAATTATATTATAGCTTCAGAGTGGCTTTGTGGTTGACTCCACAAATTTTTTATAATCTATAAATAAAAACACCGCTATTTAATATCTAAAGAATTAATGTATAAAAAGTCAAAAAGGTTCTTATTAAATAGCGGTGTTTTGCTGAAGTTAGAAGTGAGAAAATGCCTACTTAAACGTTAGAGTCAACGGCCCCGTTGAAAAAGCTGAGACGCGACTATTATTATAGAGGTAAAAGGAAAAAGTCTAGAGTAAACAATAAGTAACACGTCAAATTTAGAAAAAACACAAAAATTTACCCGAAATTGTGTCTTTTAGTACACATAAGCTATATCGTACCACGGGATCATTGATCCAGTCGAAACTACTTTCACCTACGTAATTAAAGTACAAATTATTGTACGGCCCAGTCCCCGAAAGTCAGTTCGAAAAGACGGCAAGTACCTCTTCGGGCTTCTTATTGATTAAACCAGCAATTACCCTAATTTCGTGGTCTAAAATAAGATCACGGGGAGTTCAAAAATGAATAGTTCCCTTTTCAATATCATAATATCTAAAAATAGCCTGTTCTTCCGTATACATACTGGACCAAATTTCAGGATTAACCATATAAAGCGCAACTTTGCCACTACTTTCTATAAAATCTATAGAAGTAAAAGCAAGCGTCTCACAGGAGTCTTCCCAGTTTTCTCCAAGTTGAACTGATGAGGGATGCGGGTATGCCTCTTTAACAATTTGAAGAATAGTTACCCAATCCGGATATTCCCTATCAATTGGAAAATAAAAGTGGCGGTACAACTTAAAGTTATCCAAATTGGCCCAACTACCATATCACTCTAGAAAGGCATCACTTAGACTGTCCCTCAAATCTTCAGAGAATGCCACTTGTTTATTTGTGGAAAACTTGTAAGCATTCAAAACCCCTTCCCCGAAATATCTTAAATAGGCCGTCTGATCAGCAATAACTGATTCACCGCTTGATAATTCAAAGCTACCCAAAAATGTTTTTCCTAGAGGCAAAGGCTGATTATTCAAGAGAGGGTACAGGTAATTACCAGTATACAAATCAATTGTATTGTTTTTAACAGAAGATCAACCTAATATAGATGGGGGGGGTATAATCAGAATTTCAGTAACACAAAGGGGCGTATGAGAATCACTGACCTTCAAAATATCAAAAACTGGTATTTCTAGAAGTCTTATGTAAGAATTCTCTATAGGAAAATTGTGGACTGTATTCAATATATATTGGTCCAATAGCCTCGGAAGCTTCAAAACTTGGCCCTAACTCCGAGGCTATTTGCGGCACACCACTAATTACATATATGCTTAATACAGCTATAGTTACTAATATAGATGTAAAAGTACAAATCATATTATTTTTTTTTACAATTTTTAGAATTCTATAATCTTAATCCGTTTTTGCTTTGTCTTAGTGGCTAGTGTTGTAAATATCGTTAAGATAAATACATGTAAGAATAGAAAAAATGTAAGCCTGGACTATTGCTATACAAAATTCCAACACTATAATGAAAACTATAAATAATAAAGGCAAAAATGAAATTAAAGCGTATTTTTTGAAAACGTTAAAAATGAAAGCACTTAAAATATTTAAAAGTGTATGTCCTGCTAACATATTTGCAAAAAGTCGAACTGAAAGACTAAAAGGTCTTATTAGATATGATACAACTTCTATAATAACAAGAAAAGGTATTAAAGGTTTTGGAACTCCACTTGGAACAAATAGATTAAAAAATTCAAGTTTATTATTAAAAAAGTTTATTAAAGTTATTCCGAAAAATAAAGAAAACGCTATTTGAAAGGTGAAAATTATGTGGCCTGTAATAGTGAAACCATAAGGCAAAAGTCCAATAAGATTTGCGAATAGAATAAATGAAAATACAAAAAGTACAAGAGGAAAATACTTTAAAGCTACGATATTATTTATCTGCTGTTTAAATAATTGCAATACGAATAAATAAATATTTTCTACAGCATATTGCCATTTGCTAGGAATATAAGTGTTGGTTGAATGATTTACATAAAATAAAAAAGTAAAACCGATAAGTATTACAAACAAAATTATGGTATTATTTGTGATGGAAATGTCAATATTTCCAAAAAAAATCTTCTGCAAAATTGAAATTCTAAATTGTTCTAGTGGATTAAAAATCATGGTTTATCTATCTATTTCACCAAAAACTATATCTTGTGTACCTATTATAGTAACAACGTCAGCTATCATATGTCCTTTAGACATAGAGTTTAAAGACTGTAAATGCAAAAAGCCAGGAGCTTTTATTTTGCACCTATACGGTTTATTTGAGCCATCTGATACTAGGTATACACCAAATTCACCTTTTGGTGCCTCCACGCAAGCATATGTTTCATTTTCTGAAACATTAAAACCTTCGCTGTATAATTTAAAATGATGGATCAGTGATTCCATTGAATATTTCATATCAACTCTGTCGGGAGGGGTAATCTTTCTGTCATTTACCTTCACTAAACCTGAAGGTAATGTTTTTAAACATTGCTTTATGATATTTAAGCTCTCATACATTTCATAAACACGTATAAGATATCTATCATAGCAATCACCATTTTTGCCTATTGGAACATTAAAATCAAGCTTACCGTATACCTCATAAGGATTATTTTTTCTTAGGTCTCAAGCAACACCAGAACCTCTTAACATTACACCACTAAATCCATGATTTAGTGCTTCACTAGCTGTTACAATTCCAACATCAACTAACCTTTGTTTTCAAATCCTATTGCCATTCAGTAGTTCTTCAACTTCTACCAAACGCCAAAAAAACTGTTCAACAAATTGCATTATGTCGTTTCATAAACCTAGTGGAAGATCTTGAGCTACACCGCCCGGTCTTATGTATGCCGCATGCATTCTAGCACCCGACACTCTTTCGTAAAATTCCATTAGCTTCTCTCTCTCTTCAAATAATCACAAAAAAGGCGTTAAAGCTCCTACGTCCATAGCATGTGTAGTAACGGCTAAAATATGATTTAATATTCTAGTTAACTCACTGTAGATAGTACGTATGTATTGAGCTCTAATTGGAACCTTACAATTTAGCAACTTTTCAACGGCGATAGAATAAGCGTGCTCTTGTGACATCATTGAAACGTAATCTAAACGATCGAAATACGGAAGCGCTTGAATATAAGTTTTATATTCAATTAACTTTTCTGTACCTCGATGCAATAAACCAATGTGTGGGTCTGCCTTTCTTACCAATTCTCCGTCCAACTCCAATATAAGCCTTAACACGCCATGTGCAGCCGGATGTTGTGGACCAAAATTCATTGTAAAATTTTTTATTTTTGTTGTTTTTAAGTTTGAACCTATTTGATTTTTTCTCATGGGCTAGTGAAATTAAAAAGTCTATATTCTTGGGATAATTCGAGCGGTTCGTAGACAATATTAGCCTTTTCGTCATCGTAACGTATTTCTATGTACCCGGTTAAAGGAAAATCTTTCCTTAAAGGAAAACCCTCAAAACCGTAATCGGTTAATATTCTTCTTAAATCTGGATGATTAGTAAAGAAGACTCCGAACATATCTCAACACTCTCTTTCGATTCAATTTGCGCTATTAAATAGTGTTGAAATTGAAGCTGCATATGCAGATGTATAGTGTTTGATAAAAATTCTAAAATTATATTTAACGGACAGCAAGTTGTAATTTAATTCAAATCTATCGATTTTTTCTGGATAATCTATTATACAGACGTCGTTTAAAACCTTAAATTGTGTTAAACTGTTGTGGTGTAGACTAGAAGTCAAAACATAAAAATTTGCGTTCTCGGCCAATAAATACAAAGTATTATTTTCATTTCTTTTCAGTATCAACGCTTTAATAAATTTTTTATACAAATCAGTAAATAACTTTACGTAATAATCTTTTCTAGACATAAAAACTAATCTCACTCTAATGCTCCTTTTTGTCACTCGTAAATAAAGCCGACAGTTAGCACTATTAAAAATAAAAATATTGCCCAGACGCCGAAAAAGCCTCCTGTAGAAATTGAAATAGATCAAGGAAATAAATACATTATTTCTAAATCGAATATCATAAACAATATTGCTATTAAATAATACCTTACGTTAAACTTACTCCTTGTGTCTTCGAATGGTTGAAAACCACATTCATATGCGGAATTTTTTTCAATATCTGATTCCTGATAGACTAGGAAATAGGAGAGAAAAATTAACAAACAAGAAATAAAAAAGGCTGCTCAAAAAAAAATAAAAATATAGATATACTCTAACGTCATGGAATGATCATTTCTGCAAAAATAACTTCTTCTAAACTACTTTAATAAGAGAATAGTACCACTATTCACTGTATTTAATTTATCACTCAATATTTTATAAGCCTTTAAAGTAGCGATTTTTTTATTTAACAATAAACTTAAAGATAGAAAATTATTTTTTAAAGATTTTAAATTTAAATAAAAAAGTTTATTTATATATAAAAAGTTAAAAACTACATTTACATAAGCATTGATATCATTTAATATATAATCAATTTTTGTTTTAAATTCATTATTTATGACATTTGATAAAAAGCCCATCAAAAAAAATAGAAATGTTACAAATATGACAATAATAACTTTTTCACTAATATAATGTAATAGATTGTTTATTGCAAATAGAATAAAAAATAGTAGTAAATTATATTTCATAAATATCTAGTTTTTGAAATTCTTTAATTAAAGGGGTTGTAGTTGAAACTATAAAACTGTTTAAAGTATTACCAGTTAAAAAAATTTTAGATTGATTTAAAGTTTGTGTTTTAAATAATAAACTTTTTACTTTTTCAGATATTAAATTAATCTTCACTGATGTAAGAAAATTTAGATATATAGTGTAATAAACAAAACTAAAAGAAGTATTTATTAATGATTTTTGTTTATTATTGTAATCTATATAATCAAATTTATATAAAAAGAAATATCAAATTTTATAAATAATATTCCTTAATTTAAGATTTTTAAATACTAAAATGACAAAAAAATTAATACTTAAAAAATATAGACCAAAAAAAAACAATGTTAGTCAAAAATATTGTGTTGCAAAAGATAGTTTATCTAATTGTGGCATAATAGAATTTACGGTTTATCAAGCTATACCTACTGGATAAACCCCATTTTTTCGAAGGTGGGCCACCTTTACTATTTTATTATTACTAAATTATATATATATAGTTTTATATATATATAAAATTATATTTGTTATATTTGTTTGGATATTGTTTAAATATCTTTTTATGTACTCAAAATTCTATTAACACTTTCCCCCTAACACCTTATACCGATTTTTTTTTTTAACGTTGGCGTAAAGACAAAAAGGTATCGTATTCAAAGATCTCCGTATATAAGTTTTTTGAAATTTAGAAATTTACTACTTTATAATCTTTTCGCTTTTTTCTTTCTCATAAAAAGGCCGTGACTTTTATTTTTTATTACCACACCTTGTAATATGAAAAGTCCTAATTTTTTGAAACTATCAAAAATAGTTTTTCCGGCTTTTGTTTGGTTCGTCCTCATAAAAAACTTAAATAGATATTTTATATTTTTTGAACGTGCTACTTTTGCAACCGAGGCTGAAACCGTTTTTAACGTGTCTGGAGATCTTTTTTTTTTTTTTGTAGTAATTTTACAAGAACCTGCGGATTGTGAAATTATCACTCTGCCAAGCACATCTGTTATTGTTAAAAAAATATTATTCCTTTTTTTCGTAAAAAATAAATAATAGCGTTTTTTGTTTAGGTTCTTTTTTTTTAAAACTAACCGTTGCCTAAAACTTACATATTTCTTTTTTGGTTTGTATCATAATTTTTTTTTTCTAAATTTAGAAACTTTTGTATTGGATATATTTTTTGTTAAAATTGTTTTTTTTTTTCTAACTATTAGATTTTTTAGGACCTTCATCTATATTTCTTTTTTTATATTTTTTTTAGGTGACTTAGCATTAGTATGGGTCCTTTGTCCTCTAACAGGCAATTTTAATATGTGACGCATCCCGCTGTAGCTCTTTATTTTTTTTTTTCGATTCACGTTATTAAATATTTTATTTTCCTCTAGATTATAGAAAAAAGTTACTTGTTTTTTTATTAAAGAAAATAAGTCAAAATTTATATTATCGACCTTTTCAAAAGAATCAGCACCGGATATTAATTTTATTTTGTTAATCTTTCTTAAATTTATACCATGAATATCTTTCAATGCACTGAAAATATTTTTGTTCCTATTACCGGATATAAAAGTATTGAAATTTTGTAATTTTTTCATATTTTAATTACATAAACCTTTGCTTTTTTCCAACTTTTAATTTAGTAAATTTAAAGTTTTTAAACTGTAATATTCCCTTACCTTTATAAAAATTAGACTTTTTAACTTTTTTTATATCTGACATAAAATTAAAAATTTCAACCTCGTTTTCGCCCAATAAAAAAATTTGATTTTTTTTACAAAAAACTTTTATACTGTTGGGTATAAAAAATATTATGTAATTACAATCACCTACAAGTATATATAAATGATCTCCTAGTACAAAGTTTTTAAAACCTAACCCGATCATATGTAGTTTAGAAAACTGACTATAATGATTATAAAAAAAAGCTTCTACAACCCTTTTTACAAATTTTATATAATTCATATAATTGGAATAAGTTAAATTATGAAAAATACTTAGATCTCTTCCGTTAAAAAAGAAGTTTTTACTAAAAGTTATCTTTAATATCACCTTTTTTTTGCATTTAAAGTAAAAAAAAACTTCTTTTTTAATTTGTGCTATTTTTAGCGTTATTTTATTTTCTAAATTTATTATTTTTATCAACTCCATTTTTAACTTATCTTTAATAAAGCTTCGCCACCGATTTTAAACATACTAGATTCCTCATCAGTTAAAATGCCTTTAGATGTTGATAAAAGAAGAAAACCAGAATCTTTTCTTGCTAAAAACTTTTCTAATTTTTTTGTGTTTAATATATATGCGTCTACCGGGAGTGGAAACTACTGCAATATTTCTAATTACAGGTTTATTATTTATATATTTTAATAATACTATAACATTTTTTTGATCTTTTATAATAAAACCCCTTATGTACCCCAATTTATACAGTACACTTAAAACATTTATACAAAGTTTTGAATTTTGTACAATTACCTGCAAATGTCTCGCATTACACCCTACTTTTACAATACATATCATATTACTAAGTAAACTCATTTTTTTAATTAGATTTTTTTACGCCATTTATATAATTGTTAGAAATTAACAATCTTAACTTTATTCTTGATATTTTAAAATGATTTAAAACCGACCTTCCGTTATTGGTTATAAAACAACGTTGTTTTATAGCAACATAAGAAGAGTTTTTATTTAACTTACTTATATTTACAAAAGCCTTTTGTCTTATATAATTTGGTAACCTTCTATTTAACATTATACATTTGTACTGTAGCCTTTTCAATTCAAATTTAAAAAAAAGATTATACAATTTTTTATTTTTTACCAATAAATACTTCATGATTTATTTCACCCTTATTAAAAACATGTTATTTAAATACTTAAATAACAATGTTGATTTGTTTTTATACAAATTAAATGCTAACTTAATTTGTGTTTTCTGATTTTGTTTATTATAGTTTTTAAAAAAAAATTGAATATTATCTATATAAAATATAAAGCTGCCTTCAAATGAATTGTATTTGAAACTCTTTTGATAATAAATGTGAAAAAAATAATTGTAAAAATTTAATACGTACATAAAGAAGTTTAAGGAATTCTTTTTGTTTAATGATACGGAAATAAAAAATCTTTTAAGTATCTTCTTTTTTATATAATTAAACTTCACCCTTTTTATAAAAGGTTTTTGATTAGAAATATACAATATAATCAAATAAAGTTTTATAAGTTTCAAGCTTTTTTCCGATTTAAATGTATTAAAAACTGTTGTTAAACTTGGATTTAATGGAATTTTCAATGTATTAATGTTAAACAAATTAACACTACTCAACAAATTATTTTTTAATGAACTATTATAAATATTGTAAAATTGCATTAAAGCGTAACTTGTGCTATCGAAATAATCTTACTAAATTTTAAATTGACTCTTATCTCGCGAAAAACCGGCCCTAACAATCTAGATCCAATTGGTAACGAGTATTTATTTATTAGAGCTGCTGAATTAGACGCGGATCTTATAAAAAAATTACCCCATCTCTTTACACCCTTAACGGTTCTTATAATTATTGCAGAACAAACTTGCCCTTTTTTTACCTCTTTGCTTTTTTTTATATTTTTTTTTACAATACTTTTTTTTACAACTACTGTTATTGTATCACCTACCCCTGCGCCAACCCTTGAGGAGGAGTTTAACAATCTTATACAACTAACGAATACTGCGCCAGAATTATCAGCTACCTTTAATACAGTCTGTACGTTTATCATATCTTTTAACAATTTTAGTAGGTACGGGTAGTCTAAGTGAAGACGATTTTAAAGCTCTAGACAATAATGCTTCATTCACATTCTTAAATTCAAAAATAATTTTACCGGCTTTCATTGGGTAAACCTTTACAGCAGGATTACCTTTACCTCTACCCATACGAACGTCACGAGGCTTCCTTGTTAACATTCAAAAAGGCAGTGCTTTAATTATCAGAAAATTCTTTTTTTTTATAACTCTTTTTATTGATTTAATAGCTGCGGTTAACTGCTCGGAAGTCAAATTACAGTTACTCAGTGATTTTAATCCAAAATCACCAAAATGTATTAAATCATGTTCGTATACGTTATTACTTTTATATTTTATTTTAAAATACTTTTTAAATTTCATTTTTCTTGTACTAAATAACAAAATCAACTAAATTGGCTTTTTTTTTACCTAATCTGACTCAAACTTTTATAGTGCAAGCACTATACTTCAAGGCTATCGTTTTGTAACTATAATCTAACCTAGACTTTACAGTACTAAAAGCTAAACTGCCAAATGCTTTTCAACTGTAGGTGGCACGCTGCTTACGTGAGAAACGTCCAGAGCAAGTTATTTTATAACCCCTAACTAACTTTTTTTTCCTCATAAGGGATTTAAATAAAAAGTTTATATTTCTTAAAACCTCCCATATTGTATAATATTGTGTTAATCGAATAAAAAAAAACTCACTGATTATATTAGCATTAACATTCATTTTGGACAATCCAATAATAAAAATTTTGCTTAAAGAGCTTGAGTGGGTAAATTTTTTTAAATGAAAAAGCGACAACTCTTTAAAGCTATCCCAATAAAGCTTTAAAATTTTGTTTTTTATAAACAGAAAAAACAGTTTTCTCGAATACTTTAAAATTACCTTTTTTTTTAAAAAAGTGAAGAGTTTAGCTTTAAATTGTCTGTTACGTCTAAGAGCTTTCCTATACTTTTTATAAAATTTCTTGTTAAATAAACGTTTAATCAACAAAAATCTAGCATTTTTTTTTAAATTAAAAAATAACAAATCAAGAAAACTATCGTGTATATAAATATATAGAGAAATATTATTAAAAAAACGTAAAATTTTTAAATTAACAAATATTATACCAACGTTAGTTGAATCAAGATGACTTATTAGAAATTTTCGAAAAAAACGCTCTATCAGAATATCCTGATTTACTAAATATGAATAATTTAGACTACCTGTAAACCAGCTATTATTTCAATATCTAATATTATATAATCTATACGAAATTGGATTTATAACATGACCCATTACTTTTTACTTTTTTTTTTTAATACTTTTTTTTTATGCAAAACACCCATTTTTCTTGTAAAAATAAACTCACCTATTTTTAAACCCACCATATTGCGATCAATAAAAACAGACTTATAAGATTTACCGTCGTGTAAGATAAAATTCTTCTTCAATATAGTATGTATTACCACTGAAGACTTATCTAAATTATTATTATTACTTTTATAAAAACAACCTTTTCAAACTGACCTCATATTAAGCTTTTCTTCTCTTCACAATAAAAACTGATTTAGTTTTTCTAGTAGGTTTACCTTTTGTTATAACTCCATAAGGGGTTACTGAGGGTCTTCCACCTGAGGTTTTCCCCTGACCGCCACCATGGGGATGATCAATAGGATTCATTGCCACGCCCCGGACGACAGGTAATCACCCTTTTAGCCTATAAAATCCTGCTTTTTTGAAGTTTCTGTATATATACTGAAAATTAGAAATTGTACCTATAGTTGCAATACAGCCGGAATGAATTCTCCTTAGTTCACCAGATTTTAGCTTTAAAATAACAATATTTTCAAACTTACTTATTATAGTAGCATACGAACCTGCAGCTCTAATGAGTTGAGCTCCTTGATTCTCTTTAAGCTCAACAGAGCTGATTTTTAAACCAATTGGTATTTGTTGCAAATAAGTTGAATTTCCAGGCTTTAATACAATATCTTCTTTTGCAAATACACAATCACCAACTAGTAAACCTTCCTGAGCTAAAATATATGACATAATACCGTTCGAATACACAATTAAAGCGATTAGAGAATTTCTTTTCGGATCATACTCAACTCGATGAACAAAACCAAAGATATTCCATATATATCTTTTATAATCTATTAAACGGCCCATTCTCTTAACACCACCACCTCGGTGATATCTAGTGATTTTTCCTTGATTATTCCTACCTGATATCCTTTTTAAACCAAATGTTAAATTTTTTATCGGTCTATTTTTTCATATTAACACAGACATATTTAAAATTAAAATCCTGTTTTTAGAAATCTTAGAAATCTTATATAACTTTTATTTTCAAAAGAAGCAGAATGATACTCTTTCCTGTGTTTAATTAATAATCCTTCATTTCTTAACGAGGTATTTATATGATTAAATAAAGAGTTGGTAGTATCCCTTTTATCAGCATTATCGATCAATCATCTAATACTGGTTGAGTAACTCTTTGAAACAGGCATTAATGTAGGTATTCTGTACTTTTTGCCTCCAATAAACATAACTTTATAGTATATTAGAGGTCTAACTTTTTCGAGAAACTGCAAATAATTGTCAATAAAATTTTTTTTGTATTTAAACTTTAAAAGTAAAAAAAGATTTTTAAAGATCTTCAAAGAAAGTTTTTTTTTACCTTGTGAAACAAGATTTTGAAAAAATATATTTAACAATATAAGTTTTTCGACTCTATTTTTAGATAATTTACAAATCACTTTTTTTTTTTTATCTTTAAATACCTTACCATATCTAGCAAGAACTAATTTTAATCTACTGTATTTAACAAAGTTTTTTAAAAAAGGATAAAGTCCATGAAATTTATAAAAATTGTTAGCCACTTTAAAATGACGTGCTGCAAAATATATAGATTTTTTTTTAAAAAAGCGAAAATATACTCGTTTAAATCCTCTACGATAAAATTTCTTCCACATTCTCTGCTTATTTTTTCATCTGTACTTAACCAAGAATTTTTTTAACCTAATTGTCTCAACTCTTTGACGCAAATAACGGAAAAAATATCTTTTTTTATAGCTCAACTTGTAAAGCTTTTTGATAAAAAAAATTTTTTGAATCTTACTAAAACGAAGTTTCTTAACACGTAGTTTACCCTTCTTATCCCTTCTTCTTTTTAAACTAAAAGACCGCTTTATACTACTATTTTTAGCAATATTATATAATTTTGTAAATCTATTATAACGCTTAATTTTCAATTTCAAAATTCTTTTAAAATAAAAACTTTTAAAATAAAAACGCTTAAAATTTTTTTTTAGTCGAATAGCCATATTTAGATAACTTTTTTTTTCTTTCAAAACTCTCTTTCCAGCTAAAATCATACTTACCTTTTATGAGGGTATAACGAACACCAGGCAAATCAGGGGCTCGGCCTCCCGAAACAAGTACAGAAGAGTATTCTTGTAGATTATGGCCTTGACCAGGTATATAAGCAATGATCATTCTACGAGTTGACAACCTTAATTTAGCAACTTTTCTTTGAGCTGAATTAGGTTTCTTGGGTTTAACAATTCTTAATTTAACACAAACACCTTTTTTTTGAGGGCAACCTTCTAAAGCCTTTACATTATTAGTGTGTATTTTTCTTTTTCTAGGAGTTCTTAATACTTGATGATAAGTTGGCATTTTTATTTTTATATAACAGAAATATTAATTTTTTATTTAAAAAATTTAAACTTTTAAATGTTTTTATAAAAGTCAAATAAATAACTTTTATAAAATACAAATTTATCGATTTTATCCATAAGTTAAAACTCGATACAAAAGATTTTATAAATGATTGGCTAACTAAGTTTAGACCTAATCTAAAATAGGTTGGAAAAAAATTGCTACCAAAGGATTTTAAACTAACTTCCTTTAGTAGACCTATAAAATTTCCTAAATTGCTTGAGCCAATAAAATAAACACTTCCTTGGAAGTACTTATTACCTACTAAAGATGATAATAACTTTGATTTAATTTTAAAAATAGAAATATTTTGAATAGCTAAAGCCACTTTTAAGTAATTCAATCTAGGCGTAGAACTATTATTGAAATTTATAAAAAAACCATATTTATTAAACAATAGTTTATTAATTAAATTGTTATTTTGTATAGCAGGTTTTAACAAAAATAGATTCTGTAAATTTGAAAACTCCTTTTTAATAGAAATGGAACTTGTACTAAGTTGAAAGTTAATTTTTATTACACGAGATAAATATTTTCTTAACGATAAATAGATACGCTTATGAAAAGCGTGTAAAATATTTGAATAGAAGATGGATTTTAATAACGAAACTTTGTAAATAGAAAGCAAATCAATATTTGGCTTTGTAACAGAAAAATTAGGTAAATTTGAAAGAATAGAAATAACATAAGGTGTTTTTAAAATTATCTCAAAAGTTTTTATTTTAGAAATTCTTACCAAGGTAGGTATAGTAACGTCAAAATTAATAAACTTAGTTTTTATATCAAAATCGTTAATAAATTCTTTAACGTTTATACCATATAAGCCTAAAATAGGTGTAAGAAACGAAACCATATTAGTATGGTATTTAGGTATTAAAATAACAATCTCCTTTAAATGCAATTTATCGTAATGAAAATTTAAATTAATACGCATATATTTTTTTACTCCGCATAAAAAAGGAAAACACAGGGGGGAAAGGACTCGAACCTTTATCTTTAACTTTGGAGGATAACATTTTACCCTTAAACTACCCCTCTTTAATGGATAAAGATTTAGCAAAAGTCTATATAAAAGTGTCTGAAGAAAAAAAGTGGTTTATATAACCTCCTTCAGAAGGAAAACCATCAAAAAACAAAGTTAATGAAATGCTAACAAAAACCAGACCGATTGTAATTGGAACAAAAACTTTCCAACCTAACCTCATTAATTGATCATATCTATACCTAGGTAATGTTGCTCTAACCCATATAAACGCAAATAAATAAATGTAAACTTTTAATATATAAACAAAGGAGTGATAAAATCATGTTATATAGTAAAAATTTGAACGTAAATTGTAAAAGAATTCGTCTACACAAAGGTAATACTCGACAGAAAAATACTTAATAAAAAAATACATGTCAGGCATAGTCCAACCTCCAAGAAAAAGTATAGCAGCTACATGGCAAAGCAATATAATATTTGCATATTCTGACAAAAAAAACAAAGCGAACAAAACACTACTATGTTCAACATTATAACCTGAAACGAGTTCAGATTCAGCTTCAGCTAGATCAAAAGGGTGCCTATTAGTTTCAGCTAACATAGCAATAAAAAAAAGGAAAAACTGAGCCCAAAGGACGAAAGCATATCAAAGATCTTTCTGCGCCCAGACTATTTTTAGGAAATTTAAAGATCCACTTAAAACTATAATATTTATAATAATTATGCCTATAACAACTTCATACGCTATAACCTGAGCAATCGAACGTAATGCTCCTAAAAAAGCGTATCTTGAATTACTCGACCAACCAGCCACAATTATATTTAATGTGTTTAATGATGAAACCATAAACACATAAAGGATACCAATATTTATATCAGATACAACAGTACTGTTATTAAAAGGTATAACGAACCAAGCACTTAAACTCAAAATTAATAATATTAAAGGGCCTCCAAAAAATAAAACCGATGAAGCGTTTTGTGGAACAGGGTTTTCCTTTAGTATAAGCTTTAAAGCATCCGCTAAAGGTTGCAAAATTCCCAGAAATCCAGTCCAGTTAGGGCCTTTTCTTTTTTGAATACTAGCCAAAACCTTTCTTTCAAACAACGTTAAAAATGCAACAGTCAAAATCACATTCAATATTAAGTATAGTGATAAAAGAATAAAATAAACAGTTAAGCTTACCATTTTTAAAATTAAAGAAAAAACTATTTAGAAGAAAAACCAAAAATATTTGTAGTAATAAACTTAAAATAGCTAATAAAGAAGGCTACAACATTATTATTATTTTTCTTTTTATAATAATCGTTATTAGAAAGTAAAATCACATTAGTATTAAAAACAGAGTAATTCGAAATTCTATTAAACAGTTCATTTTCGTAAGCCCTAATTACTTTATTATTCACATTGGTAAGAAAACCCTTTATACCAGAATACATTAAAACAAATTGATTTTCTATAGGTATAGGTGTAAATCTATTTTGATTTAATAGCTCTGTAAGCATATTACCCCTTGATAATAAATTTTTAGTTGTTTCATCTAAATCACTACCGAATTGTGCAAAACTTAAAGCTTCTCTATATTGAGCTAATTCTAGCTTTAACGAACCTGCAAGCTTTTTAATAGCTAATATTTGCGCAGCAGAACCAACACGGCTAACAGATAACCCAACATTCACAGCAGGTCTAATACCGTTATAAAAAAGGTTAGTTTCCAGGAATATTTGACCATCAGTAATAGAAATAACATTAGTAGGGATATAAGCGGAAACATCACCTGCTTGAGTTTCGACAACAGGTAAGGCTGTCAAAGATCCACCACCAAAATTTTTATTTAATTTTGCGGCTCTTTCTAACAACCTTGAGTGAAGATAGAAAATATCACCAGGATAAGCTTCTCTACCAGGAGGTCTTCTTAGTAATAGAGACATTTGACGATAAGCAACTGCTTGTTTACTTAAATCATCATAAATAATTAATGCGTGTTTACCATTATCTCTAAAATATTCACCTATAACACAACCGGTATAAGGAGCAAGGTATTGAAGAGGTGCAGCTTCTGAAGCAGTTGCAGCAACAATAATACTATACTCTAGAGAGTTAGTTTTTTCAAGAAGTGTAACTAGCTTACTAATCGAAGATCTTTTTTGACCTATTGCAGTATAAATGCAATATAATGCATTTTTTTTATTTTTAGAATTTTCGTATTTTTGATTTAAAACAGCATCTAAACATATTGAAGTTTTTCCAGTTTGTCTATCACCAATAACCAATTCTCTTTGACCTCTTCCAACAGGAACTAAACAATCAATAGCTTTAACACCAGTAATCATAGGTTCGTTAACAGATTGTCTTGTGATAATACCAGGAGCCTTAACTTCAACTTGTTTTAATTCAGAACCAGGAAAATCCCCTTTATTATCTATCGGTTGACCTAGGGCATTTACAACTCTACCTAATAAACTCATACCAACTGGAACACTAATAATATTACCTGTTCCTTCGACGTATTCACCAGGTTTAATTTTTGTTTCATCACCAAACAAAACAGCGGAAACTGTTTCAGAGTTTAAATTAAGAGCCATACCTTGAATATCATTAGAAAATTGAAGCATTTCACCGGCCTTAACGTTAGAAAGACCTTCTATTATAACGACACCATCAACAATACTTTTGATAACACCTATATTGCTATCATTCTTTAAATACTGTAGAAATAATTCATTTATATTTTGATTTTGTAGTAAATTAGACTTTAAAAATTGGTATTTTTTCATTATATCAGAAGTTGTAACAATCTTTTGCAAAGAATACGAAAACAGTAATATTTAATTCTGTGATGGAGTTGCTTTTACACACTTTTTTATAAAAAACTAAAATTATAATTTATTTCAATCCAAGTTCTTCTAATTTTAAAGGAAGTTTTCTATTCTCTTCTTACAAAACATTAGCCTTTTCCTTCCAATGATAAATATTTTTTACTCTCATAAGACCTAACGACTCTTGCTTATTTTCAACAAGCTCTGGTTTTAAACACTTAGAATTAGGTTCATAACAATCTAACAGATCAATACCTCTTCTTCGTAAAGCTGTAGCTTAGAACGTGTATCAGGAGGTGAAGAAGCCTCTTCTTAACGTAACTCTAAGAAATCTTGTTAGATAAAAGTTAGATAAAAAGTCCTTCGACAAGCGTCAGCGGAATAATCATCCAAACCTAAAATAACAGTATGACCCCTAAAAAAAAACTAATCATAGGTAAATCTTTAAACATCAGTTAAGTAATTATAAGGCACAATAGTCACTTTTGAAACTTTACCAATAACTCTTTTACCCAAACTAGCTCCCCAGCTGAATCACCAGCAACAGTACCAAAACTATTCATTAGAAGTAAATTTTGTTATAATCCCCCCTCTCTAAGTAATCATTCCGGTTTTATGGTTTTAGCTCATCCGGAACCGTGGGTCGTATATTCATATACTTTGAAAAATAAAGCAAGTTAAATACTACGCGTATGTTGTGCATAATAATAAAAAATACAAAAGGTATACCAGATGTTATAGATAAAAAGCATAAAAGAAACACCAAATGTCAGACCGCTATGACAAGAATAAACTTTAAAATATTTTTGGGTGTTATGAGTTTCGGCAACCAATTTTCTAAACTTCTTGGATCTTATTCTATTCTCACGAATTCTATCTATATCAATAAATTTCCTTACACAATCGCTAGTATTTTTTTGTTTTTTTCTTATCGTTTTAAGAAATACGGCATTTGCTGATTGTGTAAGGAATAGTGCGGAGTAAGGTGTGATGGAATCAATTAGCCAAGAACCTTGCAAAGAATATAAACAATATCTTATAAATAGACTAAAGGAAATAGACTAAAAGTTGCCATTGAATATACAAAACGGCTCTATTTTTAATAGATTTTAATAAAAGGATTTAATCAAAAATAAATTTAAAGATTCAAATAACTATCCTTTTAAAGATGTTACGAAATTAACACTGATTATACCCCTTATTCTATAAAAAATGATTAAAATAGCTAATCCTATTGCAGCTTCTGCTCCAGCTAAAGTCAATGTATAAAGAATAAAAACTTGACCAAACATATCTTCCAGTAGAACAGAAAATATAGCAAAATTAAAATTAACTGCCAACAACATTAATTCTATTGAAACTAATATTATGATAATATTTTTTCTAGTAATAAATATCCCTAAAATTCCAAGAAAAAACATAACAAAGGAAAAAAATAATAAAAAAAAAATATTAAAGCTTGTCATTATTTTTCAAATACGTTTTTAAAAGTGTAAGCCTGCAGGGTAGGCACTATAACAGCTAAACTAAAAAAATAAAAGAAATAAAGAATAGTGAGTATTTGACCTAACATCAGGTAAGGATCTTCAATAGGCTTAAAGCCGATCCAACCCAATAAAACGCAAACGGAAAGAAATGACCAAAATAATATTGTCTTAGAAATTTCAAAAAAGGAACCTTTAAAAACGTTATTAGTTATAAAAGGCAACAAAAATAGTACAATTAAGGCTAAACCTAATGTGATTACACCACCCAACTTATTAGGTATTGATCTTAATATAGCATAAAACGGTAAGAAATATCACTCAGGTACAATATGAGTAGGTGTAACTAAAGGGTTCGCAGGAACGTTATTAATAGGGTCAATTATACTATCAGGTTTAAAAAAAACTGCATAACAAAAAACAATTAAAAAAAAAATAATTCCTAACAAATCTTTAAATATAAAATAAGGGTGAAAAGGAACCTTATTAGCCACAGACAATGCTATATTTAACGGATTACTAGAACCGCTTTCATGTAAAACAGCAACATGTATTAAAGATAAAAGCGCTATAACAAACGGTAATAAATAATGTAAACTAAAAAAGCGATTTAGAGTAGCATTATCTACAGAAAAACCACCCCATAATCATATAACTATATACTCTCCAACAACAGGAATTGCGGAAAAAAGGCTAGTTATAACGGTCGCGGCCCAAAAACTCATTTGACCTCAAGGTAAAACATAACCTAAAAATGCTGTAAGTATCATAACTATTAGAATGGTTACACCTAAATTTCAAAGAAGCTCACGGGGGGTTATATAAGAATTATAATATAAACCTCTAAAAACATGTATGTAAACGCAAATAAAAAAAAAGGAAGCACCATTAGCGTGGATATATCTTATTAATCAACCGTAATTAACATCTCTCATTATATATTGAACACTCGAAAAAGCACTTTCCACGCTAGGAACATAAAACATAGCTAAAAATATACCTGTAATAATTTGAATAGCAAGACAGAAGGCTGCTAATGCACCAAAGTTTCATAAATAACTTATATTTGGGGGGGCTGGATAATCTATTAAAAAACTGTTTACTATATTTAATAAAGGATACTTTTTTATAAAGCGCATAGTTAAAATAAAAAAATTAATATATAAATGGTAGGGACAGGATTCGAACCTGTGAAGCATTGTAGCAAAAGGTTTACAGCCTTTTCCCTTTAACCGAACTTGGATACCCTAACATAAATGAATCGAAAAAATTATATAAATAAAATTAAAAAAGCCATAACTAGAGCTAGTAATCCTATAGCTTCTGTTAAAGCGAAACCAATTAAAGCATAACTAAATAATTCTTTTTGTAAATTAGGGTTCCTAGAAAAAGCTAAAATTAAGCAACCAAAAACTATACCAACACCAGCACCTGCTCCAATTAGACCAGAAGTAGCTAAACCAGAACCTATCATTTTAGAACTTTGTAAAATAATTTCTAAATTTTTCATTTTTGTTTTTTTATTAATGTAAAAAAACATGGTTATATGCTGATAAATCCTTTAAGTTTGCGATGTATATCCAGTTAAAAAAAAAATCTTATACAAAAACTAACAATAACAGTTATAACATATTATTGAAGAAAAACAAGCTTAGTTTACCAATAGGGTCCTATAACCAAAATAAAATGATTATTACACTGGATTTGGAATCCTATATATTTGCTTTAACAAAAGGTTGTCTAATATCCGAAAAATTTAGAAAAATTTTTCTTAAGGCTACCTCGGGTATTATAAACAAAAAAAGAGTAAAAATTATTTTTTAAAAATGAATATAGTCAATATAAATAAACAAAGAAAAAATAAGATATACAATAATAGCATAAAGATAGGTAATGTTTTATATATAAAATACCTATTATTAAAAGAAGATGAGATAAAGATCTCCTCGTTTATTGGATTATGTGTTATAAAAAAAAAAAAATCAAATACCTTAGTATTAAAAAATAATGTTAAAAAGGAAAACATAAAACTGATAATAAACTCCCATTCACCTTTAATTATAAATATTAAAATTATAAAAAGGTACAAAAAAAAATTTAGATTATCTAAACTTTATTACAAATAAAAGGATGATCGTTATTGGAATCGAACCAATACTCCTTATGGAAATAGGTTTTAAGCCCATCGCGTCTACCAATTCCGCCAAACGAAACAGAGGGTGAATAATGGGAATCGAACCCATATTTACAACTTCACAAATTGTCACTTTACCTATTAAGTTATATCCACCAAACTAGAAATACATTAAAAAAAAATTTATTAAACTAAAATTGAAGCTAATGTTTTAAAAAGGTTACAATTTTTTACTATAAGACGCTTTTTTAAAGTAATCCTGTTAAAAATCCCCAAATATAAAACATTTTTGAAAATACTAGAAAGGATTAGTAACGGCATTTTTCATCTAAATAATATCTTTTTAGATAAGAAATGCAATTTAGGCTTGAAAAGGAATTTGAAGTTTTTTTTTAAAAAAAAACTAGATTTAAACAAAAACACTATATTTTCCAGCAAAAACTTTCTTTTAAAAAATGAAAAGTAATCTCGGATAAAAAAGTTATGGTAAATTTCCGCATTAAATTGCCTAAAACCAAAAGCAATAGAATTAAATAAGAATTTAGAAGATACACTATAACGAGAATAGAATAATGTCTTAGCTGTAATTATGTAAAAAAAGAACAAAGATTTCAAACTTTTTGAATTACCCGGTATTGGAAAAAAAACATTTGAGGGATTATCAACTGAATCAATTATAGCAATAGAAGGTACATTTATTATAAATGCCTCATTCACTACATAGTGGTTATTTTGAATATTAGGCACAAAGATACTGTGCGGAAATTTATCAGGCTTAACAATCGATACATATTTATAATTAGATAACATACCTTTGCATCATTTAGAATTTAAAAATGTCATTTCAGTAAACGAATTAAGTAACTGACACAACTCCGAACTTCTATTAAATAAAGAAAAATTTTCGTTCACTAATCAAAGATGTCCTTTATTTATAAATAACTCAGATAAAAATGTAATAAATTTTTTAGTTAAAAAATATGTATAATTTATATTAAATAGATTTGTATTTTTATATTTACCTATTAAAAAAAAATTTGTACGTGGATTTCAATTCGTGATATGATAACCTAAAAAAAGGTCGCACGCTATTAACTGGTTTACAGTAATACTTATACGATTAAACATTTAAGAAATTTTATATGTATAGATAAAAGCTGAAATTGTAAATAAGCTTAAATAATATATTAGGGTTAAAAAAAAACAGACAATTTACAATTGTGATAATTGAAATTATTAAAGAATTTGAAAATGGTATATCGTATAAAAACACCCAACCCGAGCTTCTATTAAAATACATTAATTTAACTAACCTTATATAATAAAAAACACTTATAACACTAAAAATAACGAATAATATCGTTAATCAGTACATTTTATGTTTTAGAGAAAACAAAAATAAAAAAAATTTGCTATAAAATCCTAATAGAGGTGGTATTCCGGCAATCGAAAAAAGCAACATAAAAATGCTAAACGAGAGAAAAGGATTAACTTCAAGTAAATTGGAAAACATATTTATTCTTTTGATAAGAAGACCGTCTGAACGATTCCTTAGAGATAAAAAGCAAAAGAATAAACCTACCATAATGAAAATATAAGAAATTAGATAAAACAAGGTTATATATAAACCAGAAACATCGCCAAAAGATAAACCAAATAATAAATAACCTGTATTAGTGATCATGCTGTAAGTTAACATTCTTTTCAACTTAACCTGATAAATAGCCGCTATTGAACCTAATAAAATAGAAAATAAAGCTGTAAAGGTAAATAAACTTTGACAAAAAAAAAAAACATCAAAAAAAACACAATAATATAATTTAAAAACTATAAAAATTAAAGAAATTTTTGGCAACGTAGAAAGATAGGCAGTAATTAGCAAAGGTGATCCTTCGTAAACATCAGGCATCCACATATGAAAAGGAGCTGACCCTAACTTAAAAAGGAAACCAACAGTTAGTAATAGAAATCCGACAAGAAAGCCACTAAAAGATATAAAACTAGCATCTAAAATAATGTTTTCCGTATTGACCTCTGATAAAAATAACATTAAATCGGTATAGGAAAGTAAACCTGTAAAACCATATATGAGAGAAATTCCAAAAAGTATTATACCGGAAGAAAAACACCCCAGAATAAAGTACTTTAAACCACTTTCGGTAGAGAAAGAAGAAGTCTGTTTAGAAGCAACTAATATATAAAATGTTAAACTTTGTAATTCGATTATAAAAAATAAACTAACTAAATCGTTAGAATTTAGGATCAATATACTGCTAAATAGCGATAAAAATAAAATTAAAATAAACTCAAAATCGTAACTCTTAAAATAAGAAACATATTGTTTAATTGCAAAAGTAAAAACAAGAAAACCCAATAAAATTAAATTTTTGAAAAAAACAACACTTGTATCATTATAATAAAACCCCAAAAACAAGAAATAAGGATCAGAAGTATTAGTGTTTAAAATAACCAAAAGTATTAAAATAACAAATGGAATTAAATTTGAAAAAATACCATTAACATTTAAATAATAAGAAGAGCGATAATTCTTCTTGTTAGATAATATAACAAAAAAAATTAAAAATGTAACTAAAGAAAGAAGAAAATATATTTCAAAATGAAAAAAATTTAAATCATTGGAAAAAAGCCCAACAGATGGGGTAATATTATAACTAGAAAATTTTTTATCAACAAATAAAGAGAAAAAATTATTAACTTTCATATTTTTTATTTAAAACTCAAATAAACGTAGAGAGGAGCCTCAATAAGTGAAATAATATAAGACCCTTTTAAACCAAACAATACAGTAATAAAACAAAAGGTAAAACCTATAACAAATTCTTTTTTAGAAAAATCAGAGAAATTTAAGCAATATCTAGAAGTTAATCTATTGAAAATTATTCTGTTATATAACCATATTGAATAAACAGCTGTAAGAATAATACTAAAAGTACTAAGCAACGCCGCAAAATGATTGTTTTCAAATAAACCAACCAGTATGAGAAACTCACCAATAAAACTACTTGTGCCCGGGAAACTAATATTAGAAAGTATTAGTATAAAAAAACAAAGGCTGAAAATAGGCATAGTAGAAACTAAACCACTATAATACCTTAAAACCCTAGTTTTGTATCGATCATAAATACAACCAATACAAAAGAATAGACCACTTGATACAATACCATGACTAAGCATTAAAAAAACACTTCCACCAATACCCTGGATATTGGAAGTAAATAAACCTAAAATAACGAAGCTCATGTGACTAACTGACGCGTAGGCTATTACTTTCTTTAAATCAATCTGCCTAATTGTACTACAACAGGTGTATAATATCCCAAGCAAACATAAAGTGTAAACAAACGGTAAAAAAAAATAAGTAGCATCACAAAATATTGGAATTACAAATCGTAAAAGGCCGTATGTACCTAATTTTAGCAATACACCAGCTAAAATTACAGAACCCACAGTAGGTGCTTCAACATGAGCCTCGGGTAGTCAAATATGAAAAGGGAATAAAGGCACTTTAACACAAAAAGCAAAAAAAAAAGAGGCTCAAAGAATCAATTGCCTATAAAAACTAAAGTTAGTATTATACAAAACTCTAATATCAGTTGTCTGTATATGGGAATATATTACTAGAATTCCTAAAAGCATTAAAAGTGAGCCTAAAAGAGTATAAAAAAATAACTGATAAACGGCATGTATTTTTCTCTGACGTGACCCCCAGACCCCTATTAAAATAAACATAGGAATAAGTATACTTTCAAAAAAAATGTAAAAAAAAACCAAATCAAGTACACAAAAAATATTAAATAAAATAAATGTTATAAGAACAAGGCATATAATAAAACTATTATATCTGTACTTAATACTATTTCAACTTATCAATATACAAATTGGTGTCAAAAAAAAAGTCAACAATAAGAAAAGTAGAGAAATATTATCAATTCCTATAACGTAATGAAAATTATAAAGAAATAACCATTGTTGAGATAGGTGAAAATTATAAGGATCGAATTCAACTAAAACATTGATATTATCGGATAATATCCAAAAGAAAAGTATTAATATGAATTGAAAAAAAGAAAAAAATAATGAGACTTTTTTTATCAACCTTACCTTTTGTGGAGAACTATAAATACAAAAAGAAATGATTAGTAAAGCCACCAACCATAATCCAAAAGAAATAAATAACATGTAATATAATAAAAAAGCCATTTTTTACTACTTAAAAAAACTATCCACGCCTGAACCTCAGCAATAAATAGATAAGAAAAGAAAAATCCAAACTACGTCAACGAAGTGTCAGTACCATATAGCCGCCTCATAGCCAAAATGATGGTTATAGATAAAATGAAGATCAATTAGACGAAAAAAGCAAACTATTAAAAATAAAGTACCTATTATAACATGTAAACCATGTAAACCTGTTGTCATATAAAAAGTTGAACCATAAACTCCATCATAAATGTAGAAGCTAGCCTTATAATATTCATAACCTTGTCATACTGTAAACTCTAAGCCTAAAAATATAGTTAAAAATAGAGCAAAAGCACAAATTACGTAATTATCCAAAAGAGGCGTTTTAAATTCTTCAATGTTACTAGATGAAAAGAAAAACTTTTGTCATGACTTATCCCTGATAACATGATGGCTTCAAGTAACTGTCAAACCAGATAAAAGTAAGATTAAAGTATTTAATAAAGGAATCTTTAACGGGTTTAAGACGTTAATACCGAGAGGAGGCCAAACAGAACCTAAAACAACACTAGGTGATAAACTAGCATGAAAGAAAGCCCAAAAGAATGAAAAAAAGAACATCACTTCGGATATTATAAATAAAATAACACCTAATCTTAAGCCTTGTTGAACTTTTTTTGTATGATAACCACTAAAAGTACTTTCACGAATAACGTCTCTCCACCAAACAAACATCATAAGTAAAATCAAGAAAAAACCAGCTAACGATAATAAATTCCCATAAAAATAATTATGCATATGCATAACCATCCCAAAAGTGAACATTAAAGCAGCTATAGAAGAATACAACGGTCACGGGCTCCTAGTTACAATATGAAAACTGTGTTTTTGATTACCAGCAAAATGAACTCGACAATTATGATACCACCACTTATTATTTAGATCAACTAATCTTATATCATTATTATAAACACTATTAAACTTATTTAAAAAAAAAGTCGTAATTTAATTTCATTTTAAAAATAGGTATTTTTTCCATATTTACACTCACATACAGCTTTAACGCCATGAGGAGGACTTGAATACAGTTGTTATAAAAAGAAAATTAAAATTTGCGCAAAGCGGAATTTTAAGCTTTAAAGAAAAATTAAATATTACTTTAAAAAAAGTTATACTTTTTTGTTTTAAATTTACTAGAACATAAAGACATAATTTTCGAATTACGAGTTATAGAATCAGAAATATAATAGTTATTATTAACTGAAAAATAATTAAAAAAATGGTAAACGCTAGTTTCATAAAGATTAAGATATGTAAGCGCGGAATTAGATCTTTTGTATAAAATAAAAGGAGTAATCTCAGAAAGAAATGAAATCAAATCAAAGGAGGATGTGACTTTGAAAGAAAACCCTAAATTATCTATTAAAGCATTTAAAATCTTCCAATCATCCCTAGAATTACCCGGATTGAAAAGAATTTTCTTAGTTTTTTGAACTATCGCCAACGAGTTAGAATAAAAAGAATTCTTTTCAATGAAAGAAGTACTAGGAAATATGAGGTTCGAATTTAATGCGTTCTTATCGCCATGATGACCTTGATAAATTTGAAATGCTGGCGTATCTAATAAAGTCTCTTTGTCAAAATTCAAAACAAAATTAATAGGGAAAGTTAACAGATGGTTATTTTGAGAATGCGCAGATGATAGATTAAATTCTTTAGCAGAAAAATAGGATAAATTATTAGACACAACATTTAAGCCATTTCAATTGTTACTAATTATGTTAGTAAAATCAAAAAGTGTTGGAGATAAAGATTTTTTTAATAAAAAAGAAGAATCACCCACCAAAATTAATGGTTTAGATGAAAACCTCTTGGAAATTTTAGTACTTAATCAATGTGAACCTTCTAAAATTTGAAGCAAAATTCTAGAAGAATTAGAAATATGTTTAACAAAATAATTAAAATTTGAGTAAAAGCCAACAACAAAAACAGGTAACATTTTTTTACTAACTAACTGTTTAATCTTAGAATTAATAATAGGGAGTTCGATCCTCAAATTAACATCAAACAACGCGCAAAAATCCGCTTCGTTTAACTTTGTTAAAGGGGTATTAAAAGAATACAATACTGAAGAATCATTATAAGCCGAATTAGGTATAAAAAAATTAGAACCATTTAACAATAAAAACTTTTTAAAAATATAAGTAGTCTCCAAATCTAAATAATCCCCGATAAATCCCCGTAAAGGTATAAAAGAAGCTTGATTAAAATTCAAAAAATTAGAGAAAAATCTTTTAGTGAATACCATAGCCCTCTTCCAACCAATTTTTAAAAAACTACCAGCTATTTTTACCATAGGGTCGCAAAGACGTTGCCTTCTAAAAGAATCATATGAAAAACGTATTTTGTCGGTAATTCAATCCTCATTTAAATCAGAATTTATCCTAGGTAATATTCTCATAATTTTAGTACCACGAACATCTACACGTATATTACTATGAAGTGAATCTAGAACATCTATCGAGTTGTAGCTTTTTAATTCCCATGGCCTTGAGGTAAAAGCAAATGGTTTAGAAGTTAAAGCACCAACTGGACATAGATCAATAATATTACCGGACAGTTCACTTCTAATCAAATTCTCGACATAAAACCCAATTTCCATTTTAGAACCCCTACCTGTAATACCTAAAATATTAGTACCCGCCACCTCATTACTAAATCTAACACAACGTGTACAATGTATGCATCTATTCATGATGGTTTTTATAAGTGGACCACAATCCTTATCTTCTACCGAACGCTTAAACTCGTAAAATCGACCACGATCACTACCAAAAACTACAGACTGATCTTGCAAATCACACTCGCCGCCTTGATCGCAAATAGGACAATCTAATGGATGATTAGCTAATAAAAATTCAAGTACAGACTCTCTTGCCTTTTTAACCTTTAAAGTATTTGTGTAAATGTTCATTGAATTAGAAACGTTAATAGCACAGGAAGCTAGAGGCTTAACCTGTTTTAAATCTTCGACTAAACACATACGGCAATTACCTGCAATTGAAAGTTTTTCGTGAAAACAGAATCTAGGAATATCAACCTTATTCTTCAAACAAGCTTGTATTAACGTTAACTTATTGTTTATTGTATATTGAAAATCATTTATCTTAAAGGATATATTTTTCATTAAATATTTTGCTTCTTATTATAAAATAAAAACACTACAGAACTGAACAGGCAGAAAAACAAGCCAAAATTAAAAAATGTGCTCTGATTTAAGAAAAAAAACGAAAAAACTAACTTAATAAAAAACATGAGTCCTAATAAGACAACAAATATGTAATTATATAAGAAACCCGTTTGAAGAGAACTAAATATGGTAGAAAACTTACCAATTAATCTAACTAGACTCAACGGCCCAAAAAACTCAATTAAACCTCTATCTAAAACTTTAAATGTAAGGAGATAAAATGAGCTTAATAAGTTGAACACAAAAATATTATTATATAAAAGGTCAAAGTATCACTTTTTAGCTAAAAAAAAATACGTATAACGAAAAAACTTATTTCTAACAATAAGAATTGTATAATCATATACAATAAAGTAAATAAATAAGGAAAAAAGTAGACCTGTTATACTAAAAAATAATGGAATTAATTTATAATAATAATCCAAAAATTCAGCATACAGAATATCTGAGTTAACATAAAGATTAAAGATAGAATTTGCCCAAAAATCCGTACCTAAACCTATAAATAAATCCTTAAAAACAAAACCAATAAAAACACTTAGAAAACCTAAAAATGATAACACGTAAAAAATAAAAGAAGGGGATTCATGTGAAGAGCTGACAGCTTTAACGTGGGAATTAGTTTTTGCAAAAAAAACAAGATATATTAATCTAATAGAATAAAACGAAGTTACAAAAGCAGCAAATACACCTAATCAATAAATAAAAAAACTATTAATTGAAAATTTAGAAAACGCTATCTCTAAAACCACCTCCTTAGAATAAAAACCAGTCAAAAACGGAAAACCTGTTAAAGATAGTGAGCCTACTAAAATAGCTACATAAGTCAAAGGCATTAATTTTATCAAGCCGCCCATTTTTCTCATATCCTGTTCATCCAAAAGAGCATGAATAACAGACCCGGCACCGAGAAATAACAATGCTTTAAAAAAGCCGTGATTAAAAAGATGAAACAAACCAACCGAATAATTAGACATACCGCATGCAAAAAACATATAACCCAATTGACTACAAGTCGAGTAAGCAATAACTTTTTTTATATCGTACTGTACTAGTCCGACCGTACCTGCAAATAATGCAGTTAAACCACCAATTAAGGATACTAAAAATAAACCTGAAGCGCTGTACTCTAATATAGGGGAAGATCGTATAAGAACAAAAACCCCAGCGGTAACCATAGTCGCAGCATGAATAAGCGCTGAGACAGGAGTTGGCCCTTCCATTGCATCAGGTAACCATGTATGTAAACCTAATTGAGCTGATTTACCAATTGCACCTAAAAATAAGAAAATGACAATAAGATCAACTCTATTGACATTAAATCCCAAAAATGATAACTCAGGCTGCAAACTTAAAAATTGAATTAAATTAAAAACCACCCCGAAATCAAAACTTTTAAAAAAAAAAAATAATACCAGAAGAGAGAAATAAATTCCAAAATCCCCGAATCTATTTACTATAATAGCTTTCATGGCTGATTTATTTGCCTGTATTCTCGTATATCAAAAATTTATTAGTAAATATGATGATAAACCAACACCCTCCCAACCTAAAAAAAGTTGTACAAAATTCCCAGAAGTTACTAACATAAGCATAAAAAATGTAAACAAAGAAAGGTAACCAAGAAAACGCAGTATATGGGGATCACCGCTCATATAATCAATTGAATATAGATGAACAAGTAAGGATACAAATACAACTAAAACAAGCATAACAGAAGTGATGCTATCAAATAAAAAAAACCAATTTAGTTTTAGTAAACCTATATGAAACCATGCACCTAAGTCTATGTAACAAACTGATTTATTTATTCCTACCTCATAAAAAATCCAAAAAGAAGAAACTGCTGAAAGCAGCATATTAAGTATTAAAAGAGGTAGAGCACGCTTTCCTAAAAATTTGCCTAATAAACAAGAAATAAAAAGATTTAATAATGGAAATAATAAAGGTAATAAATACATTTCTTAGTTTTTTAAAGAAACAGAAGACCTTAAATCCCTTAATACTTGCCTAAATATAACTTGTCTTTTAATATTAATATTTTGATTTAATACAAGTATAATTGAGCCGACCATGGATACTAATAATATTAAGCTAATTACCAAAAATACAAAAAAAGTATGTGTATAGACAAGCCAGCCAAGTATTTCAGTATTAGTTAATTCAAAACTTAAACCTAAAAGGTTAACTGACATATCACTCAGTTTAATGAAACAAAAAAATGATTCTTCTTTATATAAAAAATTGATAAAAATTGGATCAATATTGGAAACAGTTGAAGTTGAACCGATATAAATGCCATTAACTAATGAAGAAGCCAATTGATGGGTTTCAGAAAAATTCAAAGATAACTTATTTAAAGTATAAAAGCCTTTATAAAAAAATAAATCTAAGACCTCAATTATGTTAAAATTAAAAACGAAAGAGAAAAGTTGAAATAAAAAACAACTACTTATCAATAAGCCAGCTGGAATATATTTTCAAAAGACTTCGTCCAACTCCAGAATTTTTATATTCAGCATCATAACAACAAAAAGAAATAAAACAGCTATAGCTCCAACATATACAATTAAAAAAATGATAGCTATAAATTCTATACCTAATATTATTAAAACAAAAGTAATGTTACAGAAAACTAAAATTAGATATAATATTGAATGAATAGGATTTCTCGACGAAATAACCATAAGGCTACAGAATAGCGCTAAAACGCAAAAAATTATTACTAAATAATTCGTTATCATTTTTTCTAAATAAACTATATATATATTATAAATAAAGAGGGAATCGAACCGCTCGTCTTAAATCTAAAAATTTAATGCTCTACCACTAAGCTATTTAACAGTACAAATTTTTTGAAGTTGGGTAGGAATGGAATCGAACCACCGACCTATGGTTTTTCAGACCATCGCTCTACCACTGAGCTACCTATAAGAGTAAAAAGAATTAGTTATTTACAGATAAAAATTTAGTGTATAGATTAAAAGATAATGGTTTCGTTAAAGATAATTCAGCAGGATTTCTAATAAGCATAGCCACTAAAAGCTTGTAATCTGCTTCTATAAATGTAGGTAAATTCAAAATGACCTTACGGCTTCTCAGTTGAGACTTTATAAAATAATATATTCTTTTATGGTACCTCTTGTTTAAAGAAACTATTTCGTTAAAGTTTAAATTATAAGAAGAATAATTAACAACCTTATTATTAACAAATACGTTACCGTACTGAATAAACTTCTTTATAAAATATACGGAAGGGAAAAGGTTAAGCCTCATAAGAAAATTTTCAAGTCTACCCTCCAACATTAAAAACACACCGAAAGAATTACCTTTTGATAATTTACCTACCAAATCACAAACTTTAAAAAAGTCAACCACCTTTCGAAACCCAAAAAATAAAGAAACCTTTTTATAATAAATATTTTTTAACGCAAATAAAGATCATTTTTTAGTTTTTTTTTTCGGAGCAGCGATATGGACAGAATAAAAAAAAACTTTCTGCTTTCGTAAATTCAATTTTTTTTTTATAACAAACTGTAAGTTGTTAACCCTTAAAAAATTTTTAGATTTATAAAAGACCAATCTCTTATTAACGTTAATTATCGGAAAACTAAACAATTGAGAATATAGGTAAACGTCAGAATAGTGTGAGTGACAAAAGCGGCCTTCAATTATTTTATTAAAATTAATAGCCCTTAAACAAAAAATATTAAACCTTAAAAGACCTACAATTTTTGAAGCTCTAAAAAATACTTTTCGTTTAAGTTTTAAACCTTTATTTACCAAAGACAAAGCTGTTCCCGGGGATTGCCTTTTTTTAAAAGAAAAGACACGTATACTTTTTCTAAAGAACTTTAACAATAACAAGCTATAGTTTAAATTCTTCAAAAATCCACGACGGAAATATTTAAATTTTGTTTTTATACGGAATCGACTTCTTAAAATAATATCTCTGTAATTTAAAAGTATTGACCTCTTATTATAAGAAAATGATTTTTTAGTTACTATATGACCTCATAATTCATCCTGGTATTTTTTATATAGTCTATGCTTATAAAATTTATACATTAAAAAATAAGTACAATATAAAAGTTAGCCTTGAGAAAATGTCTTTTTCAACTTATATGTTAAATACAACACGTATTAAAAATTTTTACCTTTTGAGTTCGAAACGATTTCAGGTAATTTAGTTAAATGTTTTTTTATAAAAAAGAAAAACTTAACACAAACGGTTTTATATACTATGGAAGTAGCCTGAAAAAATTCTCCTTATTATGATATTTTTTCACAAACGTTACATTGATAATATAAAAATTAAATCTACTTCCAAAACCATAAATAACATTATTTTATATTCAATTATTTCAACTATATTAAATTAAAATTTTTAAAATAAATATAGACATAGTTATAAAAGTAAACAGGGTTAACTACATATACCTCTATAGGCATAAAAGCATGATTAACTCCACACAGTTCACTACATTGGCCATAAAATGTTCCTGTATTTTTTAAATATAAAGAAGTTTGGTTTAATCTTCCCGGAACGGCATCAACTTTAACACCAAATGATGGAACAGCTCAACTATGTAAAACATCAGAAGATGTAATTAAAAGTCTAATATGGGTATTTTTTGGTAGAAAAAGAGGCATATCAGTTTTTAGCAATCTAAGATCTCCTAAATTAAGCTCAGCTTCATGTATCATATAACTATCAAATTTTATAGTTGTTTCAGGAATAACCACGGGTACATACAAATAACTCAATAAGGAGCGGTCTTTTAAATACCCCATATCCTTATACATCATTTCCATAGCAGCAAAGCGATCAATAGAGTCATATTCAAACATCTTATTGGCATAAACTACAGAATAATCAGAATACTCATAACTCCAATATCATTGATGGCCAATAACCTTAACAGTTAAAACCGGATCAATAATTTCATCCATAGCATAAAGTAAAGCAAATGATGGGACGGCAATAAATAAAAGTATAAAAGCAGGTAAAATAGTTCAAACTATTTCTATTGTTGTTCCGTGATTTATATTATACGTTCTATTGGTAACGTTAAACAGTAAATTTTCTTTATAGCTATTTATTAGTGTACTAAATATAGAGATACCTTTTGACTCAGGAAGATCATTATTCAATGATCCGTAATAAAATTTCCTATAAGTTGAAAGCAAAAGATATCCTACCACAAATAGAATGACAGCTAAAAAGAAAAGTATATGGTCGTGTAACTTTATAATACCATAAGCAATAGGGGTTGTAGGATCTTGAAAACCTATTTTCCAAGGATTAGTATGGTCATTTAAACAAAGCAAGGAATCGTAAGAAATAAAAAAAATTAAAACAATAGATATAAAAATAACAAGTATGTTAAAAATGTTTTTAAACGGAAAAAAAGAAGAATCAGCTACCGGCTTAGAAGAAGGAAAAGTTAATAGATTTTTAGATAAAATATTAATATAAGGAGAAAGAATGGAATGGATAGACTTTACCAACTTAGGCGTATTATTATTATTAAAAGCCAGATATATTAAATAAAAAAATACTATAACACTTACAGAAGATATGATAGAACCGAAAGAGGATAATATATTTCAATAATAGTAATTATCAGGATAATCTGGAATTCTTCTAGGCATACCCGCTAAACCAACAAAATGCATAGGGAAAAAAGTTAAATTAACACCAATAAACATTAACCAAAAATGAACATTACCGTACATTTCATTGTAAGTATAACCGGAAATTTTTCAAAATCAATAGTAGAAACCAGCAAAAAAGGCAAAAACGGCACCCATAGATAATACATAATGAAAATGTGCTACGACATAATACGTATCATGTAACATTATGTCAAGGCCGGCGTTTGAAAGAACAATTCCAGTCAAGCCGCCTAGAGTAAACAATATTAAAAAACCTATAACAAAAAGAAGAGGGGTTTTTCTTACTATTTGACCGCCTCACAATGTAGCAATTCAACTAAAAATCTTTATACCGGTTGGTACAGCAATCATCATAGTTGCTGCTGTAAAATAAGCTCTGGTATCAACATCTAAACCAACAGTATACATATGGTGAGCCCAAACAATAAAACCCAAAACGGCAATAGATAACATGGCGTATACCATACCTATGTATCCAAAAATAGATTTATTGGAAAAAGTTCCAATAATTTGGCTAACTATACCAAAAGCCGGTAAAATTAGAATATAAACTTCTGGATGACCAAAAAACCAGAATAAATGTTGATAAAGTATAGGATCACCTCCTCCAGAAGGGTCAAAAAAGCTAGTATTAAAATTTCTATCAGTTAAAAGCATAGTGATAGCTCCGGCTAAAACTGGTAGAGAAAATAATAATAAAAATGCAGTAATTAGTACTGACCAAACAAATAAAGGTAGTTTATGCATGGATAAACCCGGCACTCTCATATTAAATATTGTAGTAATAAAGTTTATGGCTCCCAGTAAAGAAGATATACCTGCAAGATGCAGACTGAATATTGCTAAGTCAACGGAACCTCCGGAATGTGCCACAATAGAGCTTAAAGGCGGATAAACTGTTCAACCAGTTCCAGCACCAAACTCTACTAACGAAGAACATAATAATAAGAATAAAGAAGGTGGCAGTAACCAAAAACTTATGTTATTAAGTCTAGGAAAAGCCATATCAGGGGCGCCAATCATTAAAGGAACAAATCAATTTCCAAAACCACCAATCATAACCGGCATAACAAAAAAAAAGATCATAACAAAAGCGTGCGCTGTAATAATAACGTTATAAAGCTGACTATTACCACCTAGTATTTGAGAACCTGGAGCAGCTAGTTCTAACCTTATAATCATAGAAAATATAGTACCTATAATACCAGAAAAACCACCAAATATTAAATATAATGTACCGATATCTTTGTGATTAGTTGAAAATAATCAACGATTATCAGTAAAAAAGGTTGCGAAATTGTTCAATAATCTATTTACCATTTTAATTTTTTTAAATATCTACTTTCTGTTTAGTAATTCACGTATCCTTAAAAAAATTTTGTCCAGCAGCAGGTTCCCCTACCGCTACCTTGTTACGACTTCACCC
>Ga0256778_1000006_pt1 | contig 33148 bp, 33 predicted proteins | sample MC6MC0929MT_FD_186049 | JGI IMG/M metagenome (GOLD analysis project Ga0256778, IMG submission 186049) | Metatranscriptome of enriched soil aggregate microbial communities from Iowa State University, Ames, United States - MC6-MC0929-MT... | ecosystem: Environmental > Terrestrial > Soil >...
AGGACATGCTGGCGGTGGTCGCGCAGATGCGCGAGCTGCATCCGGAACTGGCCGCCGCCCCGTGGGTGCTGGCGGGCTTTTCTTTCGGTACCGCGGTCGCAGCGCAAACCTACGCGGCGCTGGCCGAGGCGGGCGATGCCGTGTTGCCGTCCGCGCTGATGCTGATGGGCCCGGCGGTGAACCGCTTCCAGTCGCACGAGGTGCAGGTTCCTGACGATACGCTGATGGTGCACGGCGAAGAAGACGAAGTCGTGCCGCTGTCCGAAGCCATGGACTGGGCGCGTCCGCGTTCGATTCCGGTGGTGGTGGTGCCGGGCGCATCCCACTTTTTCCACGGCAAGCTGCTGGTGCTGCGCCAGCTGGTGCAAGCCCGCCTGAAGGTCGCGCTGGACTGATCCGGCGTGGCGGCCAGGCCGCAGGTTGCATCAGGTTGCATGATTTAAATGCGGCAGGAACCCCGGGCGGGCCGGGGCGGTCCAATGGCCTGCCTATAATTGTCAGCCATTAGCCCCGCGCCGGCGGGCGTCTTTCCTGGACCCACGTTGCCGATGAAGAATTTGCCTTACTCCGCTCAATCCCCCGCTGTGTTTGCCCGCCGCCTGTTGTCTGGCGCGGTGCTGTCAGCGATGCTCGCGGCTTCCATGCCGGTCTGGGCGCAAACGGCGCCCGCAGCCGCACCGGCCGCCGCAGGCGCCACGGCGCCCGCGCCGACGGCTTCGGGGGCGGTGCCGGTGGGTGACGTGTCGGCCGTGCCGGCGCCCACCATCGCGGCCAAGGCATGGATCGTCATCGACGTGAACAGCGGCCAGACGCTGGCCGCGTCCAACCCCGACATGAAGGTTGAACCGGCCTCGCTGACCAAGATCATGACGGCCTACGTCGTGTTCAACGCGCTGGAAGAAAAGCGCCTGACGCTGGAGCAGACCGTTCCGGTGTCCGAACACGCCTGGCGCACCGGCGGTTCGCGCATGTTCATCGAACCGCGCAAGCCCGTCACGGTAGACGAGCTCAACCAGGGCATGATCGTGCAATCGGGTAACGACGCGTCCGTGGCGTTGGCCGAAGCCGTTGGCGGCAGCGAATCCGCCTTCGCTTCGCTGATGAATCAGGAAGCCGAACGTCTGGGCATGAAGAACACGCACTTCATGAACGCGACCGGCCTGCCGGACCCGCAGCACATGACGTCCACGCGCGATCTGGCCACGCTGTCGTCGCACCTGATCACCGATCACCCGGACTTCTTCCACTACTACAAGCAGAAGAGCTACACGTACAACAAGATCACGCAGCCCAACCGCAACCGCTTGCTGTGGGCTGACCCGTCGGTGGACGGCATGAAGACGGGTCACACCGATTCGGCCGGCTACTGCCTGGTGTCGACCGCCGTGCGCGGCGACCGCCGCATCCTGGTCGTGGTTGTGGGCACCGACAGCGAAGCCACGCGCGCCGAAGAAAGCCTGAAGCTCTTGAACTGGAGCTTCCAGAACTTCGACACCGTGAAGCTGTTCGACAAGAGCCAGCCGGGTATCGACGCACGCGTCTGGGAAGGCACGGCTGAAAACGTCAAGCTGGGTCCGCCGAAGCCGGTGTCGATCGCGGTGCCGCGTGGCAAGGCGGGCGACTTGAAGCCGGTGGCGCAGCGCACTGACCCGCTGATCGCGCCGCTGGCCAAGGGCCAACAAGTGGGCACGCTGCAATTCACGCTGGATGGCAAGGTGCTGCGCACCGAGCCGCTGGTGGTGCAAGACGCCGTCGAACGCGCCGGCTTCTTCGGCCGCATGGTCGACACCGTCAAGCGCTGGTTCCAGTAAGCGGGCGCGCGCCACAGGCGCTGCCGCAGGTGTAAGCTTGCAACGGGCGTTTCGTGCGCGAAACGCCCGTTTTCCATTCTGGGGCGGCCTCTGCGGTTCGTCCCTTACTTTTGAAAATTCAGGAGTGCCTCATGATTCCGGGCGTACCGGGCGAAAGCCAGGTGTATCTCAATGGTGAGTTCCTGCGTGTAGACGAGGCCAAAGTATCCGTCCTCGACCGCGGCTTCATTTTCGGCGACGGCATTTACGAAGTCGTCCCTGTGTACCAAGGCAATGCGTTTCGCATGGCCGAACACTTGAACCGCCTGGATCGCAGCCTGGCCGCGTTGCGGATCGCGCAGCCGTTCGGCCGCGAGGGCTGGGTCAACCTGATTGAGCAACTGCTGGCCCGCACGAATCTCGACACCTGCATCGTGTACCTGCAAGTGACGCGTGGCGTGGCCAAACGCGACCACCAGTTTCCGGCGACGCCCGTCACGCCCACCGTGTTCGGCATGATTTCGGCATGGTCGCCGCCCTCTGCCGGGCAGCGCACGCAAGGTCTTACCGCCATCAGCATTCCCGATGAGCGCTGGCTGCACTGCGAGATCAAATCCGTGTCGCTGCTGGGCAATGTGCTGGCCAAGCAGCAGGCGGTGGACGCCGAAGCCGACGAAGTCGTGCAGTTTCGCGATGGCTATCTGACCGAAGGTTCGTCGACCAATATCTGGGTAGTGTCCGGCGGCAAGCTGCTGGCGCCGCCCAAGAACAACCTGATCCTGGAAGGCATCCGCTACGGTTTGATGGGCGAGCTGGCCGCCGAGGCCGGCATCCCGTTCGAGGCGCGCCCCATCACGCAGGCAGAGGTGGAATCCGCCGACGAACTGATGCTGTCGTCAGCCACCAAGGAAGTGCTGGCGATTGTTTCGCTGGACGGCAAACCCGTCGGTTCCGGCAAGCCCGGCCCTGTTTTTCAGCAATTGCGAGCGGGTTATGATGCCCGGATTGCGGCGCTGTAACCCCTCAGCAACCGATAAGCGACGCTGCCAAGGCGACGCCGTTGTTCGAGTCACCGGGCGGCTGGTATCACCGCCGCCCGTCGTTCCGGCGGCACTTGCCTGAGCGCAGCTTGCCCCCATATAAGAACGTTCAGGGGCAACCACTTCCCTAGGTAAATCTCATGCATATTCCGCCCGAAGAATCGCTTATCGAATATCCCAGCGACTTTCCCATCAAGGTCATGGGCAAGCAGCATCCTGAGTTTGCGCAGACGCTGACTGACGTCGTGCTGCAATTCGACCCCGGCTTTGACGCCGCGACCGTTGAGATGCGCCCCAGCAAGGGCGGCAACTACATGGGCCTGACGTTCATCGTGCGCGCCACGTCGCGCGAGCAGTTGGACAACCTGTACAAGGCCCTGCACGGCCATCCGATGGTGTCCATCGTTCTGTAATCGGAATTGCCGTGATCAAGTGGCTCGCTCGGCCGGCGGACTACCTGCCGGTCTGGCAGGACATGCAGGCCTACACCAACCAGCGTGGCGCCGATACGCCTGACCAAATCTGGCTGTGCGAGCACGCGCCGGTCTACACGCTGGGCCAGGCTGGCTTGCCGCAGCATGTGCTCAACCCCGGCAACATCCCCATCGTCCATTGCGACCGCGGCGGCCAGGTGACGTATCACGGCCCCGGGCAGGTGATGGCGTACGCGCTGTTCGACCTGCGCCGCGTGGATATGTATGTGAAGGAATACGTCACGCTGCTGGAGGACGCCGTGATCGACACGCTGACCCAGCATGGCGTGGCGGGCGCTTGCCGCAAGCCGGGCGCGCCGGGCGTGTATGTGCCGGACCCTGCTTTGAGCCGCCCGTTGGACGACGCATCGAATCCTCACCCCGGCGAGCTGGCGAAAATCGCCGCGCTGGGCATCAAGATCCGCAACGGCCGCGCCTATCACGGCGTGTCGCTGAACGTGCAGATGGACCTGACGCCTTTTCTGGGCATCAACCCCTGTGGTTACGAAGGGCTGCGCACCGTCGATATGGCGGCCTGTGGCGTCACGCGCACGCTCACCGACGTGGGCGATGCGCTGGCCCGGAATCTGGCGGATGCCTGGCGCCGCAGAGGGAACCAACATGAAAACGTATAGCGCGGAGGATGTCGCCGCGACTTCGCCTGAACAGCTGGCCCGCTTGCGCGAGGGGCCGGCCGAAGATTACGCCGCCTGGATACAGGCGGCGGCCGAGCTTGGGCTGGTCGAAGCGCAAACCATCTACGGCCAGATGTTGTTGGATGGGGTGGGCGTGGAACGCCAGCCCGCGGAAGGCCTGGCCTGGTTCAAGCGCGCCGCCAATAAAGATCACGCGATGGCCATCAACATGGTGGGCCGTTGCTATGAAAACGGCTGGGGCGTGCCGGCCGACGATACCGTCGCCGCCTACTGGTTCCGCCTGGCCGCCGACCGTGGCCTGGATTGGGGCATGTACAACTATGCGCACATGCTGCGCAGCGGCCGTGGCGGCGTCACGCAGAACCAGGCCGCCGCGCTGGCCCTGTACCAGCAAGCTGCGCAGATGGGCCACGTGAAATCCATCGGCGTCGTGGGACGCTTCTACGAAGCGGGCGACGTGGTCGAGCAAGACATGGAACGCGCGTTCGACTGCTACCAGCGCTGTGCCGAAGGCGGCGACTTCCGCGGCATGTTCCATCTGGGGCGGCTGTTGCTGCTGCGCGGCAAGAAGGAAGAAGCCGTGCAGTGGCTGGTTCGAGTGCCGGAAACATCCACGCCGGCGTTTTTGAAAGAGGCGAATGGGATGCTGCAGGATTGCGGCTTTCCGGCGCTGTATGAGGTGTGAAGGGGCGGGCGATTACGTGCTCAGGCGCGTATCAAATTAGGTGCTCAACCGCGTCTCAAACGTGACATCCAGCGTTTGATGCTGGCCGGGCGCCAGTTCGCCCTGCAATCGGTCCAGCAGCACTTGCGCCGCGCGCCGGCCCATATCAGCGGCGTCCACGCCTAGCGTCGTCAGCCCTTGCGCCCATTGCGCGGCGCTGCCGTCGTCCGTGAACCCCAGCACCGCCAGGTCTTGCGGCACGTGCAGGTCGCGGTTGTGCGCTTCCGACACCGCCGCCGCGGCCAGCAGGTCGGATGTGCAAAACACCGCGTCAAAGATCGTATTGGTGGCCAGCAAGCGCAAGAAGGCCATCCGGCCATCGTTCATCTGCAGCACTTCGGGCTGCACAATATCCGCCACCCGATCCAGCCCCAGCCCGGCCGCCGCGCTGATGAAGCCCTGGCGCCGCGCACGTTCCCACGGATTGTCAGCGCTGATGCAAGCCACCATGGCGTGCCGCTTTTCGGCCAGATGGCGCGCAGCGGCCCGGCCCGCCTCTTCATTGTCGATGACCACTGCGGTGTCCAGCGGATGCGCCGAGGCGCTCCAGGTTTCCACCACCGGTATTTCCAGCGCAGCCAGCCCGGCGCGCAAGGCCGGCTCGTCCAGCGGACCCATGACGAGTGCGGCGGCCGGTTGCAGGGCGGCCAGTTGCGGCAGCATGGCGGGGTCGTGCCAGGGGCCCGCCGCCAGAAAATAACCCTCGGGCGCCAACCGTTCCGCACAGGCCTGGATGGCCCGGCTCATGGGGCCGGTATCCAGGCGGGGGGCGATCAGGGCGACGAGGCGTGGCGGGGGGAGAAGAGACATCGGATCGGAAAAGAGGGGGATTTCAGCGGATGGGTCAGGCAAGACGATAACCCAGCCTGCGGGGGGCGTCCGCAGCCGAGGCGGGCGGCCATCCGCCCTGTGCGGGCGTACTCGGGCGGCGAAGGGTAAAACGCCTTTTTTGTCTCAGACCGGGCTGCTTTGCGCACCGGTTTTGAAGGTGCCCAATGTCCACGCTCGCCGAGTCCCCTGTCCCCTCGAACGAATCCGCCGCTGCGGCCGCTCCCGCGGAAGCCGTCTACGATCCGACGCAAAAACAGAAATCGCAGGCCAAGACGGCACGCATCCCCATCAAGATTGTTCCGGCCGAGCGCCTGAAGAAGCCTGAGTGGATTCGCGTGAAGGCCGCAGCGCCCGGCTCGCGCTTCTACGACATCAAACGCATCCTGCGCGAGCACAACCTGCACACGGTCTGCGAAGAAGCGTCCTGCCCGAACATCGGCGAATGCTTCGGCAAGGGCACCGCCACGTTCATGATCATGGGCGACAAGTGCACTCGCCGCTGCCCGTTCTGTGATGTGGGCCATGGCCGCCCCGACCCGCTGGACACCAAAGAACCCGAAAACCTCGCGCGCACCATCGCCGCGCTGAAACTGTCGTATGTGGTCATCACCTCGGTGGACCGCGACGACCTGCGCGACGGCGGCGCCGGCCACTTCGTGGACTGCATCACGCACATCCGCGAACTGTCGCCCACGACCCGTATTGAAGTGCTGGTGCCCGACTTCCGCGGCCGCCTGGACCGCGCGCTGACCATCCTGAACGCCGGCCCCCCGGACGTCATGAACCACAACCTGGAAACCGTGCCGCGTCTGTACAAGCAGGCACGCCCGGGTTCGGACTACATGCACTCCCTGAAGCTGCTGGCCGAGTTCAAGAAGCTGCATCCCGAAGTCGCCACCAAGTCAGGGCTGATGCTGGGCCTGGGTGAAACGGATGAGGAAATCCTGCAAGTCATGCGGGATATGCGCGAACACAACGTGGATATGCTGACGATCGGCCAGTATCTGCAGCCGTCGGAACATCACTTGCCGGTGTTGCGGTATGTGCACCCGGATACCTTCGCGATGTTTGAACGTGAAGCGTACGCGATGGGGTTCTCGCATGCTGCCGTTGGTGCGATGGTGCGGTCTTCGTACCATGCGGATGAACAGGCGCATGCGGCTGGGGTGAATTGAACCGGTATAAAGTGAAGGTCTGACCAAGGGCGGGACGCGCTGTGTCCTGCCCTTGTTTCATTTCAGCAATTCATCACTTCATTAAGAACGGCTCTGATGTGCGCGATTCGTCTAGCCTGCTACGTTAGAATCCGCACTGCCTTTTGGAAAGCGAGCCAGGTGCATCAGCGCTCGTGTCTTAGTGCCGCATCGGTTTGCAAATATACAGAATTTTCCCCGGGGAATACTAAGCGTGGATATGCAGAGTTCAGTTCCTCAGATTGCTGTTGTCATTCCTAGCTATAAGGTGTGCGCGCATATTCTGGGAGTTATTGAAGGTATTGGCCCTGAGGTGGGGCGTATCTATGTCATAGATGACTGCTGTCCTGACGCGTCGGGCGCGTTTGTTGAAAGGCACTGCCAAGATCCGCGCGTGCGTGTACTTCGTAACCCCGTGAATCGGGGGGTCGGGGGAGCCGTTTTGATGGGTTACCAGGCTGCTCTGAAGGAAGGCGTCGAGATCATTGTCAAGATCGACGGTGACGGGCAGATGGACCCTGCTTTGATAGGTCACTTTGTTGGCCCCATTCAAGCGGGTGAGGCGGATTACGCCAAAGGCAATCGCTTCTTCGACCTGGAGAAAATTCGCGAAATGCCGAAAATCCGTTCGTTCGGCAACGCCATGCTCTCCTTCATGACTAAGCTGTCATCCGGTTACTGGGATTTGTTCGACCCGACTAATGGTTATACGGCTATACATTGCGATGTCGTCAAACATCTGCCATTCGAAAAGATCAGTAACCGGTATTTTTTCGAGACAGATATGCTGTTCCGATTGAATACGCTGCGCGCCGTAGTGGTCGATATTCCCATGGATGCAAAGTATGCCGATGAGGTCAGCAATCTGAAGATCTCCAAGATCGTTGGCGAGTTTGCGATCAAGCATTTCCGAAATTTCTGGAAGCGGGTTTTCTATAACTATTACCTCCGAGATATGTCTTTGGCATCTTTCGAACTGCCCCTGGGTCTGATAATGATGGCTTGGGGGATCGGGTACGGTTTATTGAATTGGAACATCCATCCAGGGGTGTCTGCTCCGGCTGGAACGGTTATGTTGGCGGCGTTACCGGTAATTTTGGGCGTCCAATTTATTTTGGCATTCATCGGATATGACATTGCTTCAGTTCCAAAGCGGCCATTTCATCGGCGCAGCAAGGCCATCGCGAAAAACGCCGGTTCAAAATTGGAGTCAGAATGACCATCCTGGTAGCCATTATCTGTGTCATTGGCATTGCGGTCGGCCAAATTCTCTTCAAGCTGAGTGCCCAATCGCTGCACAAGTCGGGCAGCTTTTTTGACCTTGGAACGCTCACCCTGCTTTTTTCAGCATTTGCGCTGTATGGGCTGACGACCATTGCGTGGGTTTGGGTGCTGCAAAAGGCGGAGCTTGGACGTGTTTATCCTTTGATGGCCATGGCGTTTGTCTTGGTGCCGATCGGCAGTTATTTTTTTCTGGGTGAGCGATTCAATCCCCAGTATTTTGTCGGCGTTGCATTAATAGCCGCCGGTATCGTTATTGCAGTCAGGTCCTGAGATGTCACTGGGAGGCAGTGCAGCAATGCTGGAGGCGGAGACTGGTAAAAGCGCTAGAACGACCCAGCGTTGGCTAGTGGTCCTATTCGTGCTGGTATGCATCATTTTCGCTAAAGTCATACCTCCGATGCAGTCTCCCGACGAGTTTGATCATGTCAAACGCGCCTATCTGCTGGGTAAGGGCGTTCTTATGCTTGAAGCATCGGAAAGCCATGGTTCCGGCGGCCACGTCGATACGGGGCTTCTGTCGTACTTCGGGAGCTATGGCATGTTGCCGTACCAGCCAGCGCGCAAGCTCTCGCAAGAAGAGGCGTATACCGCGAATAGCATCAAATGGAGCGGAATTACCGAATTCAGCGCCGCGCCAGGCACTGGCTATTACCTGCCACTTATTTACGTGCCCCAGGCTATTGGTTTAACAATTGGTGAAATTGCTAATCTGACCATCGCTGATTCATACAGCCTTGCGCGCATCCTGAATATCTTGTGCGGCGCGCTGCTGCTCCTGGCAGCATTCCGGCTGTATTCCACCAATCCTTGGGTGTTGGCACTGCTCGTCCTGCCGATGAGCTTGTTTCAGTTCGCTTCCGCCACTATTGATGGGCTATCACTGAGCCTGACGATTTTTGCGGTCTCGGCATTTCTGCGTATTGCCCGCGATCGTACGCAAACACCTATGTGGTTGCTGTACGTACTGGCACTGTCGCTGATCGCGCTGATTTCAAGCCGGGTTCATATGCTGCCGATGTTGGCTTTGCTGTTTGCGGCGGGCTTCTATTCCAAGCGGCGTTTGGCGTTCGTTATTTTCGCATTGTCGCTGGTCGTTGTTGGCGCATGGTTGTATCTGGCAATGAGTACGACGCTGGACAAGCGCGTCACAGTCGGCGCGGGGGCCGGAGAAGTTATCGGCTTTTATCTGCAACACCCGATTCAGTTTCTCAGGGTAGTGCACGCCACCCTGGCAGACCCCAATTTGATGAGGTTTTATTGGCATTCGTTCGTGGGTGTTCTGGGCTGGCTTGACACCTCTTTCACCATTCAAACCTATGGGCTGATCGGCGCATTGATTATCGCTACCGCGGTGCTTTCAATTTCCTGGAAGAGCCTGCGCACTGAGTGGGTGGCCCGGACGTTGTTGCTGGCATGCGCAGCCGGAGCGGCGCTTTTGACATTCATCGCGCTGTTGGTGACGTGGAATAAGCATCCCGCCCATCAGATCTTAGGGGTACAAGGCCGCTATTTTGCATTGCCGATGGTGCTGATCGCTTATGCGCTGGCTGCCGGGACGGGCACATTCCAAGGTGTCGTTCGAAAAATTGCTGCGGTGAGTCTCCTGCTGCTTGCCTATGTTTCTATTACCGCAACATTGTCGTTGCTTCTCACTCGTTACTATCAAACATTCAATCCCATTGAGCCGCTTACCGCGGCAGTCCGAGCAACCCCACCCCTTGGTCCGGAGAACCCGATCGCCATAGAAATGAGTCAACGCCATCTAGATGATTCACGCGAACTGGTTGGGTTGGGAATTGATTTTGGGACATATGCGAGAAAGAATCAGGGCCTTGGTGAATTGCAATTGCAGTCAGTGACCGGGCAAGTGATTAGAAAATCATTTGACCTGAGCGTGCTACAAGACAACCAATATGCCGTGTTCTATTTTCAGCCAGGGCTTTACACCAAGGGAACAATAGTTTCGTTGGCTGGTGGTGGCGTGAGCGTATGGGAGGCACAAATGTCCAACGGATATTTGAATACGTGCCTTGTATATATGTATGCCGATGGGAAAAAGAAATTCACCGAGGGTTGCCCGATTCCCGACTAGAGTTTTGTTTCGTGCTGAGAGAACGTGGCCTTCGAGCTTCCCTCACCGAGGCGGGCGAGGTGGCAGAGGCATTCAGGCGGATTCGTAAACGGACAGGTCTTCCTGCGAGTCGACTTCGCCCCATGTGCCGGTGTATGGCACGGCGCGAATGGCGATACCGCCCAATTGAATTAAACGTTGCAATGCACCGGTCATGTGCAGCTGGTTTCGCGTGTCGGACGGCAATGCGGCACGCATGGTTTCCAATGCACGCCAGCTGTCGGGCGTGAAGCGCAATAGCCCCATGTACTGGCCTTGGACCTCGTCCACCGTGCGTGGCTTTTTTCCAATTTCCAACAGGGTGCGGTCTGGAGCGATGCGGAAGGTCTCCGCATCGGATAGCGGATCGCTGAAGCGCGCGCCCCATAGAGAGAGCCAATTGGGATCGTACGTGAGGGCCAGTGCGCTGTCGTCATCCATCAATGATCGGACCGCATGTGCTTCATAGAAGATGTCCGAATAGCTGACGATGCACGGGCCGTCCAGCAACCACGCCTGGGCACAGGCCAGCGATGACACCATGTTCGTGCGGCTCCAATCGGAGTTGTGGAATTCGTGCAGACCGCGATCGGCCAGAGCGTCGCGGCGATAGCCGGTTACGATGCCGAGATCGTTGACACCGCCTTCGCGCAATGCCGCCAGCTGGCGGTCCAGCAATGCGATGCCCTTCAATTTCGTCAGGCATTTTGGCTGGTCCGCCGTCATGTCGCCCATGCGGGAGCCGCGCCCGGCCGCCAGGATGATGGCTTTCATTCAAATATCCTTTGCAGACGTTGCACGTCCAGCTTGTCTACCAACGTTTCGCGCTCGGGATGCCACATCCAGCCTTCCCAACGCAGGGTGTCATGGGCAACGGCTTCCAGCGCGCCATCGGGCGCATGCGCAAGGGGCCGGAAGCCCGGTGGGCAACGGTCTGGTGCCCACGCATGAAAGCTGTTGACCTCTCCGCCGCGTTCGCCTGACAAGACGTGCCGCGTTCGCACATGACCTTGTACGGGGATCACCTCCACACCTGCCCGCAGGCACATCAGCTGCATGCCTCGGCAGATACCCAGCACCGGCGCATGACGCTGTTCGGCCCAGTCCAACAGCGCCAATTCCGATTCATCACGCACAGGTGAGTGCCCAATGTCGTCCCCACCGCTAAGAATCAGGCCATTTAAGTCCCATTGCGTGCAGAACGTAGCCATCTTTTGGCCTCCGAGATTCGGTATGGGTAGCCAGTGCGCTTCTGGCAGCACTTGCGCCATAAACCCGGCCCACTGTTGGGACAGTGCATCACGCGGCTCAACATAACCTGCGGCCTGCACGATTCGCATGGATATGCCGATCCTGCGGTCATTTTTCATGGAGCGCTCGCAGTATTTTCTCGGCGCAGTTGAGTTCTGCGGTGCCTGCGGCAATCAGACGCGAATAGAGTTGATCGCCACAGCCAATAGCAGCTGGCAAACCGAACTCTGCGCAACGGATCGCCATGTGTGAGTTTGCGCCGCCAAATCGGGTGATCAATGCGGCGGGTCGCTGCGTGAAAATCCAGTCAAAACCCGGATCGGCATTTTCGATACAGATGATCCTACCTTTGATATCGGCATGCGCCGACATCTTGGCCGTCACCTCAACAATGCTGCCTGACGCTGCGCCAGTGCCAACGAAGTTAGGAACGCTACGGTTCAGCGTGGCCACATAAATATCCTGCACGCCAGAGATAATGTGAGCCAGTTTGAAAGCGTGCGCCGATTCCGCTTGGAGCCGGGCATTTGCGGCCAAAAGCTGATAGTGCCGGTCTACGTAGTCCATCGGGGGCTGCGTGAGGCAGTCCTGGATGGCATTCCAGTCCAGATAGGCGAGGTCGTCGCGCGACAGCCCGACCTGCTCACCCCAGGAGATCAAGAGTGAAAGCGCGTCGGAAAGAACCTTAGTGAATGTGAACTTGACCGATTCGCGAGCGGCGATTGCGGTGCGCGCATAATCCAGCAACTGATCTGCGTTCAAGACGTCCAGTCCACTTTCCCGTAATAGACCATTCAGGGCGTCGCGCTCTTGCTTATCAAGGTGGAATTCGCGCACGCAAACCTCTGGCAGCGTAGGAGCTTCGTTCTGAAACAAGTCGTCGCGCTCGTCATAGCGCAGCGATGTGATCTCATAAGTGCCCGGACGCAGATGACCAAAACGGCTCAGAAAGTCCTCGCGTGATAACTCGCCGCGGCAGACTTGGGCGTACTGACCGACGATATTGGCGGTGACAGTGTGGATGCTGCGTTTGAATGCTTCAAGGCGTGCCGAAGTCAGAGCGCCGCGCCGGACGGCCGAACGTATCAGGCTTTCCGCGATGAACGCGTGGCGAGCCGCTATGGCGAACGGCAGCACACCTTGCTGACGGCATGTATTCAACAGCCGGCCAGCGTTTGCGAGTGCGGTGCGTGCGGATGTGTCGTGCAGCGCCGGTGCTTCGCGCTGCGCGAGGCCTCTCGCGGTTTCCAGCGCCTGGATCAACGTGGAGGCAGGCCCCGGAGCAATAGCCTGCCTCGTTAGCGCCTGCAAGGCTGTGCGAAATTGTTGCCGCTCAATTGTGTCTAGCACCGACGGGTATCGATCGGTGAAGTCCTGATCGAAGCAAAAGTCTAGACAGGTCGGCACGACGTCGAACTCGACCTTGTCATGAAATTCGGGATTGTTCTTCAAACGGCTTAGCCAAGCGTTCACCAACTTGGCGCCGATGTCATCGCTGACAGCGGCCGGCAGAAAAGAGTTGAAGCTCAGCCGCACGTCGATGTATGGATGGCCATTGATCTGCACCATCAGTTCTGCGTCGTGCAGTCGGCGATAACCCATCGCGGTGCGCGCCTTGTGCCAGGTCGAACGCGTAATCATCTCGCGGTATAGCGACGCAGATAGCGGCTTGGGCGTTGTGCCGATAAGCTCGGCAGGGTTCCAGTCCGGCATTACTGCAAGCACTGTCGTATCGCCTACGATACCCGCGCGGGGCAATGAGCAATCCCGGACGAATTCCTCAACGAACGCCAGCTGACGCTCCACGCGGCGCTCAGTTACAGGGTGCCATTGGCCAGCCATTGACATGCGCCTAACCTGAAATAGATACAGCTGTCCGTCGCGGCTCAAGCCAAACTCGATATCCAGCGCGGCGTATTGGCAGAGGATCTCCAGTTCGCGCGCCAGTTCAAGAAAGCGTGAGACGCGGGATGACCGGAGATACTCCGGCGCGGTATGTCGATAGACGAACAGTCCCTTGTTGATTGCGCTACCGCCAGTAACGGTATCCGTGCGACCGGTTTCGTCATCGAAATCGATGCAGTAGTACGGCGTGCCATGGACCATGTCATAGGTCATGATGACGCCATTGACGGCGACATCACCAATCATCGGCTGCACAAGTACTTGGTCGCGTGAGTCGCCTGTCATGGATTGCGCCACCCGATCGATAGCGTCTGCGACTGAGTCTGGCGCCGATCCGTCCACATCCAGCAAGCTCAGGAACGCACCGGCCATCGAATGACGGGCTCCATCTTCGATCAATGCGCTACTGCGCACGGCCAGAGGCACTCCAGCAAATTTTGATAGCACGCGCGCGACGACGGCATCTCGCTGGGTGTGCCATTCTTTTAACGAAAAGAATAGAAAATCAGGAACCCGTGCATGCTGCAGCACGGCTTGCAGCCGCTGCAGTGTCTCCGCCTTCGTGCCGAACGCGAACAGGGCGGGCTGACTTACGTGGGACGTTGGGCGTTCAACCATCGTTGGAGTGGTGCGAATCGAGGGATAGCACGGCCAGGTGTTTAAGCACCGGGTGAATGACGTAGTAGGGGCTCGCTTCGGGTCCGGCTTGCTGGCGTTCACCGGAAAGCTCACCCGAAGTGGCGTAATTTTCAAGTACCCGCGCAAGCAGGTCCGCGCGTATCGCGGCGTCGTAGACGTTGTCCACGTCAATATTCCCTGGGGGCTTTGGGTACTGCCGGCGAGCCACCACGGGCCCAGTGTCGATATGCTTGTCCAGTAGCAGAGCGGAAACGGCCGGGGCGTCGCCATTGAGCAGTGCGTAATACAACGTGGTGCTGCCTCGATAGTCTGGCAGCCACCCTGAATGCATATGCAGGAATACGGGTCCCAGCGCCAACACATGATCCGCAACGATCTGTCCGCCATAGCCGGAGTAGATGACGACCTCCGCCCGTGCGGCGGAGGTCGCTGCCGCGACCTCCGTGTGATTGACGTCACGCGTGCCGAGTTTCACGACGGGGATGTTGGCGCGTTCGCAAGTGGCGGAGATGCACTCATCCAGATCCGGCAGTATCAATCCGGACACATCTGGTTGAGGCCTTGCTTGTCTGGCCAACGCATTCTCAGGAGGCGCCAGCAGGATCACCGCTGCCGGTAGCAGATCGTGTGCAACCATGGCCTGGATATAAGCTTGGGATCTGGCAGTGTGCGCGGCCAGCATCACCACCTTGTCTAGCTTCATACCGCCCTCCCTTCTAGTGTCAGGCGCAGTGTCTCAACATGTTCCCGCTCTGCACGCACAAGCGCCCGCAGGTGCTCTGCCTGCTCGCTATTCAGTGCAGGCAGGTAGGCTGTCAGCGTATCCAAGCACTTCAACAAGCCGTTCAGATACTGAAGTCCATGGGTCTGGCTGTAGGCCTGATCCAGGGCTTGCGCGAAAAGCAAGTACAGATCCAGTTCGTAGTAGTCCTGCGGGTTCACGGGGCGCCAGTTCGCGTTGTACTCACTATGGATGCGCTTGGTAACCTCAAATCGTTGCAACACATGGTTCAACGTCACGAGCGCTTGATCGCGTGCATCACCGCTCAGTCCGCTTTGCACATTGCGCAACAGCAGCGCCGTCGCGCTGTAGAGCCGTGGCTCGCTGTTGGGGGCTGCGGCCTCCGATGAGGATTGCAGGGAGGTGTCGCGATGGCGCCTCCAGGCCTCGAGGAAGCCGGCGCCCCGATACGCCGTGTAGGAGTACGTATTGCGCGCGTCCAACAGCGCGCCAGTGGCGTATTCGTAATGCAGGGCGTTTGGAGAGGTCATCGTGCGCCTGCCCTTTCCAATGTGAGCCGCGCCAACTCAACGATGTCTGGACAATCGCCCGACGAGCTGATGGTCAGATCGGCGGTGGCAGGGCGCGGAAAGGGAATGTCTACGCCAACAACGTTAGGCTGCGTCCCGGCGCTTGCGGCGCGGTATAGCCCTTTGGTGTCGCGTAACGTCAACGCATTCATGTCGGCGTCCATGAATATTTCGAAGTACCGGCTGAAGCGGTGGCGATTAGCCTCGCGCATGTCGGGAAACAGAGACAGGATGCAGCACACGACGTTAATGCCTTGCCGGTCCAGCATCTCGCATAGCGCGCCCATACGTTCAGCGTTGATACGCCGGCCGGCGACGGTGTAGGCGTCGTCGTTGCGGTCGTGCGCGAAAACCTCGCGTACTTCGTCACCGTCCAGTAGCACCGTGTTGGCTTCAACACTTCTCCACTGCCGCGCCATTTCGCGGCCCAGTGTCGTCTTTCCCGATCCGGATAATCCCACTAGCCAAATCACCATGTCAGGTACCTGTTAGGGAGGAGCTTGTCCAGGTTGAGTAGCGTTTGCGCAGCAACGTGCGACGAAAATCCGTAATGAGGGGCAAAGTACAGGCTGCGCAGCGCCCGTCGGGCATGTTGCTGGGTGCTCCAGACGCTATCGTCTGCCAGTAACGCGGCTAAGACATTATCTTCCGCGTTGACGTTGATCAGTTGCTGGCGGATGGTGACATCCGGGGAGTCATCCCCTGTGAGAGCATCATTGGCGGCGCCTGGCACGTTGAGCAACACCATGCGTTTGTCGGCATAAATGCCCGCCATAGGCGGGCCGCCGTAGTCGAACAACATGTAGTCCGCCAATTGGTACAACGGCAGATTATCTTCAGAAGTGGAGATGATCCGGGTAAAACTCAGCTGTTTCAGCGCGGCAATTCGTTCGGGATCTGCGATAGGAGTCAGCGGATGCACCTTCACGATGACGTTATAGCGATTCGTCAACGCGCTGATCTCGGTATCGAAGTGTCCTAGCGAAGTGAGGGCGCCTTGTGTTGGCAGCCAGACGACTGTCTGTTTGGCGGGGTCGCAGCCGTGCGCTCGGGCCAAAGCGTCGTAGTCGACGTCGTCATTGAAATAACGGTCGAATCGCGGGTAACCCATCTGTACGATGGCCGCGTCGCATGCATGCGAAAAGTTGATCGCGTGGTAGGGGCCAAAACACAGAATGACGTCATACAGCTGATTCCAGCCAGAAAGATTCCACCGGGATTTTCCGGCGGCGTACATGAAGCGAATATTAATTTCGGCAAGCCGCTTGATCAACGGTTCGCCGTCATCCGATACAGGATGGTTGGAGACCATATAACGATAGGCCTTGCCTTCATCAAGCAAAGCCCGCGTGGTCGCGACCCCGCAATTCCAACGCGCCAGATCAGCGGCCTGTGGCAGCCCCTCATTGCCATGCAGCAGCACGTCGAAGCTGCCTTCAGGCATCAGGTCCCAGATACAGGAATAGTGATTGAGCAGCTCTTTCGAATGCACCAGGAAGGCGACGCGTTCAATAACGTTGGCGTCGGTGCGACGCGCTTCGGGCGCCCGGGGAGGCCGAGCGTGAAACAGGTTTGCGTGCCGCCCGAACAACGCGCGGGTGTCCGAACCAACGCGATTGGCAAGTACGTCCAAAGCGGCGTCTTGGTGCTGGGGCAATCGTGAGACATCTGCTTGCACCGCCGCGATCTGGTCTTGAGCTAGCGCGCTGCGTTCATCAACCGCCCGCAGTTGGTCCGCCAACGAGTTCAGTCGGTCCGCCATGGCGATTAGCTGATCCGGAACTTGGTTGAGCCGAGCCGCGACCGTGTTCAATTGTCCCGTTAGCTGGTTCAGTTGCACATCCAGCCTATCCAGTTTGTTCGTCGTTTGTCCGAGACCCAGGAGTTTGTCTCGAAGTACGCGCAGGGATTGCAATGCATTCATAAGGCGTCGGCGGTAGAGGATGCCTCCGCTGCGGCTGCAGCCAGCGCCGGTGCGGAAACGCTGGTCGGCACATGTCATGCCGGCACATGTCATGCCGGCGCATTTTTTGCGGAGTATAACGCGACCACTCGCGAAAATGTCAGCGGATAGCGTCACGAAACGTGTCGTTCGCAGACGTTTTCATCACAGTGTAAGAAAGCGTCGCGGGCGGCGTGAACATGCTGTTGAAGGCTTAAGCGACGGACCAACGAGGATTAGACCGTGCGCAAAGATGCGCACGCCTCAATGCTGTTCTTGTCCGGCTGTGTAGATAAAACGGAATAGGTCGACGCCGCCATGGAGGGACGGGATTTCAGTGGGATCGTCCAGCATGGAAATGGCGCGATCAATACCGGCCATGCGGACTTCTGCACGCGAGTGCGCAAGCAGTAGTGTGGTTTGCTCGAAGGGGGACAGCGGCTGCTTGGGGTTCACGACGGGCAGCAGCAGGCCCGGAAACAGAGGGCGGATGACCTCGGGCCGCGCAAGGTGTAGCGCGCGTTTAAGGACGACCGGAATTTCAGCGCGGCTGGCGAAGTCACGTTGATTCGTCGATAGGTTGCCGACGTGCCGACGGTACTTGACGACCCGATGGTCGAATAAGCCGATGCGGTAGCCCAGACCACTGGCGCGCAGCCAGTAATCGTAGTCCTGCAGTTGGATCAGCCCTTCATGGAACGCACCCACTGCCTCTGCGACAGCGCGGTGCATGGTGGCCGATGGGGCGCAGAAATAGTTGTCGTCGAAATACAGGCTTGCGAAGACAGACTTGTGCCGGCGTGGCTGGAAAAACACGGGGTACCGCGCGTCATCAAGCGTCTTTCCCTCCTGGTCGATCAGCGTCGGCCGGGAAAAAACGATATCCCATTCCCCCGATGCAAGTACTTCAACTTGGCAAGCAAGGCGGTCGGGGGTGGAAATATCGTCTCCGCCCATGAGAGCGATGAACTCTCCCTTTGCGACCGCCAGCGCAGCGTTCGACGCCGCGCTGGGCCCCTTGTTGGCCTGACGGATAAGCGTGATGTGTTCGCCGAACTGACGGGATATCAGATCGGCGGTGCCGTCTGTCGAGCCATCGTCCACGACGATGGTCTGGATGTGCGGATAGCGCTGCGACAACACGCTATCAACGGCCTGCACCGCCAGCTCTCCCTGATTGAACACAGGGATGATCACCGAGACGAGAGGGGCGTTCATGGAATACCTATTCAGCCCATGAATTTCTTGATGTGTGCGATGACCTCATCTGCTGCGGCGAAGGGCATCTGCGGCCAGATCGGTAGCGACAGCGTTTGGGCTGCCGCTTGATTGGCCAAGGGCAAGCTGTCCGCCGGAATCTTCAAATCGGCGTAGGCTCCTTGTTGGTGCGGAGCGATCGGGTAGTGGATAAGGCACGTGACGCCTTGCTCGTTCAGATAGGCGGCCAGTTCGTCGCGCTTGCTAGTGCGAATCACATACAGGTGATAGACCGAGGTTGCGCCGTCGACCGATTTGGGTGTTTGTAGATCGGCAATCCCTTGCAGGCCGGCGGTGTAGTGGTCTGCAATGGCGCGGCGACGTTCGTTGCCGTGATCCAGCACGGGCAGTTTCAAGCGCAGGATTGCCGCTTGCAATTCATCCAGACGGGAATTCACGCCTGCGACTTCGTGCACATACTTCTTCGTCGAACCGTAATTGCGCAAGCGACGCATGTCGTCTGCCAACGCATCGTCGTTGGTGACGATCGCACCACCGTCGCCCAATGCACCAAGGTTTTTGCTGGGGTAAAAGCTGAAACCTGCTGCATGCCCGAGCGAACCCGCGCGCTTGCCCTTGTAATAGGCGCCATGCGCTTGTGCGGCATCTTCTAGGACGAAGAGGCCGAACTCTTTGGCCACGGCGTTGATGCCATCCATGTCGGCAGGGGACCCGTACAAGTGCACCGGCATGATGGCTTTGGTCCGAGGCGTCACGTGGCTGCGCAGCAGCGAGGCGTCGATACCGTACGTGTTGATATCGATTTCCACCGGGACCGGCGTGGCGCCCGTCATGGACACGGCGAGCCAGCTGGCGATGAACGTCTGAGAGGGCACCAGCACTTCGTCGCCAGCACCGATACCGCGAGCGCGCAGCGCCAGCGCCAGTGCATCCAGCCCGTTGCCGACGCCGATGCAGTGCTTCACGCCGCAATAGGCGGCGAACTCGTCTTCGAAGGCCTTGAGTTCGGTGCCCATGATGATGCTGCCGCTTTCCAGCACGCGCTTGAAGGCGTCATGCAGGCCGTTGCCCAGTTCTGCGTGACCGGCGTTGATATCGAAAAAAGAGATCATGATGGGTTTTTCTCAGCGACAACTTTGAGGAAGTCCGCATAGTTGCGGATGTAGTCGGATTCTTCGTAGTGCATCGAAGCCAGCACCAGGCACACCGCGCCCGAAGAGAAGTTATTCAATTCGCGCCAGACCAGCGATTTCATCAGCACGCCTTGGAATGGGCGATTGCACGTAATGGTGCGCTTCTCGTAGCCGTTATCCAGGAGTAGGTCGAAACTGCCCGAGATGCCGATAATCAGCTGCTGCAAATTGTAGTGCGCGTGCCCGGCTCGCATTTCGCCGCTGGGAACGTCGTACAGATAATAGACGCGCTCAATATCGAACGGAACGTGCTTGTTCGCCTCGACGAATGTGAGGTTGCCCCGAGGGTCCGAAATTTTCGTGAGATCGATGAGCTGGATTGCATCATCAAGCGACTGCGAGGGTTTAGAAATCATATCGTGTCTCTTGTGTCTATAGCATCAGTTTTGTGTTGCTACGATAAGGCCTAGATCAGATCGAGAACGTTTTGAACGTTAATCGAATAATCGTCATGCACGCTGTATTTGTCGTTGCGGACATAAGCACGGGGGCCGATAACGCATGTCACCTGCGCGCGTGAGACCCTGCCCAACAGCTCCCATAAATAGAGCTGGTGACTGGGGTGGTCGGAAGCCAGCACAATGACCTGAGTGCCAGGCTCTGCCCAGACCATATTGGTCAGCTGCGCGCCTGTCGGGGCGATGATAACTTCGGCATCACGGAAAATCGCAATCTGGGTCTGGACGTCCAGGCCGTCGGTGCGCATGATCTCAAACCCACGCGCTGCAAGTGCTGCTTCCAATTCCTGCTGATTCGTCAACTGGCGTAAACCACCGCTACGACCCGCATAGATCTTGCGCTTTCTCGAAGCGCTCAACGTCGGGACAGCTTCCTTGCAACGTGCGACGGCGGTGCGAATTCGGGGCACGTCCAGGCACGACAAGCGGCCGGCGTCGCCTGCCTCGTAAGAGTCAACCACGGACGTCACATCTGACGGTACATATAGCGTCCCAACACGATACATGGTGTCGGACTCAACGGGAAGAATCGGCCGGCCCGACGTGTTGGCCATGGCAAGCAGCTTCGCCATATTGTCGTGCAGGTCGCGCTCCACGATATACGGCACATCCGCCGGCAGCCCCGCTTCTTCCGACAGGATCATTCTGGGCAACGTCTCTGCCACAAAGTGAAAGTAATTGTTGGAGTACTCGTGCATGAGGTCGATTCCGGTGTCCACCCAGTTGGCGGGTTTCAGCTGGAAATTCAACATCAGATTACCGGCGGACGTCAGGTTGGCGCGGTGATACTTGATTGCCGCGTCCTTGACATTGCGGAACGCCGCGGCCTCGTCGTGGCGGATTTTTTCCCCCGCCGCAATATAGCGGGTGCCGCCCAGAGCCAGGGCGTCATGCAGCAAGGCGACATAGGGTAGTGCGGGGTAAGACTTCAGCGTGTCTGAGATGCCTTCGGCACTGCGCTCAGGGGCCAGATAGATCAGTTCGGCGCCTCCCGGTTTGCCGATGAGATCCTGAACGCTGCCGACAGGCAGTTCCAACGTCGCGCGAATGCTCTCGGCCGACACGATGGGCGCGGCCAGTTGCCTGGCAAGCGCCACGCCAGTCTGAAAATCATAGGCGCCACGCACGGCCGCGCGATTCTCGCGCGCGCCGGTCATCACGTAGTGCGTGAAGGGTGTTCCCGACCATTGCGCTACGTCCGGGTTGCGCATTATGTACCACCGAGGATCGAATGACGGCCCGGGCTGATAGCCTGCGCGTTCGCCCACCAAGACAAAATGGCTCAATGGATCGTGGGCAAAGCTCTGGACTTCAGGATACCTGGCCAGATACCAAGCCGTATCAAAGTAAGGGTTGGGATTGCAGCCTGTGCGGGCGCCGGATTGTAGGAAGTGGGCGAGCGCACCGCCATGCGTCAAGCTCGCAAACGGATACTTGCGTGCATACCACGGCGCATCGAAATACGCGCTGGGGCTGCGGCCTTCTTTTGCACCCGAATCAACATAGTGCATCAGCGGGTTGAAGCCTGCGCTGGCAACGTCCGGGTTCTGCCGCAGATACCAAGCGGTGTCAAAGAGCGGGTGGGGATTCAAATTCAGCTCGACGCCCTTGGCCAAATAATGCGCGAGCGGATCCTTCACCGATTCAAGTCCCGGCGCCTGAGTGCGGTACCAATCGGCATCGAACAAGTCGGCAATAGCGGGGCCCTTCGCCTTGGCCTTCAGCTTGTTCATGAAGCCGCGGGCAATCCTCTTCAGTTTTCGCGTTATTGGCATGATCATCTAGACGATGCTTGAGCGCCGAGGCGCGTGGGTCCTTGTTGAACGGATCAATAGCCGAAGTAGGCCTGGGTGACTTCCTGCGGTGCGCCGTCCATCTTGATGCGGCCATGCTCAAGCCACAGGACACGATTGCACGTATGGCAAATCAGGTCCTTGGAATGGCTGGCAATGACCAGGATGCTGGTGGAGGCGACCAGTTCATTCAAGCGTTGCTCGGCTCGGGCCTTGAACCCTTCGTCGCCGACCGACAGCCATTCATCCATCAACAGAATTTCTGGGCGGATGACGGTCGATACCGAAAATGCCAAGCGCAAGTGCATGCCGGCGGAATAGGTGCGGATGGGCATGTCGATGAAGTCCCCGAGCTCCGAGAACTCGATGATTTCTTCGACCTTGTCCTTGATAGATGCGCGATCGAGCCCAAGCAGCGCGCCACGCAGGAAAATGTTCTCGCGGCCGGTGGATTCAGCATCGATACCGAAACCGATGTCAATCAGCGAACCAATTTCCCCGTCGATCTTCGCCGTACCGCTGGACGGCGCATACACGCCACTTAGCACTCGCAGCAACGTGCTCTTGCCCGCGCCGTTGTGACCTAGCAGGCCAACGCGATCACCGTGGTTCAGATTGAAGCTTAGATTTTCCAACGCCCTGATGACCACGCGGCCCGATTGGTCCGCGCTGATCTGGCCACCGGTCGCGACCTGGAAGAGGCGCTTCTTCAGTGATCGCGCGCTGGCGTTGTAGATAGGAAAGTCGACACACACCTGGTCGAAATTGATAGTTGCCATGGTAGCCAGAATCTGTAAAAAAGAGCTTAAAGCCAGTAGGCGATGCGGCGGCGGTAACGGCCGTACAGCATCAACGTAACCAGCCAGCCGACTATTGCTAGCGCCAGGGACGCCAGCCAGTTTTGAGCATCAGGCGCGTGGCCCAGCAGGGGGTCGCGTACGATTTCCAGCAGGTGATAGAACGGATTCATTGTCAGCATGTAGGTGCCAGCGCGTTGGGGCAGCAGGCTGGGCAGCCACATGATCGGTGTCAGGTAGAAAATCACCTGCATCAGGCTGGAGATGATCTGCGGAATATCACGATAGCGGGCGCAGAGCACACCCAGCAGCAGCGATATCCACGTGAGATTCAAAAGCAGCAACAGAAACCCCGGAATGGCGAGAAAGGCGTCCCACGTCAGGGGTTTTCCGACCGCGATCAACACCAACGGGAAGATCACGATGTTGTGTGCCAGGATGATCATGTTGCGCCACAGCTGGCGAAACACATGCACGGTAAGAGGAATGGGCAACTGCTTGATCACCGCGTCGGCTGCGATAAAGCTCGTGCAACCCTCAGTGATGACTGTCGAGATGAAACCCCACAAGATAAGTCCGATGGCCAGGAATGGCAGGAACTCGTCGGTGGGTGACTTGAAGATCTGACCGAAGACGATGCCGATCGTGCCGATCATGACCCCCATGCTGATTGTCAGCCAGAAAGGGCCGAGCGACGAACGCCGATAACGTTGGCGTACATCCTGCCAGCCTAGCGTTCCGACAAGCGAGTATCGCTTCAGTGCCGTGGCGATGTCTGCGAGGGCGTTGACTATAAACATTTTGCGGTTAATGACTTAATAGGCGCGTTAGCGGGTCAATAGGGAAACAAGGCGAACAACGAGTGTGGGCAACGCGGCAAAACCTTCATGGGCGCTCAGACAGCAAAGGCCGATGCACTCGTTTCAGGCCTGGCGACAGGTCCGCTGGCGTGTTCACGGAAATCAACGTGTCGGGCAATGGATACTGTTCCCGAAGTGCGACCTTGGCCCATTGGTAGCCGCTGCCTTCCACTGCATACAGGAAGGCGCGCTCTACGGCATGAGCCAGCGTGCCATCGATTTGTCCGGCTTCGTCGTCGAAGTCCTCGAATTGGAGGCTCAGATTGCGAAGGGACCGCAGCGCATCGGTCCGGCACCAAAACATCGAACCCGTCGGAAATTCCAGATAGATTCCCTCGTGGATCTCTACGCCCATCTTGCGCAGCAGCGCACGGCAGGACGCGAAGTTCGCACCCCAGCCGAGGATCGGCCGCAAGTAGAACAGATGCTGCGGGAAGACCATGCCGACTTGATCATGCTTGAGCAGTTCAAAGATGGATGCCACGATTTGCGGCGAACCTAGCAAGTGCTCGTACAAATAGCGCCGCCAGTCGGCTAGCGGCGTGCCGCCATGTGGGGACTTTTTCGTGTGCAAGCTCAGGGCCAGATCGTAACGATCGTAGACGTCAGCAAACCCATACAATTTTGGCGCGATATCGCGGCCGCGGTTTTCAAAAACCCGGATCTCGACTGAACCCTTGTCGTAGCCGGAAAAAGCCGCCGAGATTTCCTGGCGCTTTTGTTCCGAGGTGGTTGAAATGTATAGATCCAACTGGCCGGGAACATTCTCCAGGTAGCCGCGCATTTCGCCGCATAGTTCGGGGTAGAACGCGTGGATGATGGCGCAGGCGCGGCGCTCATCGCGCATAGCAGGCTGCGCAAACGGGATTTCGAACGCAAAATCGTCGTTGTCGTCGGGTCGGTTGCCACGACTCGCCGCTGCTGCGGTTGCTGCAGCATCAGGCGTCGACAAGGCCTGCTTTATGCCCCCCAGGCCGCCGCTTTGGAACAGGCGTATCGCCTTGGCTGCCGCGGGCAGAATACCGCCTTCGGAAGCCGCAAGCCGGCGGGCGCGTCGCAACGCGGATAGGTACTTGCTGAACGCCATGGTCAGGTGGGGGTTCCATCTTGATATTGGGCGATTGCCCACGCCCAGGTTCGTTGCATGCCGTCGTCAAACGTCGTCAGCGGCGTCCAACCAAGTTCTTGGCTGGCAAGACTGATGTCCAGGACGCTGCGCGGAATATCGACCGAACGGCTAGGCGAGAATTGGATTTCTGGAGTTGTACCCGAGACGCGCTTGATGACATCCAGGATGTCGAGCAGGCTGCGGCCCTGTCCGCCGCCGATATTGAATACGCGCGACGGGCCCTGGTGTTGCGCGGCCGCAAGCATGGCGTCAACGACGTCAGTGACATAGACGTAGTCGCGCACGGAGCTGCCGTCGCCCCATATATGAATGGGTTCGCGCGACGCGCATTGGTGCATGAAGGCGGCGATGACGCCCTGACTCTTCAGCGCAGTCTGGTAGGGGCCGAATGGATTGGCGACGCGCAACACGCGATACTGCAGGCCGTGCAGGTATTCGTACAGGCCCAGGTACTTTTCGATCGCCAGCTTGGAAATGCCATAGGCGGTAATCGGGTCTGTCGGCGCCGATTCGGGCGTGGGCACCTGCTTCGGCAAACCGTAAATCGTGCCGCCAGACGAGATGAAGATGACCCGTTTTACCCCGGCTTCACGGCAGGCCTCCAAGAGGCGCAGCGTGGGTGCGACGTTGGATTGAAGATCCGCAAGCTTGTCGATGTTGGCGCTAGCAGGCGTCGTGGCGTTGACCAGGTGAAAGACCGTATCGCATCCCGAAATCGCCGTGGCGACGCTGGTAGGATCCGAAAAGTCTCCCGGAATCCACTCGACACCGGTCAACGCAGAGGGAAACGATTGCCGCCGGCCAAAGGCACGTACCGATGCCACCCGAGGTTGCAGCCCCCGGCACAAATTTGTACCCAGGAAGCCGCCCGCGCCTAGTACGGCGCAGCGCATCTGCGAGAGTTGTGGCAACGGTTCGGTCAACTGTCGATCCTTGTTGAGGGCTGGGCGGGAGCGGTGCCGGCCAAACCGGACAGAATAGCACCGAGCCGGCGACCTTCCTCGGCCCAGTCGGTCGCGGCACTGGTCTTGAAGCCCCCGGCGCGCTGGCGTTCGGCCAGTTCGGGATTCTGGAGTAGGTCGCAGATGGCGCCGGAAAGCGCGGGTACGGTGGGGCGCTCAAGCCGTGAGTTGTCGTCGGTAAGCAGCCATTCGGTATACGGCGCGCGATTACTGACCACGGGAACGCCGCAGGCCATTAGCTCCAGCGGAAGCAATGAAAGATTTGAAAACGACAACACCAGCGCGACGTCGCATTGGCAATACAGCTCGGGTAGGTCTGCGATATCAACGATGCCCGGGTTTTCGTAGGCGAACGGAATCTTGAATTCACTGAGGTCGGCGCCTGCCAACACGACGTGCGTGCTGGGGATTTGTCGTACAACCTCGGCCAACACCAGAATACCTAGCTCAAACGAACGACGAGGTGTGTTAGGCCGTGCATAAAAAAACACGCGCTTCTGCTCGGGGGCGCGTCGCGGAAGTGGCTTGTACAGTTCGCGGTCGTATGAAAAACCGATTGGGTGCGTGGGCATGCCGTAATCGCGATGCAGCACATCGGCCAACCACGAGCCGGCGGTGATGCCGGTAAAGCCGAATCGATAGGTTTCCTCGGCGAAAGTGCTGGCAGAGCCCGACGGGAAGAACCAGGGCTCGAAGTCCTGAACGAAGTAGCACTTGTGCTGCGTGGACTGGAAGTTCCTGACGTCGTAGGCGGTGTGCCACGCTGTCGCAAGCGAAATATGCGCTGGGGGAGCCTGATCCGTACCAATGTAGACGCGCGCCGCCAGCGGAAAGAACCAGGACGCGATCTCTCGTTGGACCACTGCGGGGTTCTGCCCCGGTGCATCCGTAATGATGATCCGGCATTCGAAGCCGAGCTGTTCCAGGTAGCGTACGAAGCGGAAAATGTTCAGATGGCCGCCAGAGCCCCGACCCACAGCCGGTATGAACCAGTTGACGGTGTTAGGCGCGGCATCGCCGGTCACGAATGGCTTGCCTACCGGCGTTTCCAGCACGAATGAAAATTGGCGGACAATGTCCGACGGCCCCAGTGCTTGGCGGCGCATCGCCTTGACGGCGTGGCGGCACATCGGGATCAAGCCATGTTGCGTGCGATAACGGTTGGCGGCCTTCAGCAGCCGGGGAATTCTTGCAAGATTCACGACGGTTTTCCCCCCGAATTGGACATGGGCAGCCCAAGCAACAGGCGCCGGTCGCGGGAAAGCCAATGTCGCAGTTTCTGGGGCAGCTTGTCTGCACGAGACCCTAGGTAATGGCCGAGTGCACGTGCAAGATTATCCAGCGGTGTCTTCAGCACAAGCGACAGGTGCGTCCGATGCATGCCGGTGCGCCGCGCATAGCGCAGGTCATTCATGGTATGTGCCACCCAGCTCTTGAGCATATGCGTGATGCTCCGCGACAGCACATAGCCGAACAGCCGATACAGCGCATAGGATTCGTCGAAACTGCGTTGCAGTTTTTCGATTAGCGCATAGTCGTGTGAATGGTAGACGGCGCCATCGGCGCTATAGGCCTTTTTCCAGCCGGCTTCGACGATGTGCTTGGCCCAGATCTGGTCTTCGGCGAAGTCGACGTCCGGGTAAGGATGCATTTGCCAGACGGAACGACGCAGCAGTGCGTTGTTGTCGGAAAAGAAATGCAGCCGTTGCCGATACGATTCATCCTGATCGTAGCGGGCGCGGTCGGTCAGTTCTACCACCGGCTCCGGGGCGAAGTTTGCGAAGTGCGCTTCCAGGTCCCGCCTTGTATAAGGACTGGCGCTGGGGTAGGCAATGTGGCGCCCAAAAACGCCGGCGATCCGGGGATCGGCATCAGCCGTCTGCACCATCGCCTGGAGCCAGTGCTCGTCTACGGGCAGAGCGTCGTGCGTGATCACTACGGCGTACTCGCCCGTGGTGTTCGCCACCGCCAAGTTGCGCGTTTTGCCGTGCCCGAATTCGGTAGGCTTGATCTGAATCAGCCGGACGCGCGGGTCCCCGAACGTTTGGACGAACTCAACACTGCCATCGGTGGAGCCGGAATCCACCACTAGCACGTCGTACGCAAACGACGTCTGCTGTTTGCATACCGCTGCAAGCACCTGCCGGAACACAGGGCCGGGATTCTTCATCGGAATCACGATCGACGCCTTGACGACGTCCGCCGTTTCGTTCGCTAGAGGTGTGGTCGAATCAGGGATAGACATGCGCGTCGGCAAGGGATTGTCCTTGCCCATCTTTCAACGAAAGCGTGGGTTCGACATCCAGGGGCCAGTCAATGTTGAGCTCAGGGTCGTTCCAGGCGATGCAGCGCTCGTGTTCCGGCGCGTAGTAGTCCGTGGTCTTGTAGAGGAACTCGGCGGTGTCGCTCAGCACCAGGAAGCCATGGGCAAAACCCCCCGGCACCCAAAGTTGATGCTTGTTCTCTTCTGTCAGCATCGCGCCGACCCACTGCCCGAACGTCGGGGAAGACCTGCGAATGTCCACGGCCACGTCGAAGACGCTGCCCTGGACCACCCGTACCAGCTTGCCTTGAACCTGTTGGATTTGATAATGAAGCCCGCGCAGAACGCCTTTCACCGAACGGGAATGGTTGTCCTGAACGAAGTCGACCGCCATTCCGACAGCTGCTTCGAAGGCTTTTTGGTTATAGCTTTCGTAGAAGAAACCGCGCGCGTCACCAAAGACCTTGGGTTCGATCAACAGCACATCAGGAATGGCAAGAGGAGTCGCTTTCATCAATAAACCTTCTCAACCAGCAGGCGCTGCAAATACTTGCCATACCCGTTCTTGGCCAGCGGCGCGGCCAGAGCTTCCAGCTGTTGCGCCGAGATCCACTTGCGCCGATATGCAATCTCTTCCGGACAAGCGACCTTCAAGCCTTGGCGGTTTTCCAACGTGGCAATGAATTGGCTGGCTTCCAGCAGCGACTCGTGCGTGCCGGTATCCAGCCAGGCGTAGCCGCGGCCCATGATTTCGACCGATAGTTTGCCCTGCTCGAGATAGGCGCGGTTCACATCCGTGATCTCAAGCTCGCCGCGCGGCGACGGCTTGATGCTCTTGGCGATTTCGACGACTTGGCGGTCATAAAAATACAGCCCGGTAACGGCGTAGTTGGACTTCGGCGCTTTAGGCTTTTCTTCCAGCGATAGCACTTTGCCATCTTCGTCGAATTCCGCCACGCCATAGCGTTCCGGATCGTGCACGTGATAAGCGAACACGCTGGCGCCCTCAGCGCGCGCATTGGCGTTATCCAGCAACTGGTGGAAATCGTGGCCGTAATAGATGTTGTCGCCCAATACCAGGGCCGATACATCATTGCCGATGAATTTCTCGCCAATGATGAAGGCTTGCGCCAGGCCGTCGGGCGAGGGCTGGACCGCGTATTGCAGATTCAGGCCCCATTGCGCTCCGTCGCCCAGCAACTGCTGAAAGCGCGGCGTGTCTTGCGGCGTCGAAATAATCAGGATGTCCTGGATGCCAGCCAACATCAGCGTCGTCAGCGGGTAATAGATCATCGGCTTGTCGAAAACCGGCAGCAATTGTTTGCTGATCGCGAGCGTCGCGGGGTGAAGGCGTGTGCCGGAGCCGCCTGCCAGGATGATGCCTTTGCGTTTCATGTGGGAGTTTCCAGTTTCGTCAGTTGATCGATGGCGCGGTTCGCGTGCGAGGTCCAATCGGGCAGTTCCACTCCAAGCGCCTGCTTCAGCGCAGCGGTGCTCAATGTGGAATTCGTCGGACGCTGCGCGGCGGTGGGGTACTCGGCAGTACTGATCGCGCGGATGTTGTCGGGATTCAATCTCAGCGCGGCACCGTTCGCGCGTGCGCGGCCGATGATGTGCTTGGCAAAGTCGTGCCAGGACGTCGACCCGGCTGCGGTCATATGGTAAATGCCATTGTTGAGCCGCCCCTGGCGCTGGGCGGCGATGGCCAGCAGCGTGACATCGGCGATGAGTTCGGCGCTGGTTGGTGTGCCATGTTGGTCAGCCACAACATTCAAGGTGTCGCGATCGCGCGCCAAGCGCAGCATCGTCTTCAGGAAATTGCCGCCGTGGTTAGAAAAAACCCAACTGGTGCGAAAAGTCAGTGCATCGCAGCCCGAAGCGATTATGGCGCCTTCACCAGCGAGTTTGGTGGCGCCATAAACATTTTGGGGGTTGGGAGTATCGATTTCGGTATAGGGGCCATCTTTTTGGCCATCGAAAACGTAATCGGTCGAATAATGCACTAACAACGCGCCGGTTTCCCGAGCGAATTTTGCGATTTCCGCGACGGCGTCGGTATTGATGCGGCGAGCGGCCTCTTGGTCACTTTCCGCTTTATCCACTGCGGTATACGCGGCGGCATTGACGATGACTTGGGGGTTGGCGCGCCGAAGCGTCGATGCCAGCAAAGCTGGATCCGCCAAGTTGCATTCCTCGCGGCCAAACGCGGTCAAGGGGCCCAGCGGCAGCAACGCGCGTTGCAACTCGTGGCCGACCTGTCCATTCTTGCCTAATAGAACAATCCGCATAGTGGCTTAGATCTTATTGAAGGCGGCCGCTACCAGCAGGCCAAAGTTGCCCAGCGCGGTCTGACGATAGACGCCAGATTTCACCACGCCGACGACCCGACCGACCGGGCCTTTTGTTCGTGCCGCTACAAAGCGATTGAACGTCTCGCGGTTCTGCTCTGTCAACTGCGCGCGAAGGGGGGTCAGCATCCGGATGTTACGGTCGTTCCAGTCCCGCAAATGTCCGGCAAGCAGCATGCGGACCCGTTCGACCCGGGCACCAAAACTCGCGTTGGCTCCGATCAGATTGCCGCCGTGCTGGCGATACAGCAGTGAGGGACGTGGATCATAATGCACCCTTCCTCCACAGGCGCTGATTAGGAGGTACACCCACCAGTCATGCGCCACCGCTTCGGGTTGTGGGCCAGCGGCCAACAACAGTTGGCGAGCGGCGTCGTTGAATACCATGGTGTTGCCACCACCAACGTTCTGTGTCATGGCATTGGCGAACGACGGCGGCCGCGTGAAAAGCGGCGACAGGCCGATCGGTGTGCCTGCTCCGTCGATGAGCGCGGTGCGAGTGCAGTACAGCGCCGGCATGCCTGCAGGAATCGAAGCATGCCACTGCGCCGCGCGCTCGAGCTTTTCCGTATGCCACACATCATCCTGATCGGAGTAGGCATAAAGATCGGCGTGGATTGCCGGATTGCAGGTCAGCGACAGAAAGTTGGCGACAAAGCCCTTGCGGGGGCCGCTGAATACTTGAAGCTGGCCCGGCTGCCATTGGCTTTGATAGCGGCCCAAAATGGCGTGCGTGTCATCTTTGGACCCATCGTCCGATGCGCAAACGATCCAGTTCGTGTGGGTTTGCGCTTCAAAAGAGTCCAACTGCTCAGGCAGATATTGCTGGCCGTCGTAAGTGCACAAGAGAATGGCGACTTTTTGGCTCACTGGGCCACCTGTACTGATACGGATCTATTGGCAAGCCTGGTAAAGGCAAGGGAGGCGTGATGGGGGCGGAACTCATTCCTCTTGGAATGCGAGATGTTCCGGGTGTCCTCCTAAAATGGAGAACGGGTTGCAGCGAAATAAAATAATTAACGGGAAATCCGCATTTTTGTTATCGGCTGCAACCGATTCAATCTCATCACGACGAATACTGGGTGCTGACCCAATTACGGTACGATCCGCTAGTTACGTTTGCGACCCAGTCTGCATTATCCAAATACCATTGAACCGTTTTTCGGATACCTGTTTCGAACGTTTCTGCAGGCCGCCATCCCAATTCACGTTCCAACTTCCCGGCGTCGATGGCGTAGCGGCGGTCATGGCCCGGGCGGTCTTTCACGAACGTCACCTGGTCTTTATATGACTTGCCGTCAGCGCGTGGGCTGAGCTCGTCGAGCAGGGTGCACAGGGTGCCCACGACGTCAAGGTTTGCCTTTTCGTTCCAACCGCCTACGTTGTAGGTTTCGCCTACGACGCCGGCCTCCAACACGCGCCGAATGGCGCTGCAGTGGTCTTTCACGTAGAGCCAGTCACGAATCTGTTGGCCATCGCCGTAAATCGGTAACGGCTTGCCGGCCAGCGCATTGTGGATAACCAGCGGGATCAGTTTCTCTGGGAAATGATAGGGGCCGTAATTGTTCGAACAGTTGGTGGTCAGTACCGGAAGTCCGTACGTGTGATGGTAGGCGCGGACCAGGTGATCGCTTGCGGCCTTGCTGGCGGAATATGGGCTGTTGGGCTCATATTGGTTGGTCTCGCGGAACGCGGGATCATCCTTTTCAAGGGAGCCGTAGACTTCGTCGGTCGAGACGTGCAAGAAGCGGAAGTCACGCTTTTCCTGCTCGGGCAGCTCAGACCAGTAGGCGCGCACCGCTTCTAGCAAATGGAAGGTGCCGACAATATTGGTTTGAATGAATTCACCCGGGCCATGAATCGACCGGTCGACGTGGGATTCCGCTGCGAAATTCAGGATGGCACGAGGTTTGTGCTTGGCAAGCAGGCTCGCCACCAATGCGGCATCGCCGATATCCCCGTGCACCAATTGATGGTTCGGGTTGCCTGCAAGCGGCGCCAGATTTTCTGGGTTGCCTGCATAGGTCAGTTTGTCGAGCGTAATGACCGGTTCGGTGCTGGACTGGAACCAGTCCAGGACAAAATTCGAACCGATGAAGCCGGCTCCGCCAGTGACAATAATACTCATTCTTTATTGGATCCTTGAGCTTTGAGCGCGGTGCGCAAACCCGCTCGATAACCCGTCATTATGCCGCAACTCGCTATATCCAACGTAGAAAATGAAACAATTTGTGGGGTGAAATAGTCGAGTTACAACAGCGCTAAGCGACGGTGGTCAGGCGACACCCCTTGCAATTCATCTCACCAGTTACGTGGCCTTACGCGCATTTGGGCTCGCCCAGAACACGTCGCCCGTACCTGCGGCGCTATTGATACATCTCGCCAACACAAACATCAGATCCGACAGCCGGTTCAAATACTGCCGCACCGGCGGGTTCACCGTTTCGACTCCCGCTAACGCCACCACGGCCCGTTCGGCTCTTCGGCAAACCGTCCGCGCCACGTGCGCGTGCGCTGCGGCCCGTGTGCCGCCGGGCAGGATGAACTCACGCAACGGTGTCAGCGCCCCGTTGTAATGCGCCAGCCGCGCATCCAGGCGGGCGACCTGTTCGTCGCTGACAGCCGTGTGTCCCGGGATGCAGAGCTCTGCACCCATGTCGAAAAGGTCATGCTGGATCGCCATCAGATCAATCGAGATCTCGGGCGGCAGCGGTTCGGCCAGCAGCACGCCAATGACGCTGTTCAGCTCATCCACATCACCCAACGCGGCGATGCGCGGCGCGTCCTTGGGAGTGCGTGATCCGTCCCCCAGCCCGGTGGTGCCGTCGTCCCCCGTGCGAGTGGCAATGACAGATAAGCGGTTGGCCATGGGAAACGTCCTGAATTGGATAAATGTGGGGGGTTGCGTCCAGCGGTAAGCGGGCGCCCAGGAGAGTGGGGCCGGTTCGCAATCAACCGTCAGGATTGTTGCGATCTAC
>Ga0256778_1000016_pt1 | contig 20937 bp, 15 predicted proteins | sample MC6MC0929MT_FD_186049 | JGI IMG/M metagenome (GOLD analysis project Ga0256778, IMG submission 186049) | Metatranscriptome of enriched soil aggregate microbial communities from Iowa State University, Ames, United States - MC6-MC0929-MT... | ecosystem: Environmental > Terrestrial > Soil >...
CTGGCCTCGAAGGCCGACGTGTCGGGCTACAGCGCAGCCATCTACGGCGGGAAGTCGTTTGATGCGGGCGCGGGCAAGCTGAACCTGCTGGTCGGCACGTCCTACACCTGGCACGACGTCAGCACCGAGCGTTACGCGACCGTTGCCGGCGCATCGCAAAAGCTCACCGCCGACTACGGCGCCAGCACCACCCAGCTCTTCACCGAACTGGGCTATGCGATGCCGCTGTCTGATCGCACCACCCTGGAACCCTTCGCGGGCGTGGCGTGGAGCGATCTGCGCAGCCGCAGCTTCCAGGAGACGGGCGGCTCGGCCGCCTTGACCGGCCGCAGCAGCAGCGACAAGCAAACCAGCAGCACGCTGGGTGTGCGCGCGCAAACGGACTTCACGCTGGCAGGCGCCGAAGGCCGCCTGCGCGGCACGCTGGGCTGGCGCCATGCGTTTGGTGACGTATTGCCGCAGTCCACCATGGCGTTTGATGGCGGCCAGGCGTTCACGGTGGCGGGCGCGCCCATCGCGCGCAACGCGGCGGTGGCCGAGCTGGGCGCGGAAGTGGCGGTGTCGCGCAATGCATCGCTGGGCTTGAACTACAGCGGCCAGTACGGCGGCGGCAACCGCGAACACGCGGGATCGTTGAACGTGCGCTGGCGGTATTAAGCTGCGCTGGCACGCAGAACGGAAAAAGGGACGCCGATGGCGTCCCTTTTTTTTGGGCATCCTTCTAACGTTTGGCCGCCTGCAGTACCTCGATGAAGGCGCGGTTAAACGCCGGGATGTCGTCGGGCTTGCGGCTGGAGACCAAGGCGCCATCCACCACCACTTCCTGATCCACCCATTCGGCGCCGGCATTCTTCAGGTCGTCCTGCAACGACGGCCAGCTGGTCATCTTGCGGCCGCGGACCACGCCTGACGAGATCAGCAGCCATGCGCCGTGGCAGATCACCGCCACGGGCTTGCCCGCGTCGAACATCGCGCGCACCAACTCCTGCGCCTTGGGGTGCAGGCGGATTTCGTCGGCGTTCACCACGCCGCCGGGCAGCAGCAGCGCGTCGAACACCTCGGGTTCGGTGGCCGCCTGCAAAAACGTCAGGTCAACCGGAAAGCGGTCGCCCGGCTTGTCGTGATGCATGCCCAGAATCGGATCGGTGCGCGCCGACACCAGCACGGTGCGCGCGCCTTCCGCCTGAAGGCTGTGGCGCGGCCCGGTTAATTCGACTTGTTCAAACCCGTCGACGGCGAGCATCGCGACGTTGAGATCGTTGAGTGTTCCCATGGTGGTTCCCTGTGTAGGTTGAGTCCTGTGCGCATGGCGTTCAGCAATCGCCATGCCACGGCCGGCCCAACGTGGCAGGTTCAGGCACGCCACTTGCTGTCGTGCCCTGCCCCATCACTATTCCACTGTGGTATTGCTCAACCGCCGAGACTGCCATGAACTCGCCCGAACCTCTCCCCCTACCGTCGACTGCGGTCGGCAACATCATCACCATCCCCCTGGAGCCGCCATTCACGGCGGCTGCGTCCGCCCCGACGCCGCAAGCGGCCAATGACAGCGTGCTGACGGATGTTCGCGTTGGCGCGGTGCTGCCGCCGATCAGTGTCCCGGCCATCCCGATTCCCTTGCATCCGAAAGCCCCGCGCCCGTTGCGGGTACCGGCAGCCATTGCGCTGGCGGTTGCTTTCTGGATGCTGGGCAGCGCCATATTATTGACGCTGGCTCTGGCCTACCGCTTCGTTTCCTGACGGCGTGACGGCAGGGGGTGACGTCATGCCGACGCCGCCCCTTGTTCCGACGTACCGGCAACGCGAATCCGGTTATCCACGTCCTGCACGCCCACGCACGCATCCGCGCAATCCTCGATGCGATGCTTGGTGCGGCGGTCGCGCACGGTGCCTTCCAGCGTGACGCAGCCATCGGCCACGGCCACCGACACATCGCTGACATCCAGGCCGCTGTGCGCCAGGTGTTCGCAGACGTTTTCTCGCACGCGTTCGTCGGTGCGCGTATAGCCTTTGGGGTCGGTGCGCCGGGAACCGCGATCCCGCCATGCCGTCGGCCCGCGGTTGTAGCCACCGCGCTCGGCGGTTTCAAAAGAGGCCTCGGGTTCATCCGTCCATTGCGGACGGTCGCCGTAGTAACCGCCTTCGTCGTCGCCATAAGAAGTGGGGCCGCTGTACGTCGGCTGGCGCGACCCGTACACCTGCTCGCGCTGGTAGGACGGGTCTTGACCGCTGAAACCGCCGTAGCTGCTTTGGCCGGGGTCGGCGCTGCGGCTGCGTACGCGGTCACGCGTTTCGCGCGTACCCGGCGCGCGGCTCGTGCCTTCGCCTTGGTAGCCGAATGAGGGCGCCGGGTCGCGCCAGGATTCCTGGTTGCCGGCGTGTTGCTGCCTACGCGCGTCCCAGGCGGGGTCTCGCGGCGCGTCGCCGCTGTGGCGTCCCCGTTGCTGCGCCTGGCGGTAAGGGTCGCGGGCGGGCGGGACGCCCGCGTCGTGGCCGACATTGCGGTTGAAATCATCCTCGTCGTCACGCCACGGATATCGTTGGTCTCGGTTCATGTTCAGCCTCCTTGAAGGGGTGTGCAGCCGCGCCTGCGCAGAGGCGCCGCGCGGGCGAACTCAGCCGTTCGAGCAGCAAGTGGTGTGCCGGACGGCGGGCGAAGACCACGCACGAACCCGGCGCTTCGGCGCTTCGGTGTTCATGGCGGCCGGGCGTCCGGCAGTTCTTACAAGCGGGGTAAGAAGTACCGCGGAAACACCGCGCGATGGGCTGCGGCGTCAGCCGGTTTGCCCGGGCTGATTCCATCCTTCCCGCAGCGCGCTGGCGAAGCCGCCTTCAACGCGCGAGTAGGGGCGCGCGCTGGTCGTGACCCGCGGCAGACTCGTCCAGGCGATGCGCGCGCCGCCTTGTTCCAGCTTGTCGACCAGCGCCTGGTCTTCGCTGCACGACAGCGCGGCGAAGCCGCCGATGCGCCGGTACGCGTTCGCCTCAATGCCCAGGTTCGCGCCGTGCACGTGGCGGTGGCCGTCGCGGTCCTGGTAGTGCTGCGCAAACCGATTTCGCGCGGATGCCGCGTGAACGCCATGCGCGGCCCAGCCCGACACGGCCACCGTGCCGCACACAACTTCCGCCTGCAACGAAAGCTGGTCCACCAGCCAGCCGGCCGACACGCGGGTGTCTGCGTCGGTAAAGGCCAGCCAGCGCGCGCCCGCATCCAGCAGATGCTGCGCGCCCATCGCGCGGGCCACGCCCACGTTGCGGGCTTGGATGCTCAGGCAATGCACGTGCCACGCGGCCGACACCGTGGCGGTGCGGTCGCAGCAGTGGTCCAGCACCACCACAATGTTCACCGGCTCCGCGCGCAGGCCGGGGTGCCGCGCCGCCCGGGTGACGGCGCGCAAACAGGTGGCGATGGCCTTCTCTTCGTTGTGCGCGGGGATGCAGATTCCGATCATGGTTCGCTCCCTAGGATTGCCTGCGCCAAAGATCCAGGCGGAACGCGTCTTCGCGATGCTGCGCTTGCGCGATGAGTCCGGGCAGCGCCGCCATCGTGTCGTGCACGACATCGGTGGATTGCACGCGGTCATTGAAGTCCGGGCGCCAGTGGCAGGCGATCAGCTCGCCGCCGCTGGCCAGCGACGAATCCACCGCATGCAGGAATTGCGTCAACGCCGCATCATCCAGGTAGTACGCCACCTCAGACACCACGATCAGGTCGAAGCCGCCTGGCGGTATCGGCGGCCATTCCCAGGGCAGGTCCAAGGCCATGACGTCGACATGGCGGATGCCGTCGGCGGCCAGGCGCGCCCGGCAACGGCCGATGGCCGCGCTGGCGACATCCACCGCGCACAGCCGCGTACAGCGTGCCGCCAAACGGCGCGTCATCTCGCCGTTGCCGCAGCCCGGCTCGAACGCATGCAGGTAGTTTTCCCGGCCCAGCGTGGCCAGCAACAGGTCGCGCTTGCGGCGTTCATACCAGGCGCTGGCCACATGCCAGGGGTCGGCATGCGCGCGGTACAGATGTTCGAAATGATGCGTGTCTATAGCGCCCATGGGGTCTCCTGCTTGAGGATGGCGGCGCCATGCGCCGCCTGATCACGTTCGGCATGACTTTGCCGGATGAATACCGGCAGGTCGGCCATCACCTGCGCAAAGGCGGCATTGCGGCAGAGCGGCCCCGCGCCCAGCGCGCGGCCCGCGCGTTCCAGCACCTGCGCCGCGGCCGACTCCACGGCCAGACGAGCGCGGGCGCACGACAGCGCGCACGCATCGCGAGGATGCGCGTCGATATCGGCGGCGGCCTCACGCAGCACCACGCGCGCCTGCACCATGGCGACGTCGATTGCGCCCAGATGCGCCAGCCGATGCGTATCCGCAGAACCGCCGGGTAGTGCGGCAAGCAGGGTATCTGCCACCCGGGTCATTCCGCCGTACCAACACGCCGCCACGCCCGCGCCGCCATGCAAAAAGCCCGGCCGGTGCACATAGGCGCCGGGCGGACCCACCCATGTGGCCGACGCGTTGTCGAACACCACATCGACGCTGCCTGACGCCCGCATGCCCACGGCGTGCCAGCCTTGATCCGTAATAGTGACGCCCGGCTGATTCAGCGCCACCGCAGCCAAGCAAGGCTCGCCCGCCGGATTCCAGCCGCTGACCAAGGCATGCGTCAACGCGCCCGCACCGGAGCACCACGCCTTGGTCCCGCGCAGCATCGCGGAACCGGCCGGCCCGGGCATGATGGCCAGCCGATGGCCAGGCGGTTCCGCGCACCACACGCCCCACAGCCGAGCGCGGGGCTCGCCCGCAGGCGCTGCCAGTTCGGCCAGAATGGCGAGCGCGTCGGTATGTCCTTCAAAGAGCTTGGCCAGGCTGAGATCCGCCGCCGCCACGCGCGCCAGCACCTGCCAGCGGGCCAGCGTGTCGCCCCCGCCCGGCAGCGGTAGTTGGTCGTGACCGTGGTCCACCAACGCGCGCAACCAAGCGCCGGGGTCGACCGGCGCGTGCGCGTCGGCCAACAGTTGGCTGATGGAAGGCAACAGGGAGACAAAGCCGGGGCGGTCGGTCATGGCGGGCGGGTGGCGGGGTGAGGTGTGCCGCAATACAGCAAGCCTCGTGCCCGAAGCGGAACCGCTGCCGCCCGCGGAATAAATCAGGGCGAGCCGGGCGGATCGGGCGGGACGGGCCCCAACGGCACCGCTGCGCCCTCCACGCATGCGACCAGCCCCGCGCCGGGTTCCCAGCCCACCACATGCCCGCCCGTGAAATCGGAGAACGCCGGCAGCACCGTGATGCCCGGCCGCATCCAAAACGCTGGCCAACTGCGCGGCACCCCCGGAATGCGGGTCTTGGGATGCACGTGGCCCGCGATCACATGGCGGCCTTGCGCATCAGGCTGCGGCAAATGGCGAAACAGGAACGGGCCATCGGCTTGCGCCTCGCCCAATTCGCGCATGCCCAACGCCGCGCCATCCAAGGCGCGGTCGTGATTGCCCGCCAGCACCGCCACATCCAGCGCCGCGTGCGCCTGCCGCCACTGCAACCACGCGTCGCGCCAGGCGGCTTGCGACGCCGGGCCATGCAGCACGTCACCCACCACCCACAATTCGCGCGCCGCCGTCGCCAAGACCAACGCCGCCACACGCTGCAAGTCTTCCTGCGTCGCGCCACGTGGCACGGCGATGCCCGCGCGGCGGAACACATGGCTTTTCCCCAGGTGCAAGTCCGCGATGATCAAGCGCGCACGCGCGGGCCAGAACAGGGCGCGTTCGCCCAGCAACACGACGGCCTCACCCGCCAGCACGATGTTCAACGCACCATCACGCGATTCGGGCATAGCGCTTTTCCAGTTGTTCGGCAGCGCGGCGCACGCGGGCCTGCCACGTCTCGGTGCTGAGCTGGCCGCGCAGGCTTTCCGTCCATAGCGGAAACGACAATGGCGTCAACGCGCGCGGTTCCGTCAGCGCCAGCGTGCGCGTCTGGCAATCGCGCAGCGCCGCCATCAGACGCGGCGCTTCCAGCTGCAATTCAAAGACCTCGCGCTCGGCCTGCGCCAGCAGCAAGTGGTCGGGATCGTAGCGGCGCAGCACGTCATAGAGCAGACCACTTGACGCTTGCACCTGACGCAACGACCGCGCGGCGCGGCCCGGCAAAGACGGCGTCAACAAGCCGGCCACCCGCGCAATTTCGCGGAACTGGCGGCGCGCCAGCTCACCCAGATTGACGCCATCACGCAAGTCATCCGCCATGTCATCCGGGCTGAGCAATTGCCGCAACAAGGCGTCATCCAGCGCAGCGGGCTCGGCCAGCGTCAGCATCAGGCCGTAGTCATTGACGGTGTAGGAAAACGTATTCGCCTGCCGCCGGCCCCAGCGCAACGCCATCATGGCCGCCATGCCCTCATGCACCGCCCTGCCCGCAAAAGGGAACAGGAACAGGTGCATGCCGCGCCGCGTGCCGATGCGTTCGGCCACCAGACGCCCGGGCTGCGGCAACGCGCTGGCCTGCTCCTGAATGCGCAGCAGCGGCTCGACTGCGCGCATTTCAGGATGCGCGCCGGGCTCGGTGTACAGGCTTTGCACTTCGCGCGCCAATTGCGTGGACAAGGGCATGCGCCCGCCCTGCCACGTGGCCACCGGCCCATCGCCGCCCTTGGCGCGGCGAACGTAAGCGGTCATGCCTTCCAGCCTGACAAGCTCCAGCGTGCGGCCCGCGAATTGAAAGCGGTCGCCCGGACGCAGACGCGCCAGAAACCCCTCTTCCACCGACCCCAGGCTGCCGCCGCGCAAGTACTTCACCGACACCGCACCATCGGCGGTGATGGTGCCTATCGACAAGCGATGGCGCAGCGCGATGCGGCGGTCATGCACGCGGTAGCAGCCGTCGTCGTCCCGCACCACGCGATGAAAGTCCGGGTACTTGGCCAGCGCACGGCCGCCTTGCACGATGAAGTCCAGCACCGCTTGCCACGTGGCCGCGTCCAGCCCGGCGTACGCGTGCGTGCCGCGCACTTCCTGGTAGAGCTCGTCCCGATCGAATCCCCCGCCCAGCGCCAGCGTCACCGCATGCTGGGCCAGCACGTCCAGGCTGCCTCGCGGCGGCGTGCGCGATTCGATTTCGCCCCGCGCGATGGCCTGGCGTGCGGCGGCATATTCAATCAGCTCCAGCGCCTGCGCCGGCACGCAAATCACGTGCCCCGATTCGCCCGGCCGATGTTTGGCGCGGCCGGCGCGTTGCAGCAGGCGGGCGACACCTTTGGGGCTGCCAATCTGCAAGACCTGATCCACGGCGGGAAAGTCCACGCCCAGGTCCAGGCTGGACGTCGCCACCACGCAGCGGATGGCGCCATCGCGCAAGCCTTGCTCGGCTGCGGAGCGCAGCCGGGGGTCCAGCGACCCGTGGTGCAGCGCCAGCGTGGACAGGTCTTCCGGCCAGATGGATTCCAGCGCCCGGTGCCACAGCTCTGCCTGCGCACGCGTGTTCGTGAACAGCAACGACGCGCGAACATCGAACAGCCGCTTGAACACGCGCGGCAATTGCGACAAGCCCAGATGCCCCGCCCACGGCAGGCGGGCGTTGCGTTCGGGCAGCAAGGTCGTGACGCTGATCTTGCGCGGCCGCGCACCGGCCACCAGCGGGCTGTCTGGCGCGCGGGGCAGCAACACTGCGCGCGCCTCTTCCAGATTGCCCAAGGTGGCCGACAAGCCCCACGTGCGCGCAGCCGGCGACAAGCGCGCCAGCCGCGCCAGACACAGCTGCAACAACACGCCGCGCTTATTGCCCAGCAGCTCGTGCCATTCATCGACCACAATGCAACGCAACGCCCGAAAGCGGCTCGACGCGTCGGCATACGACAGCAACAGCGCCAACGATTCAGGCGTGATCACCAGCACCTGCGCCTTGCCCTGGCGCGCCAGCCGTTTGTCGCGCGCGCTGGCGTCGCCGGTGCGCATGGCGACGGTCCAATCCAGACCCAGTTCCGCCGAGGTTTGCGCCAAGGCGCGCGTGGTATCGGTGGCCAGCGCGCGCAACGGGGTTATCCACAGCACCTGCGGCCCGCTGCCCGCCGCGGGAGGGGCGTCGCCTTGATGTTCCAACGCCTCCAGCAAGGGTCCGCCAAACGCGGCAAGCGTCTTGCCGCTACCGGTGGGCGTGTGCAACAGGCCCGATTCGCCAGCCAGATAGCGCCGCCACGCCTCACGCTGAAACGCCGCAGGCTTCCAGCCGCGCGCCGTAAACCAGGCGGCCAGTGGCGCATCGCGGCCGCGCGGCCCGGCGCTCATCGCGCCAACGCCTTCAGCGTGTCCAGCTGGTCTGCCTGATCGGCCGGCTTGTCATGGCGCCAACGCAGAATGCGCGGAAAGCGCACGGCGACGCCGGACTTGTGGCGCTTGGACAGGTTGACGCCTTCAAAGCCCAGCTCAAAGACCTGCACGGGTTCCACCGACCGCACCGGGCCGAAGCGCTCACGCGTGTGCGCACGCAGCCAGCGGTCCAGCTCCAGAATTTCCTTGTCATCCAAACCGGAGTACGCCTTGGCGATGGGCACCAGCGCATCGCCCTGCCACAACCCGAAGGTGTAATCGGTGTAGAGTGTGCTGCGCCGGCCATGGCCCGACTGCGCATACAGCAGCACGGCGTCGATGGTGAGCGGGTCGATCTTCCACTTCCACCAGTCTCCGCGCCGCCGGCCGCTTTGGTACGGGGCGTTGCGGCGCTTCAGCATGAAGCCTTCCACCCCGCGCTCGCGGGATTCATCGCGCAACGCCCGGGCCTCGTCCCAGTCCGCCAGGCTCACCAAAGGCGACAGGCGCAGGCGCGGGTCAGGATGCCGCCGCAACAGGGCTTCCAATTGGCGGCGGCGTTCTGCCTGCGGCAGGTCGCGCAGATCGGCGCCGTTCAGCTCCAGCAAGTCATACGCCAGCATGCGCACCGGTGCATCGGCCAGCCATTTGGGACCGGGCTTCAAGCGTTGAATACGGGTCTGCAAGGCCGAGAACGGCATGGGTGCGGCGGTATCGTCCTGCCACGCCAGCAGTTCGCCATCCAGCACGCAGTCCACATCCAGCGCGGCGGCGGCGGCCTCCACTTCAGGAAAGCGGCCGTCCAGCCGTTCCTCGCCCCGCGACCACAACGCCACTTCCCCATGACGCCGTATCAACTGCGCGCGGATGCCGTCCCACTTCCATTCCACCAGCCAGTCGTCGATGGCCCCCAGCGCGTCGGGTTCGCCTTCCAGCGGCGAGGCCAGAAAGAAGGGATAGGGCTGCTGACGGTCGCCGGGCAGTTCATCGGCGCTAAGCAGATCGCGCAGGAACGCGGGGCTGGGCGACCAGGCGCCCAACATGCGCTGCGCGATGCGCGCAATGGGCACGCCCGACATTTCCGCCAGCGCCTGTTGCACCATGCGTTGCGACACGCCCACGCGCAGCGCACCGGTCAACAGCTTGTTGAACACCAGGCGTTCGTCAAAGGGCAGGCCCAGCCACGCCGTCACGATGACATCGCGGCGCTCGGCTTCGTCGCGGTTGGCGATGGGCACCAACACCTCTTCGATCCAGTCGGCCAGGCCGCGCTCGGGCGCGGTTTGCGCGGGATCGGGAATCAGCAACGCGAGCGTTTCCGCCAGGTCGCCCACCTGGTCGTAGCTGGCGTCGACCAGCCACGGCGCGGTGTTCGACGCGGTGGCTGCCCATGCGCGCATTTCACCGACCGCTGCAATCTTGCGGCGCGCGCTGGTGACCTTACCGCCCGCCAGCAGATACAACGCCCACACCGCGTCGCGCGGTGGCGCATCGCGGAAGTACGCCACCAGCGCCGCCCGCTTATCCAGGGTGGCGGTACTGCGGTCCAGTTCCTGATACAACGCCGCGAATCGCTTCATGCTGGGGTCCGTCTCCCGGGGTGATGGTCAGCGCCGTCAGTCATCCTCGCCATACTGCGTGGCCAGCGTCTCGGCCGCCACGCCGCCTTCATTCAGCGTGCGGACCAGCGCATCGGTGTCGCCATGGGTAGCGATCACGCGGCGCGCGCCGGTCTCGTGAATCGTGCGCAACAGATCCGGCCAGTCCGCATGGTCAGACACCACAAAGCCGCGGTCCATGTTGCGGCGGCGGCGGTTGCCGCGCAGCCGCATCCATCCCGAGGCAAACCCATGCTGCGCCTTGCGAAAGCGCCGCAACCACGCGCTGCCGGCTGCCGAGGGCGGCGCCAGGATCAGCTCTCCAGCAAACCCCGTGCCTGCCGCTGCCGACTTGCCGCCGTCTTCCATGACGAGCCGGGTGTCGGCCATGCCGATGCCGGCGCGACGGTACACGTCTACACCGGCCGCAATGGCGCCGTGCAAAAACACCGGCCGGTCGATAACGGGCTTCAGCTCGGCCAACACGCGCTGCGCCTTGCCCAGCGCGTAGCAATACAAGATGGCGGCCTCGCCGCGCGCGGCGCAGTGGTCGCGCCATTGCACGATATCGCGCGCCATGTCGGCCGCGCTGGGCCAGCGGTAGATCGGCAGCCCAAAGGTGGCTTCGGTGATGAAGGTGTCGCAGGGGACCACTTCAAACGGGCTGCACGTGGGGTCGGGCTGCCGCTTGTAATCGCCGGACACGACCCAGACCTGGCCATCGGCTTCGATGCGCACCTGGGCCGAACCCAGCACATGGCCGGCGGGATGCAAGGACACGCGGGCGTCGCCCAGCACGAACGTTTCGCCGTACCCATGCACGCGATAGTCCTGGTCGCCCAGCCGCCATTGCAAAATGGGCAGCCCTTCGGCGCTGGTGTGATAGCAGCCCATGCCCACGCGGGCATGGTCGCCGTGGCCGTGGGTCAGCACGGCCACGTCAACCGGACGCCAGGGGTCGATATAGAACCGCCCGGCGGGGCAATACAGGCCTTCCGGCCGCAATTGCACGAGGTCACGCATGGATCGCTCCCGATGCGCTGCAGCAAACGCCGCAACGGTGGAAAAAACGTTATACCGCGAAGCCGCCGAAACCTTCCGACGTGGAAATTAAAGTTCGGTTTCAGACGAAAAACGGGATAACAAGTAGCGTCGAAATCGCGACTTCGCAACTTTCATGCCGAGCGGCCACGCGCCATTCGCCCAGGCCACCGACAAAAGGATCTGAACGTGCCCGACCAACCGCCCGCCTCCGCTTCAGCGGACCCCCTGGCTTTTCTTGCCGGCGGCGGCCAGACCGGCGCGCTCATCCGCGCGCACGATTGGGCAGCCTCGGGGCTGGGTTCACCGGAAGGCTGGCCGCTCAGTTTGAAGACGGCGCTTCGCATCATGCTGACCGCGCGCCAGCCCATCTGGATCGGATGGGGGCCAGACCTGCTGTTCTTCTATAACGATCCTTATCTGTCCATCATCGGCGGCAGGCATCCAACCGCCATGGCGCAACCCACGCGCCTGGTGTGGCATGAAATCTGGCCGTACATGGAACCCCTCTTGCAAACCGCCATGGCCGACGCGGAAGGCACCTACGAAGAGCGCAAGCTGCTCATCATGGAGCGCAACGGGTATCCGGAAGAAACCTACTACACGTTTTCGTTCAGCCCCGTGCCGGGCGATGACGGCGTCACCAGCGGCATCATCTGCGTGAACAGCGACGAAACCCGCCGCGTCATCGCTGACCGCCAGCAGAACCTGCTGCGCGAATTGGCGATCGCCATGCCCCAGTCAGCCACGTGGCGCCAGGCCTGCGAGCTCAGCGCGCAAGCCTTTGCCGCCAACGCTTACGACATCCCTTTCGCCATGCTCTACGCCGTGGACTCGGGCGCCGGCACGGCCGAGCTGGTGGGCGCTTATGGCATCGAACCAGACAGCCCCGGCGCGCCCCAGACACTGCCGCTGGACGGCGGCGCGTGGCCCTGCGGCGAGGCGCTACGCGCGGGCGCGCTCGTGCTTATCGACGACCTGGCCGGGCAGTTTGACGGGCCGCTTCCCAAGACGATATGGGACCGGCCCGCCGACCAAGCCGTGCTGATCCCCATCCTGCCGTCCAGCGAAGGCGAACCCGCCTGCCTGCTGATCAGCGCGCTCAATCCGCTGCGTCTCTTTACCGACGACTACCGCGAATTCCTGACGCTGGCCGCAGCGCAGATCGGCGCATCCATCCGCTACGCCCGCGCCTACGAACACGAGCGTGCGCGGGCGCAGGCGCTGGCCGAAGTGGATCACGCCAAGACCGCATTCTTTTCCAACATCAGCCACGAATTCCGCACGCCGCTTACGCTGATGCTGGCGCCGCTGGAAGACATGCTGACCGACCCCGACGTGCCGCCCCGCCTGCAAGGCGCGATGGAGATGGCCAACCGCAACGGCCAGCGCCTGCTCAAGCTCGTGAACACGCTGCTGGATTTTTCACGCATCGAGGCGGGCCGCGTGAAGCTGGACCTGCGCGCCACCGAGATCTCTGCCTTCACCGCGGACCTGGCCTCGCTGTTTCAGTCATCGCTTGAAAAGGCCGGGCTGACGCTGGACGTAGACTGCCCGCCCTTGCCGCGCACCGTCATGCTGGATCGCGACATGTGGGAAAAGGTGATCCTGAACCTGCTGTCCAACGCGTACAAATTCACGTATCGAGGCGGCGTGCGGATTGCGTCCAGCGTGGCGCCGGATGGCGAAACCGCCGTCGTGGAAATTTCGGATACGGGCATGGGCATCCCCGAAAGCGAATTGCCGCGCGTGTTCGACCGCTTTCATCAGGTGGAAGGCGTACACGGCCGCAGCATCGAAGGCAGCGGCATCGGGCTGGCGCTGGTTCAGGAATTCATGCGCTTGCAAAACGGCTCAGTCACCGTCGCCAGCACGCCGGGCGTGGGCACAACCTTCACACTGCGTTTGCCGCTGGGGCCGGCGCTGGACATCGCGGCGCTGTCCACGGCGATCGCCCCTGGCGTGACGCACGCGCTATCACGCACCTACATCGATACGGCGGATTGGGAAGCGTCGGCGCTCGACGACGCGCCGCCCTCCCAGACACCAACCCAGACCCAGACCGATCACCTGGGCACGATTCTGGTCGTGGACGACAACGACGACATGCGCGCCTACATCTGCCGCGTGCTGCGTACCGCGCACTACCGTATCCACACCGCCAAGGATGGGGAAGCCGCGCTTGCCCACGCCCGCCAGCACCGGCCTGACCTGGTGTTGTCCGACGTGATGATGCCGCGCCTGGACGGCTTCGGCCTGCTTGCGGCGTTGCGCCAAGACCCCGCGCTGCGCACCATACCCGTGCTGCTGTTGTCGGCGCGTGCGGGCGAGGAAGCCTCGGTCGAGGGCTTGCGCGCAGGCGCCGACGATTATCTGATCAAGCCCTTTTCCGCGCGCGAATTGCTGGCGCGCGTCAGCAGCAATCTGCGCCTGAGTGCGCTGCGCCAGGAAACCGAAAAGCGCTTGGCTGAAGAAGCCCGCACGCTTGAGCTGCGCGTCAATCAGGCCATCGCCGAGCGCGACCGCTTGTGGGAACACAGCGACGATCTCTTCGTCATTGCCGACGGCCAGGGGCGGATGCTGCGCCTGAACCCTTCTTGGACGCGATGGCTGGGCCATCCCGAAGCGGCGCTGACGTTCCAGCGCTACGACACGCTGCTCCACCCAGACGACCTGCTGCAAGCGCAGGCGCAGTTTCAGGCGCTGCGCGGCGGCATGCGCAGCCTGCGCGCCGAACACCGGCTGCGCACCGCCGATGACGACTGGCGATGGATGGCGTGGATGTGGTCGTTCGACGCCGAATCCAACAGCATCCACGGCGTGGGCCGGGACATCACCGCTGACAAGGTGGCCGCGCAAACGCTGCGCGAAACCGAAGAGGCGCTGCGCATGGCGCAGAAGATGGAGGCGCTGGGCAAACTGACCGGCGGCGTCGCGCATGATTTCAACAACCTATTGCAGGTGATCGGCGGCAACCTCCAGTTGCTCAACCGCAGTCTGGCCGGTGATGAACGCGCGCAGCAACGCACGCGCAACGCCATGGCCGGCGTCGAGCGCGGCGCGAAGCTGGCGTCGCAACTGCTGGCGTTCGGCAGGCGGCAGCCGCTGGCGCCCAAGGTCGTCAACCTGGGACGTTTCATGCGTGGCTTTGACGACATGCTGCGCCGCATTGTGGGCGACGGCATCGAAGTCGAAACCGTAGTCTCGGGCGGCTTGTGGAACACGCTTGTCGACCCTTACCAAGTCGAGAACGCGCTGCTCAACCTGGCAATCAACGCACGCGACGCCATGGAGGGGCACGGCAAGCTCACCATCGAAGCCGGCAACGCCCAGCTGGATGACGACTACGCCGCGCGCCACGCCGAAGTGCGCGCTGGCCAGTACGTGATGCTGGCTGTAAGCGACACCGGCTGCGGCATGGACAAGGAACTCGTGCTGCGCGCGTTTGAACCCTTCTTCACCACCAAACCCGAAGGCCAAGGCACCGGGCTGGGGTTGAGCATGGTGTATGGCTTTGTCAGGCAGACGGGTGGCCACGTCAAGATCTACAGCGAACCCGGCATGGGCACCACCGTGCGCCTGTACCTGCCCCGCGCCAATCAGGCGGAAGACCCGATCAGGGAATTGGATGCCAGCGACGCTGAGGGCGGCGATGAAACGGTACTGGTGGTCGAGGACGATGAAGACGTGCGTGCCACGGTCGTCGAGATGCTCGTGGACCTGGGCTATCGCGTGCTGAAGGCCGCCGACGCGCAAAGCGCCATGTCCATCATCGAAAGCGGCGTCAATGTGGACCTGCTGTTCACCGACGTCGTCATGCCCGGCCCCTTGCGCAGCCGCGACGTTGCGCTGCGCGCCCGCGCGCGCCTGCCCCGGCTGGCCGTCTTGTTCACGTCCGGCTACGCCGACAACGCCATCGTCCACGGCGGGCGGCTGGATGAAGGCATCGAGCTGCTGTCCAAGCCCTACACCGCCGCCACGCTGGCGCGCAAACTGCGCCAGGTGCTGCGCGCACGTCCCCCGGCTTCGGCTTCGGGTTTGAGTTTGAGTTTGAGTGCAGACACCGCCCAGCCCACCGCGGCATTGGCAAGGCGCGTGCTGCTGGTGGAAGACATGGAGGCCGTGCGGCTGACCACCGAAGAAATCCTGGGCAGCCTCGGACATGAGGTGATACATGCCGCAACCGCTGCACAGGCAAGCGAACGGTTATTGCAGCACCATATCGACATCCTGCTGACGGACGTCGGGTTGCCAGATGGCTCTGGCATCGACCTTGCCGTCTGGGCGCGCACCCGCCAGCCCACGCTGGCCGTCGTGTTCTCGTCGGGGTGCGACGTGCTGGCCGACGCCAGTACCCGCGCGGGGTTGAGCGGCGTTCATCAATTGCTGAAACCCTACAGTCCGCAGCAGCTCGAACGCGTCATCGCCATGCTGGTGCAAGCTGCCGGCCATGCGGGACGCGGTTGAAACGTCATCACTTGCCAAGGAGTCTGCATGCGAACCAAACACATCCTGACCCTCGTCGCGCTCGTCGTCGCCGTATCTTTTGCGCTGTCGTTGGTGCCTTGGTAGCGGCGACCCACTGTGGGCGATGCGGGATGCGATAAGGGCGGCGGAATAAGGGCGGCGGAACATCGACAGGAGCCACGGTGAACGTGACATTGAACGGAAGAATGGGCGGCCCGGAAACCGGCGTCCGGTGCCTGGCCGCCATCGTCATGCTTCGCCCGAAGCTGAAGGCCGCGCTGGCGCCCCTTGCCGTACCGGGATTGGCAACGCTGGACATCACACTATGGCTGGGCGGCAGCATTTCGGCGTGCGCCGGGCCGGGCGTTGAGGCGTCGGCGAAGTACTACGCCAAGAAAGAAACGCTAAACGTCGTCATCAGCGTGCCGCGCACGGAGGTCGACGCGATGGGCGACGCCGCTACGCCCGAGGCAATCGCGGCCTGCGTCGCTCAAGGACTGGAGCAGATGCCGCTGTCCGCCGCCGCTCGGGCGTTGGACTTGCAAGCGCTGCGCGAGGCGATCCGCAAGGTAATCCAACCCGTGGCCCGTCACGCCGGACCGTAATGCGCCAATAACCTTGCAACGGCATCGCGCAACGCGAGCTTGATCATGCACGCCTCGGGGTCGTCATCATCGGGCCGGGCATCGCGCACGTGGCGGTCTCGCACGGGTGCGCTCAGATGCATCATCTGCAACGCGGCCGGCCCACCCGCGCGCGGCTGCGTCGCGCTGACGCGGACCGTTTCCGAATGATCAATCTGCCGCACCAGCTCGCGCCCGCCCTCGGCCGTCTCGGAATATTGCGCATGGTTGGAAGGGCTGGGGCCGAATCGCGCGGAAAGTTGCGCCGGCCCGGTGTGGCGCAGTACGGCCGACAGCGTCTCCATGGCCTGTTCAAGCTCGGCCGCGAACCCGTCGTAGACCGCATCGATCGCATCGCGCGGCCGCAGCAGCATCTGTGCATCGGATAGCTCGTCCAGGTGCTCGACGAGCCGTGCAGTTCCGCGTGCGTCACGGCGCAGCCAGCGCGGGGCCACAATGGCTTCCAGCGCGTGCGTGGGCGGATAGAAGCGATAACTGCGCCCATGCCGCGTCATGACGCGGCTGCGATTACGGTCGGCATCATCCGTCGCCAGCAGGTTGATAAGCGGTGGTTCGGTGCAAGCCACATCATTGCCCGCACCGATCAAGCAGTCCGCAAGCAACGCGCCCCGCACCAGCAGCTGACAGCGATAGTGCCTGCACAACAGCGCCGATACGTTCAAGCCTTCCGTGAAGACGTGCTGCCCCGCAGACAACACTATCAAGCCGGCGCGCGCCGGACCCAGCACGGCGAGCATCACGCCGTCTTCCACGCGCACGACGTCCGCATTCAACCCCGCTGCGAACACCCATGCCGCAATCTGCAACGACGGATGATCAGGCAATTGCGCAGGCAACTCCAACGCCAGCGCCGTGACGGGCGCATCAGCCACCAACACCCCCCACTGCTTGCCATCGCTGACCGGCCGCAACGCCATCGCGGCGTCGTCCAACAAGTGGTAGTACGGCGCCTTGTCGGTATCGCGAATGCGGCTCAGCAGCACCTGCGCATCCGCGAGATTCAATACGCGGTATCGCTGGCCGTGCCAGGTCACATGACCCACAACCGGCGCTTGCCGCGCCCGTTCGTCCCATGCCTGCCGGGCGTTGGCTTGCACAAGCAGCGCCGCCTGCTGCTCGTCCGCCTGCTCCAACCGCTGGGCACGTTGCTGCTCACGCCAGCGTTTGCGGGGATCGGCTTCAGGCTTGTTCATCGTCGGTTGGGTGATGGATTGGTGAAATGGCGGTGTGGCGCAGGTGCGCAATATTGCGGATCAAAAGCGAGCAAAGAACCCGTGGCGCACTTCCGTTCGTTCTATCTTTGCCCCTGGCCCGATAAACACATCGATGCGGCTGAAGGGTTTTGTGATCTCTAGGAAGTCATCGCTGTCGAAGGGAAAAGTCAGCAAGATCCACATGTCAGGCTTAGGGAACATTGCTGCAGGGTACTTAACGGATTCTCCCGGATTCAAGCCGCGCTTGGTAATGACATCATTGTCGTTGAGAAAATAGCCGATCGACTCCTTGGCTTCATCCGAGTAGTGCAGTGCAATGATTGGCCGGCAATGAAACCAAATGACGACCCACCCGAACATCCATGCCGCTCCCGGCCAAATCGCAGACGGCCATCACCATTTCAGACTGCAAATTCTCACTTCAAAATGCAGCCCGCCGTCGCCATTCGAGACACGAGCACCGCCCTGACCAAACCGACCGCCGAATCACAAGGCTTTATCATCAACCCCGTAGCGACGCTGCGGCCGCGCTCTCGCGCCGCGTTTTTGCCTTGATCGTAGAGGAGATTTATTAGTGGTTCGATCCGCAACGACAGCATCCCATTCCTTCCCGCCTTTGCAACACGCCGCCCTTTTTTGGCGGCGACGACGTGAGAGGCCCTGGCTGGCAGCCTTGCTGCTGGCGGTGATGCTGAGTTGCGTATCGATCATGTGGCAGGCGCAGGCCGTGGCGGCGAATCCGTTGCAGCCGCAGCCGCCTGCCACGTCGGCGACCGCGCTGACGCCCGCCGCGTTGGCGGATCTGCTGGAGAACCCCGAGGCGCGCAAGGCGCTGGTGGATGAGTTGCGGGCGCAGGCGTCTGGGGCCAAGCCAGCGGCGTCCCGCGCCGCCCCTGCGGCCGAGCCGGCCAAGAAAGCAGAAGCGCCCGGGCTACAGGAACGCATGGCGGATGGCGTGCAGCGTTTCCTGACGGGTGTGGCCGCGGACATGGGCCAGGGCGTGGACGACATGCGCGCGCTGGCGTCGGGACGCAGCTTGCGCATGGACAGCGGCACCGCAAGCCGTGCGTTGCTGCCGCTGTTGTTCGCGGCCATCGCCACAATCATCGCCTTCATCTTGCTGCGCATGATCGCCATGCGGATCTACACGCGCATAGACCGCTGGGTGGCCGAGCATGGCTGCGAGACCGAGACGGCGCCCATGCCGCCCCCGCCCATACCTGCGGCCGCCCCACGCCCCCCTTCCAAGCGCCGCGGGCCGGCTTCCATGCGCGTGCTGGCCCGGCGCGCGGGCGCGATCATCGGCGCGGTGGCTATCGATGCGGGCGTCGTGTTGCTGGCCGCCATGGCGGGCGGTGCGGCGGCGTTGTGGAGCACGCCCGGACGCGGCACGCTTGACGCGCTTGCCGCCGTGTTCCTGCAAGCCTTCGTGGCGGTGGGAATTGTGAAGGTGCTGATCCGCACCGTGTTCGCCGTGCGGCATCCGCATCTGCGGCTCTTGCCGATGAACGACGAATTGGCCAAGTACTGGAACGCGTGGCTGGTTCGCGTGGTGGCGGCGGCCGGTTACGGCACGCTGCTGATCGACCCCGTGGTCTCCGCGGCGCTGTCGCCCGCGCTGGGGCGGCTGGCCAGCATGGTCATCATGTTGGCGGTGTATGTGTACGCCGTGCGCGTCATCTGGCAGAACCGCCATTCCGTGCGTGATCGCCTGAACCGTCACGCCGCCACCGCAGCCACGTTCATGGGTTCGCGGCTGCACTTCCTGTCGCGCATCTGGCACGTGCTGGGCATTGGCTACTTCACCATCCTGCTCATCGTCAGCCAGATCGACCCGCTCAATGCGCTGCCCTTCATGGCCCGCGCCACCGCACAGACGCTGCTGGTGATCGGGGTCGGCAGCCTGCTGATTCTGCTGCTGAACACCGTGCTGGCCAAGCCCATCCGCTTGTCCGACGACCTGCGGCGGCGCCTGCCGCTGCTGGAGGCGCGCGTCAACGCCTATGTGCCGGCCATCTTGAAAGTAATCGGCTGGATCATCCGCATTGTCGGGGTGCTGCTGATTCTGGATGCGTGGCAGGCGTTCGACTTGTCGCGCTGGCTGGCCTCGGATGCGGGCGGTGCGGCCATCAAGATGGTGCTGAACATTGCCATCGTGCTGTTGATTGCGGCGCTGGCCTGGACGGTAATCGCCAGCATCATCGAGCACCGGCTAAGCCAGAGTGAAGGCCGCGGCATGCCCAGCGCGCGCGAGCGCACGCTGCTGGCGCTGTTTCGCAACGCCGCGCTGATCGTCATCGTGACGATGACGTTGATGGTGCTGTTGTCGCAGATCGGCATCGACGTCGGGCCGCTGATTGCGGGTGCCGGCGTCGTGGGCCTAGCCATTGGTTTTGGCGCGCAGAAGCTGGTGCAGGACATCATCACTGGTGTCTTCATCCAGCTTGAAAACGGCATGAACGAGAACGACGTGGTGCAAGTCGCGGGCGTATTCGGCACCGTGGAAAAGATGACCATCCGCTCGGTCGGCATCCGCACGCTGGACGGCGGGTATCACCTGGTGCCGTTCTCGTCGGTGGACGTGGTGGCCAACCACATGCGCGATTTCTCGTATCACTTGGGTGAATACACCATCGCGCATCGCGAAAGCGTGGACGACGCCATCGAGCATCTGCGCGCGGCGTTTGCCGAGCTGATGACCGACTCGGTGCTGGGGCCTGAAATCCTGGAAGAGATGACGGTGGCCGGCGTGACCGCAGTCAACGACAAGGGCGTGACGATCCGCATCCTGATCAAGACCACGCCCGGGATGCAATGGGCCGTGCAGCGCGGCTACAACCGGCTATTGAAGAAGCACTTCGACGCCGCCGGCATCGAGCTGCCCTATCCGCACACGGTGGTGTATTTCGGGCAGGACAAGCGCGGCTATGCGCCGCCCGCCAACGTGACCTTGCAGCCCGATCGCGCAGACGAGGGCAAAGGCGAAGACGCCCGCGCCGCGGGCCACACCCGCCGCCGCCTGAAATCGGAAGCCAGCAACGACGATTCTTCCGAAGTGCTGGGCAATGAGCTTGAGGCGCGCGAAGAGGCCGAGACGGACCCGGCGCGCACCTAGGCGGGGCAGATGACGCTGCCGCTCATCGCGATGGGCGGGCTTCATCTGCGCGCCGCTGCGCCAAATATGAATTAAACTCATTGATTGATGAGAACTTACCATTTTCATTCATACGTCGACCGTCCTACGATGGCAGCACGCTATCAATCGGCAGGAGGGTCGTCGTGGCACGTTTTCATAATCTGGGTTTCCCGCGTATCGGCGCAAAGCGCGAATTGAAGTTCGCCCTTGAATCGTATTGGAAGGGGCTTTCAAGCCGCGACGAGCTCAAGGCCGTGGGCGCCGAGCAGCGCAAGATCAACTGGGCGCTGCAATCGGCGCTGGATCTGGCGCCGGTGGGCGACTTCGCTTTCTATGACCAGGTGTTGGACATGAGCTTCACGCTGGGCAACCTGCCCAGCCGCGTCCAACGCTTCCATGGCGACGTGCTGGACAACTATTTCCGCGTGGCCCGTGGCCGTTCGGCAGAAGGCGCCGAAGCACATGCCGGCTGCTGCGGCGGCGTCGCCGCAGGCGAAATGACCAAGTGGTTCGACACCAACTACCACTACATCGTCC
>Ga0256778_1000033_pt1 | contig 17390 bp, 16 predicted proteins | sample MC6MC0929MT_FD_186049 | JGI IMG/M metagenome (GOLD analysis project Ga0256778, IMG submission 186049) | Metatranscriptome of enriched soil aggregate microbial communities from Iowa State University, Ames, United States - MC6-MC0929-MT... | ecosystem: Environmental > Terrestrial > Soil >...
GAGCGGAGCCGGCGTCATGCCCGCCGTGCTGGTGCGCCTGCGCGTCGTGAGCGCTCGGCGCGGTCGTCCGGCGGGCGGCCGGGTCGTCCATCGGCTCGCAGACGTGCTGCGGGACGGAGCGGCCCTCGCAGTGGTAGCCGCACTCGGTGACCCAGCCGACCAGCTGGGCGAGAGAGGTCTGGTCGGCGTCGTACTTGACGTTCGCCGTCTGGGCCAGCGCGTTGGCCTCCACACCCAGGACACCGGGGCGTCGGGCCAGCGCGCGCTCCACGATCGGCTCCGAGGTCGCCCAGTGCAGTCCGCCGACCTCGAGGACTGTCGTCTCCACCTTCATGACCGCTCCTACGTCTCGTCGAACCACCGGTCGCACATACCCCCTGGGGGTATCCGTCGACTGGCACAACACGGACGACAGCAGGAAACATCCCGTCGGGTTCTGAAGATCTCATGAAGTCGCCCGGTGCCTCGGGCCGTGCCACTCCTGCACGCCGGGCACAGCCACCGGGGGTCTCACATGCGGTGGGCCATCGGGAGCAGGAACAGCCACACGTTGACCGCGCCGAGCAGCGCGATGATCGCGACGTAAGGAGTCAGGGTGGCGCGTCGGCGGGCGGCGGTGCGGTACCGGCGGTACGCGATCCGCTTCGCGGTGTAGACGGAGCCGGCGAAACCCAGGGCCAGGAGCGCGAACTGCAGCACCTGGATGGTGCCCGTGCTCATCAGCGCAGGGTCGCCGCTGACGCCGGCGCCGAACAGGTTCGCGACCGTGTAGTAGACCGAGCCGCCCTCGGCGAGCAGGTGGAACAGGTTGTGCGCCAGGTGGGCCGCGACGTCCAGCGGGATCAGCGCGTACCCGAAGCGGGCGAAGTTCATCTTCGTGTCCTCGAGGTTCCCAGCGGCGGCGATGCGCGACGCCAGGGCGAGCAGGCCTACGGGCACGGACACCGCAACGGCGAACGCCGCGGTGAAGATCACGGCGTAGCTGGTGATCCCGGTGGCGGCCTCGATCCGGTCGAGGACGTCGTTCCAGACCTCGAGCATGGTGACGTTCTGGATCAGGACGATGCCCATGATCGCCATGGCGAGCATCGACTGCTCGATCCTGGGCTTGGTGATGAACCACAGCTCGCTGGTGGGCTTGCGCAGCCGCACCTGGATCGCGTCGTTGGGGCAGGACTTGATGCAGTTGGCGCACAAGTTGCAGTTCGCGGAGTCCTCCATCGTGCGGGGGAACGAGAACAGCGGGCAGCCGGCGACCTGGTCGTTGCCGTTGTAGCAGACGGCCTTCGCCTTGCAGGTCGTGCAGATCGCGGAGTCGGCGCGCAGCTCGACCATGCCGGTCCGGGCGTAGTTGCCCGACAGTCCACCCAGGAAGCACAGGTACCGGCAGAAGGTGCGGCGCTGGAACAGGGCGCCCGACGCGATCACCGCGGTCGTCAGCAGCAGCAGCAGCACGCCGGAGCCCCACGGCGACTCGACGACACCCCAGACGTGGTCGGCCCACGTGATGGCGAGGAACGAGGCGTCGATGATCCAGATGCCGTAGTTCTTGAGGAAGTTCGGCACGGGCCGGTTGACCCCGACCCAGTTCTGCACGAAGTCCGAGATCGCACCGAACGGGCACACGGCGCACCAGAACCGTCCGAGCAGCACGAACACGATCGGGATGACCGGCCACCACAGCACCCACATCAGCGCCGTGCCCGCGTTCTCGTGGGCGACGTCGGGTCCGACAAGCAGCTCATAGGCGACCAGTCCGAAGACCGCAGCGACCGGGATCTGGAAGACCTTCGGGTACCAGCCCGACCGCAGCGACCTCGCGACCCACGGGATCGTCATGAGGTTGCGGCCCGCCGGTGGCGGCGTCAGGTCGGGGCCGAGGGTCAGGTCCGGGTCGACGACGTCGACCTGTGCCGGCGGCGGGGTGAGCGTGGTCATCGTGGTGTCCTTCGCGACGGTCAGACGGCGGTGGGGGTGGCCGACGGGCGGGGTCGGTGGCGCGGCCTGTCGCGGTCGCGTCGACGAAGGACCACCGCGAAGACCAGGACGGCGGCGTTCACGCCCCCGAACGCCGACAGCACCGCGGCACGCGGTCGCACGGGCGGGGTCGCCGTCGGGTCCGAGTGACCCCCGGCGCCCGAACCGTGCTCGCTGTGCCCGGCGGCGCCGCCGTGCTCGGTGCTCCCGTCGCCGTGGTCCATCCCCTCCATGTCAGGCATGCCCTCCATGCCGTCCTGCGCTCCCATGTCGGCCATGTCGGCCATGTCGTCCATGTCGTGGGGCGACGCCGTCGCAGGGTCCGGGGCTCCCGCCTCGGCGGCGACGCTCGAGCTGGCGCTGAGCTGCTCGGCGGCGGCGCTGAGCGTCGTGGCGAAAGCGGCCGCCGGGACGACGGTCAGAGCCGCGCCAAGAGCCACGACGGCCGGCAGACGGACAAGACTGGGATGCATGTGAGCTCCTCGACGACGGTTCCGTCAGAACTGTCGACGTGGTGAGGGCCTCACACGTGGGACCTGTAGGTCCTGGAGGGGAACCTGAATCGAATCTTCATCTGACGAGGTCGTCGCCGCCGGAGCGGCGCCGGCCACGGGAGACACACCGGCCGGGGACACCTTCGCCCGTCGGCTGCCCTCGTCGTCGTCACGCCCGAACTCGTAGGTGACGACCTTGCCGGTGCGGGCGCCGGCGGCGTCGGCTGCAGCGATGACGTCGCCGTGCACGTTCGGGTAGGACCAGGTTGCCACTCCGGAGATCGGCAGAGACACGGCGACTCCCCCGGGCAGGGCGAGCTGGCGCTGGACGATCCTGTTCGAGGTGTCCAGCACCACGCTGGCACCGTCACCGGGGCGGTGAACCCGTATCGCAGCGTGCTGGCAGTGGTGTCCGTGACGGTCCGGGCGACGATCCTGTCGGTGGCGTCGCGGGTGTACGACACCGTCGCCCCGGCGGTGGTGGTCGAGACGTGCCGGTTGGCTGCGTCATACTCGAGCGTCTCGTCGGTCAGGGTGGTGGTGTTGCCGCGCTCGTCGTACTTGACGTTCCCTGACGGCCCGGACGACAGCACGAGTCCCTGGCCGTGTGCGCGCCCATGTACTACTGGACCTGGGTGGCCGATCCGGATCAGAAGCCGGTGATGCAGTGGTGGCCCGTTGAGTGGACATGGGTCTATCGGGACGCGATTTCCCCCGGCAGCACGTGTTTGGGCGTACCCGCCGCCCGGGATGGCCACGAAAGGGGCGGATGGCTGGACCGCGTGCGCCATGACGCGAGCAAGCCTCCCGTACTCCACCCCGTCCCAGCTCGCGACGCCGGGGCCACTACCGGGCGCACTCTTCGCTCGCGCAACGCCGCCGGCGAATGGTTCTGGTTCATTGGCGTCTCTGAGCCAGCTGAGATCGATGGCGACATCTGCGTACACACAGTCCCGTTCTCGCACTGGTGGCTTCATCAGTGCGGGTATTTCACCGCACTCCAAGACAAAGTGCGGCCGGTCGGGCTGCACCGTCTCTTTGCCTACGTATGAGCGGTCGCGTGATGTGACGATTCGCTTCCACGAGCGTCACCCCTTGAACGCCTTGATCGAGCAAGTCGCCTGCCTTGACCGCTAATTGCGCGAAGACGGGCCCGCCTGTCCGATCAACGCAAGTCGTGGGGCACCTCAGGGTTCCGGCGCATCGTCGAGGAGGTACATGCCCGTCTCACCGAGCAGGAGTGAGGCATTAATCATCTCAACACCGACTAGATGGTTGTCTTTAGAGAAATCCAAGACGAACGAGCCATCGATTCGCGGATCCTCAACGATTATCTGGTACTCCGGAAGCGAGGATGAAACAGCGAAATACGCCATGTCATCCTGGCGATCCCACGTCCTGCCGATTTCTCGCCTCATGACTACCGCTTTCTAATCGCACTCACGGTTCGGCCGGTCTTGTTATCGACTACGACGCGAATCTTCTTTGTATCGCATACTGTCTTCCCCTTTCCACCGGAGCTCTTTTTGCCATTTTGAATGGTCTGCTCGACCATGTCGTCGCTAATGCCTCGCTCCCCCTGCCGTCGAGCCCCATGAGCGCTCTTCTCACGGTAGAGGACACCTGCCCAGACCACGACAGCCGCGACGGCGACCACAGCGAGGATCGTAACGCCAACTGGGTTCCAACTGTTCGCCGCGCCCAGCATCACGAGGGGCGCGAGAGCGAATGCGAACTGACCGGAGAGGTCGAAGGTATTGACGGGATCAAGCGGATAGACGTATGCATTCTCCACTCCGCCTTCGACCGGGTCTGCGGAAAGAAAGCGACCGAGAGAGGGCAGGTAGACGCGCGCACCCATTTCGATGGCAGAGAGGGTGTCAGCGTGCTCGTATAGCTTCTGATGCTGGCCAACCCACGCGTAGTCCACCGTGGACGGCATGTTGTCCACTGCTGAATCGTCAGCCTCCGCCGTTCCTGTGTCCCCGGAGGCCCCGTCCAGCGGTTGCCCGAAGGGGTCATAGGTGACCAGGTTGCCGGTCCGCACCCCCGTCGCGTCTGCTGACGCAATTACATTGCCGTGAAAATCGGGATAGGACCACGAAGCGGGCCCGGAGGTTGGTAGGGATACCAAGACGCCGCCGGGAAGGGCGAGTTGTCGCTGCACGATCCGGTTCGACGCGTTGATGAAGATCCGATACGTCATGTGCGCTCGTGAACCCGTAGCGAAGACTCGATGAAATCGGGTCCGTCGCGTCCCGGCCGACGATCCGATTGGTGCCGTCCCGCGTGTAGGTCACGGTCGCACCAGACCCGGTGGTCGTCGAGACGTGTCGGTTCGCCGAGTCGTAGACGAGCGTCTGGTCGGCCAGGGTGGTCGTGTTGCCGCGCCCGTCGTACTTGACATTCTGGTCCGTCAGGGTCGTGCTGGCGACGGGCGTGGCGCCCGCGACCGGGTTGGTCACCGTGGAGGCGGTGAGCCGGTCGGCGTAGTCGTAGCACGACGCGACCGAGGTGACCGTCCCAGTTGTGCGGGTGTCCGTCGAACCGGTGCGGTTGCCATTCAGCCCGGCGTAGGGGTTGGCCCCGCAGGCGCCGGTCCCGGCGAACGCATAGGTCAGCTTGTGGCCCGGGATATCTGCCGCGACCAATCGCCCCGCCGCGTCGTAGCTGTAGGACGCGCTCGACATAGCAGAGCCGTCTGTGAGGTTGTCGGTGAGGATCCGGCTCGACTGCGACCGCACCACCGCGTCGGACAGTGCGGCCGAGCCGACGAACGACCATCCGAGCGACGTCGTCGCTCCGTTCGCGCTCCTGCCGATGGCCAGTCCGGTGCCATTGCCGGAATTGCCTGTTCCCGACGGGTAGGAGACGCCCGTCAGGTCGACGCCCGTGTAAGTGAGCGACGCGACGACCTTCCCGTCATCGGTCATGGTCGCGAGCCTGCTGTCGGGGTCGTAGGTGACCCCACCGGTGTACGTGGAGACTCCGTCGGTCGTCGACGTCGAGGACGCACGACCGGCGGCGTCGTACGACGTGGTCGTCTTGATGCCCCAGACATCCGTGTACGAGACCACCCGGCCGAGCAGATCGCTCACCGTGGTGATGGTGCCGCCGTTCGGGGAGCCCGTCACCGACGGGTCGACCACCGAGGTCGTCAGCGGATCACCGGACACCGCGTAGTTGTTCGTGACCGTCCGAGCCGCGATCGACCCGGCGGCCGGGTACACCACCGAGCTCACTCGCCCGCGGGTGTCGAACGTCGAGCAGATCCACCCTCCGTCGCCACGCTTGGTGCCGACGGTCCGCCCCCAGGCGTCGTAGACGAACGACGTAACGATCACCGTCGTGTCCGCTGCGGTCGGCTCTGTCGACGACTTGAGCAGACCAGCCTGGCTCGTCCCGGCAGGGACGCCGCAGGTCGCGTTGGTCGGGCCCTCGTTGTTGCCCCAGTACGCGTACCGCGTACCGCGGGCGCCGTCGTTGGTGACGTCCGGCAGCGCCCGCCCGGCCGCCTTCGCAGCCGCCGTCGCGGCCGGCAGGAACCGGCCCGTGCGGCGCTGGAACCCGCCGCCCGCAGGCTCGTAGCTGGTGGTGGTCGTCAGCGCGAGGCCGGTCGGGTCCTCGGTCGTAGTGATCGCCTGCCCGAGCCAGGGGCTCGAGCCATAGCTGGTGGTCGTGCTCTGGGGCGGCACCTGGGCCGAGGAGACGGCCGGGGTGCCGGCGGGGACGTTGGACGGTGCGTTGTCTGCGACCGTGGTGCTGGTGACCAGGCCGTAGTCGGGGGTGAGCGCCGAGTCGGGAATCGTCCCGCTGACGCCCTGCCCAGACCACGACAGGGAGAGCGATCCGTCTCCGCCGGTGTTGATGTAGTCGACCCGGATGCGTGCGGGGCCAGTCGCGGCGCGCGTGACGGTTGTGTTGTTGGTGGCGCCCGTGGGAGGTGCGAGTACGAGGATGTCGTCGATCCAGACCTTGACACTGTCGTCGGACTGAGCGGTCAGGGTGTACTGGCCGGTCTGCGGGAACGTGAGCAGTCCGGTGAGTCGGGCTCCCCAGGCGGTGTCGGTGAGGCTCGGGTCCGGCTTGGCACCGGCGGTCCAGCTCTTGGACAGCACGCCGGTGCCGAGGCCCAGGCTGAACGCCTTGGGCTGGCCGGCCAGGTGCGGGCCGGTGTAGTACGCGGCAGTCAGGCCGGTCATGGCCTCGTCGTAGCGGGTGGAGGTGTGCGCCGTGGTGCCGACACAGGCCGTGGTGGGCGTCCGGTCAGCCTGGAAGCACTCCGCGGGAGCGGGGCCGTAGTTCTCGACCGCGCGGTCGCGGTTGTCGTAGATCGTCGTGGTGGTGCGCTGAGCGGGGTCGGCCGACGACAGGATGAGGTCCTTGGCCGGGTCCCAGGTCTGGGTCGAGGTCAGGCCGGTCGCCGAGGAGTCCGTCAACTGCCGCCAGGCGTTGTCGAACGTGACCGTCCGCGCGTGGCTGGCGATCCCGGTGCGGTAGACATAGGTGGTCGTCGCGTTGGGGTAGGTGAACGTTGTCGCGAGGCGTCCGACCTGCGTGAGGCCGTCTGCGGCGGGCAGGGTGACCCTCGTGACCTTCGGTGCCTTCGTCGAGGGCCCGGTCAGGTCGTAGTCGATCTGGAGCATCGAAGCAGGGTTGCTCGGGTCACGGGCTGTGTCGGCGGCGAGCCAATCGTTGATCAGCGGGGTGCGCAGCGAGGTGAGCTCACCGGAGGAGGCGTACTGGAAGTCGGTGACCTCCTGGCCAGGGTCGATGATCCGGACGAGGCGACCTCCGTCGTAGCGCAGCCACGTCGACTCACCAAGGCCGGTTCCCGACGTGGGCGGGTACAGGATCCGGCAGACCATCCCGAGCGGTGCCTTGGCGTCCGCCGGGCATGCGGGCCCGCTGCCTTCTGGCGCCGTGTCACCGCTGTAGAACATGCGGACCTGCTTGCCGGAGGCACGGTCGGTGACGGCGTCGAGCTGGCCGGTGAATCCACGCCAGGTGACCTTCGGGGTTGCCGGGGTCTTGGCGTCTGCGGGTGCGGCCGAGGACTCGAGTCGGCCGTTCGTGCCAAATACGTAGACGGTGCCGTCTTCGTCGGTGAGGTTGACCTGCCCGGTCGCAGACAGGCCGAGCACCCCGTATTCGCCGGACGGCGGGGTGTACCCGCCCTCGGAGGTCTTGGTGTAGGTGTGGGTCGTGCCCGTCACGTCGGTCAGGATGACCGCGCTGGCTTCGACGGTCGCGGATACGTACGTGCCGGCGTCGCCGGCGAGGGCTGCTGAGGCCGACCAGCCGGCGGGCAGGGTCTCGAACGTCGGGGAGAGCCACGCGGACGGCACGATGATCGGGTTGTCGTAGCCGGGGCCCTTGGCGAGCAGCTGGAAGTTCGCCCCGCCGCTCGCCTCGTAGTAGTCGACGCGGATCTGCGTCGGCTTGGTCAGGTTGCGGGTCTCGCTCCATCGGTAGCCGGCCTGGTCCGACCAGTTGTTGAGGATCGGATGGGCTTCGTCGGAGTCCAGCACGATGCGGGCGCCGTCGTCCTGGATGACCAGGAACGTCCAATCGCCGGGTGTCGGGGGTGTGAAGTACCCGGTCCAACGCACCGCGAAGTTGTCGACGGGGATCGAAGGTGCCGGCGAGCCGGTCCCCCAGGAGAAGTTCAGGTCCGGGTCCGTGCGGGTCAGCAGCGGCTCCTTGCTGAAGTCCACCGACGACGCCGGTGACCCGGCCGCGTAGTAACGCCCGAGCAGGCCCTTGTTGCGGGCTGTCTGGGAGTTGTAGGAGAACGCCAGGCCCATCGGGCCGCCCACCGTGTTCACGGTCGGTGAGGCGAACCGCAGGCCGGCGTTGCCGTTGGCGAGGTTGACTGTGATCGGCCCAACCTGCTCCACGGGCGCCGGCCCGGACTCGGCCAGCCGCCGGTTGACGGTGAACCTCGACGTCCACGAAATCTTGCCGAAGCCGAGGTCGTCCCGGATGAAATCGCCGGTGTCCGACGACCCGGCGGCCGAGCCCACTACAGGCAGGTAGAACGCGCGCGGGATCGCGCACCGCCGCGGGCGCTCGTGCGTGGCCGATGGCGTGTGAACTTGGCTATCGACCCACGTCTCTGCGGGTCAATCGCGTACCGATAATCAGAGTGCCGAGCCGGCTGACCACGCGATCGGCCGCTCCCGCGGCGGACTCTCGACGAAGATCCATCACGCCGTCGACGGGAACGGCCGCCCACTAGTCGTGCCGGTCGGCCCCGGTCATGGCGGGGACGCGCCGATGTGCCTGCCGGTCCTGGACGCGAAGCGAGTCCCGCGCGTTGGTCCAGGTCGACCCCGAACCCGGCCTGACTCGGTGCTGGCAGACAAGGCGTACTCCTCGCGCGCGATCCGCGCCGAGCTGCGCCGCCGAGGGATCGTCACCGTCATCCCCGAACCCCGCGACCAGCAAGGACACCGCAGGCGCCGCGGATCACGCGGCGGGCGACCCATCACCTACAACCCCATCGCCTACCGCGGCCGCAACGTCGTCGAACGGTCCTTCAACGCCCTCAAGCACTGGCGAGGACTCGCCACCCGCTACGACAAGCTCGCTGTCGTCTACCGCGGCGGCGCCGTCCTGGCCGCGATCCTGTCCTGGCTTCGGACGCCATCGACCAAGACGCCATAGGTCGGGCGCTCGAGATCGGCGGTGTGTGCGCCGATACGATCGCGTCATGAGAGCGGTGAACGTGGTGGAAAAAGTTCGGCGGGGACGACGTCCTTGAGAAGTCGTGGGTCATGCCGACCAACGTCATCGAGCATCTCCGCGCCCTTGTTGAGATGACTCCCGAGGGGTGGGTCATCGACGAGTGGGTGATAACGAAGCAAGTTGCCGCGATCGTGCAGCCATGGGTAGACGAGCCGATCGACTTTGCCTCGGGTGCCTGGCTTGTTGGCTCCGTGCAAGCTACATAGAACGGCCAGCTTGGGTGCGGCGCGCGATGCCGGCTGGACTCCACTTCACGACCGGACGCCTCCGCGGCTGTCGAACGTGTCGCTCGAGTTCGACGGCTGGCTCGGCGACAACCTGATCGAGACCTACCCCCTGTTCGCGGTGACCGACCGGCTCCGCGCAGCCCTAGAAGCGGCCGGCATGACCGGCGTGTCGTTCGAGCCGGTGCCGGCGGCGAAGTCCGAGCAATACGCGGACATGCACCCTGAAGTGCGGCGGTACATCTGACCGTCCGGCGGATCTCGGTGCTTCTCCGACATCTTCGGTCTGACCTTGGCTGACGCCGGGATCTGAGGGCGTCGTCGCCCCATGTTACGGGGCCGGGTCGGCCGTTCTCGGGGCTATTCGGTGCGGCAAAGTGTCCAATAAATGTCCACTGCTCGGTCCAGCGACCCAGGTGCGGAAGACCCTGGAGATCCAGGGTCGCCTCCCTGCTCACTGCTTCATTCACCTCTCGCGCAGAGGATCCATCCCAGGCGTGGTAGGCGGCTCAGCGCACCCTCAGGTCTCGGGTCGACCACGGGCACGTCGCCTGCACGGCGTTGCTCCACAGAAGTCCGAGGGGGCAGTTCTCGGGATCTTGTCGACCGTCGTTGGCCGTGAACGTGACGACGAGCGGCCAGGTTCCCGGCCACCCCGTCGCGCGGAACCGGCCCTCGTGCGGCGTTCTAGTCCAGCGTGTCGGTGCGTAGCGCGTCCATCAGGGTGTCGAAGGGTCCGACCTCGGGCACCAACGTGGCGGAGTCGCCTGTGGTCACGACCGTCGTCGGAACGGGCACCACCCGCACGTCGTCGGGGCCGAGGTGACGCACGCTCGTGAGCAGTCCGACCAGCTCGGACCGGTCGAACCCCTCGTCGACGGCGACCGACCCGGAGACGACGCCCAGCAGCCGCAGCCACGTGGCCGGGTCGCGCCGGACGTCGTTGTCCCCCAACCGGTCGAGGATCGTGCGGAGCCACACTGCCGAGCGCTGCGCACGTGACACGTTGTCGACGCCGTCCCCGCGGACCCAGGCGAGAGCCTCCTCGCCAGTGAGCCGGTGAGGGCCGGCGGGGGCGACCTGACGGCCGTTGACCACAAGGCTGCCGTCCAGGTCGACCTCCACGCCGCCGAGCCCGTCGGTCACCCGGGCGAACGTCTCGGAATCGGCGAGGGCCACGTGGTCGACCCGCACGTCCGTCAGCCGTTCGACCGTCTGCACCGCGCTGGCCGGGCCGCCCAGTGCAAAGGCTGAGCGCAGCGTCCCCGGACCCGAACCTGGTACGTCCGCGGAGAGGTCTGGGGGCATCGCGATGACGCGCACGCTGGAGCGGTCCGCCGACACGTGCACGAGCGTGACGACGTCGGTCTGGGCGGCCGCGGCGGTCCAGACCTGGCCGCCCTCGGTGCCGACGTCGTCCGTCGAGCCGAGCACGAGGATGGTGACGGGGGCAGATCCGCCGACCTCGGCCGGCGTAAAAGGGGCCGGCCGGTCTGTTGCCGTGAAGGGGTCGGGGAAGCGCTCGAGTCGGTTGTCGAGCGCGCCGGCGACGACGAGCGCCCCGCCCATGGCGAGGACGACCAGGAGGACCAACGACCCGACGACCGCGACCGCGATGTTCCGGGCGCGGTGGCTGAGCGAACTCGGCGGTACCGCCGGCGGGGGCGGGCCCGGCTCGTCGGGAGGCGACAGCACCGTCCACGCGATGCCGTCCACGGCGGCCCGGACCCGGTCGAACGACGTCTCGTAGCCCCGTCGGTCGAGCGCGGCGGGGTCTGAGACGTCGTCGTCCTCGGCCACCCGCGGTGGGGAGCGGAGCGCGGGTGCGGTCTGGGCCAGCGCGGACAGGCGCGCCGCGACGTCGCCCACGGGCAGGGCCGACGGGCCCAGGGACGTGGCGAGCCGGGCCAGCTCGCACAGCGTGAAGGTCCGCCGGACCGCATCGGGAACCTCGTAGACCACCGCCGACCGCTGGGCCCGGGTGGCGGTAAGGACGAGGCCGGCCGACTGCACCATGGTCGTGCTGAGCACTCGCGGGTCGTGCCCTTCGACGGCCACGCCTTCGCGCGCGAGGAGGGTTCTGAGGGGCTCCGGAACCGGATCGTCCGGCGCGACCCGGATCCCAGCGCTCGTCACCGTCACTGCGTCGTCCGCCCCGAGGCGGGCGCGCAGGAGCCGCTCGGCCGCGAGCGAGGGACCCGCGTTCGTGGCGCCGACCAGCAGCACCTCGAAGCGGCTCGCCACAGCCAGCGACGGGAGCGCCTCGGACGGGCTCATCGAGCAAGTGTGTGACACAACCTGGACGCCCGCTATAGGGCGATTGCGCCCCTTGTCCAGTGGGCGGATCCGCTCCGTCCCCGGACCTTCCGTCGGGTGCAGCATCGCCCAGAGGCAACCAGGCCTGGTGAGACACCAAGACCCTCGCGCACGAGCTCGGGCACATCCGCGCCGAGCACGACACACGCTTCCCCGCCTACGCCTCGGACCACACCTGTCGCGGTTCGGCGGAGATCGAAGCCGAGTCCATCGCGTACATCGTCACCACACACGCCGGCATGGACGTCGAGACCTACGCAGTCCCGTACGTCGCCGGCTGGGCCGAAGGAGACAGCGATCGAGTACGCGACAGCTTCGCCCGGGTCGTCAAGGTCGCCAGCACGATCGTTCCCGAGCCAGGCGCAGCGGCCGCCTTCCCGGCGCAGCGGCGGCGACTTGCGTCTACGACGGCGGACCTCGGGGTCGACGCACCGTGGCGCTCGCCCGACGGCATCGGACGCGAGACAGGACCATAAAGATCGCACGCGCAGGCGATTGCGGTGACGACGGCGTCACCGGCCTACTCAGCTGCTCAATCGAGATGGCGCCCTCGACGCGACCAGCTCGAGAGCATCTACCGGCGGCTCGCCGCAGCCTTCTCCGTCGCCAGACGGCCACGCCGAAGGCCGAGCAGGTCATGCTCGCTGAACAGCCCAGGCGTCAACTTCCTGAACTTCAGCTCTGGTTGGTGCAACCATCCGGGCCGGTGCCGGACACTTCGAGGTGTGAGCGGATCTGACGGAACCGAGTCGACGTGGACTCGCGCGCGCGACGGCGATGGTGCGGCGTTTGGCGCTCTCTTCGACGAGCATCGTGACCGCGTATATCGGCACGCGCTGCGTCTCGTCGAGAGCCGATCAGACGCCGAAGACGTCATGGCGATCGCCTTCCTGGAACTCTGGCGGCGCCGAGCATCGGTTCGGTTGGTCGACGGCTCGCCGCTGCCCTGGCTGCTGGTGACCACTTCCAACGCCGCCCGAAACCTTCGGCGCGGTCGCGTGCGATATCGACGGCTGTTGGACAAGCTCGAACGAACCCCGGATGACGGGACCGATGCTGGGGACTTGGTCGCAGGCGCCCCGCTCGACCACCTCTCCGACGAGCTCGCGTCGGCGCTGCGGTCCTTGAGCCGAGTGGATCTGGCGCTCGTCACGCTCGTCGTCTGGGACGGCTACAGCATCGGCGAGGCCGCGCTCGTCACGGGCCTGACGCCAGCCGCCGCCAAGGCGCGCCTGCACCGAGCCCGCACGAAGGTCCGTTCTTCCAGATTGCTCGCTGGCACCCAGAAGGGAGCCCTCTCATGAGTCACGAGCTCGACCCCGTATTCGGTGCTTCCCTTCGAGCTGCCCTGATCGGCCGGGTGGCGACGAGACGTTCCAGATGGCATGTCTCGCGCCGCACGAGCATCGCCATAGTCCTCGTTGGCGGCATCACGCTCGGGGGCAGCGCCGCGCTTGCCCTCAGCGGCGCCCTGCCGGGCGCGCCGATCGTCACGCATCACGGGCGGTCTGTGCCGGGGACTTACACAGGCGACGCCACGATTGAGCTCGGCGCCCGCCCCGCCGACGCGACCGAAGTCTCGATCCAGTTCACCTGCATCGATCCGGGTACTTTCACCTTCTCTGACGGATCCAGCCTCGTCTGCGACGAGCGAGACGCGATCCATTCCGTCGACGCGGCGGCGCTCACGACGACCTACGAGGTGCCTCTCGGACCGGGCGAGACGAGCACTTCAGTCACGGTGACGCCCGAGGAAGCCACGTGGCGCGCTATCGCGACCTATGCCTCCACAGCAGACTCCGCATGGGCGGCCAACGCTAACGGGCAGACCTACGGCGTAGAGAACAGCCATGGCCGACCCGACCTCATCGCGATTTGGGCCGACAACGGCCAGCAGGGTTACGCCTTCGCCACAGACCTCTACCCCCAGGCAGGCGGGCCCGCGACGGGAGACATTCCGGTCTACTTGTCCGACGGCACCACTGTCGTGGGCACCTTCACGGCGGGCATGGGCGGCGCGCAGCTTCCCGATCGCAAGTAACCCATATGGCCTATTGACTATAGTCACAGCGGCCCAACACACTCCATTCAAGCGGACCTCACCGCGCAATGGAGACGGAGGGGCTTTGACGAAGATAAAAGCTCGAACCTCGACTCGCAGAACGGCTGTTCGATTGGCCGTCGCGAGCGCTCTAGCAGGAATCGGCATCGCCGCCGCAGGAACTGCGGCGATGGCCACGATCTCAACCTCTGCGCGCGTTCAGGTCGTGTCGGTAACCGGCTACTGCTACGAGGGCAAGGCGCAGATCAACACCAGCCTCATCACACCCACAGGATACGGCTACGGCTGGGCAATGACACCGGGGTGCGCGGCGGCCACGAGCGCTCCCCCTGGGTACTTCAAGGTCGAGGCCGTTACCTACCGCAACGGCATCACTTGCTCCGTAGCTGACACCGGCGTCAACGCGACGGCGTCCAGCAGCATGTCCATCGGCGCCGCAAAGAACTGCGGGACCGGGAACTATTACGCCTCAGGTTACGTCGTCGCCTATCGCTACGACACTGGAAACTATTACCAGGGATTCGTCTCGACCTCAGGCGTCAACTTCTAGGAGGTATAAACCAATGAAGATGCTCACCAAGACCGCAATTGTCGCCGCTGGCCTCTTCCTGGGAGCAGGAGTGGGCCTGGTCGGGAGTGCGGCGCTCGGCCTCGGAACCAGCGCGCCGGCATCCGCCGCCGAGCTGTCGGTCAGCACCGCGGCGCCTACGCCCACGTACGCGCGCAACGCAGCAGGTCAGACGTACGGTTCGGCCGCCGACGCGGCAACGATCGAGCAGATGCCGGAACTGATCAGCGTCTGGGTGGACAAGGACACCGTCGGGTATGTGCCGCGCGAAGTGTTGTTCCCCGCTAACCCGAGCGCCGAGAAGGCGTTGGCCTCCAACGGGCTGCGCGTCAACAACACTGTACGGGCATACAAGTCCGACGGAAAGACGATCATCGGAGACGTCTTCCTCGGAGAGACCGTCGCCGCGCCTCCCGCAAAGTAATACGCCACAGGCTTAAAGGAGGGCGAGATCGTGAATCCATCATCGATTCGAAGCCGGCGCCGGTTGGCGCTCAGACTGGCCACGATCGGAGTCGTTGCTGGCATCACCCTGGGCGTCGCGGGCACTGCCGCGACAGCGGCAATCACAAACACCGTGCGCACCAAGTACGTGGAGATCACAGGGTGGTGCGTCGAGGGCAAGGCGCAAATGAACACCTCCCTAACCACGCCAACGGCCTACGGCTACGCCTGGAGCATGGACCAGCCTTGCAGCACCACCAAGAGCGTCCAGAACGTGGGATCACTTTCGGTATACGTGTACTCCTTCCTCGGGGGTTCCATCTGCGGCTCGTCGTCCATTGTCTCAAACACCACGGCACCCGCAGCCAACGTTTCAGTTGGACTAGCCAAGAACTGCGGCAACGGGAACTACCAAGGCCGAACCACCGCGGGAATCTACCTCGGCGGATACACCTACGGGACCGGGGTTCTCACCCCGTACGCAGCTTTCCCGTGACGCGCCTGGTGTGAGAACAGGGCGCCCGAAAGGGGACCCCCGTAACCACGTGGCTACGGGGGTCCCCTCTTCGCGGTGCTGACGCCCAGGCAGTCCGTGACCTCGTCGCCTCCGTCCCCGGGCCCGTGCTCGCAGCGCGAGGTCGGGCGTGTACCGCCATCAGCGCCACGAACCGAGCCCCGACCCACCTGCGAGCCCTGGTCGACATCTACCAGGGTCGGCCCACTCAGACCGAGGCGACCGCGGGAGGACGGTCACGCCGACACGACGGCTGCCAGGGCTCCGGCCGGCCGCGCTGCGCGACGACGCCCGCAACCCCGCGTGAAACGAGAGAACCGCGACCGGGTCGTCGACCGCGTGGTCCTGAGCGCCTACCCCGATGCGCTCGACCTCGACGACGAGTCTCGCGTGCTCGAGGCGTTCCTCCTGGTGCAGGTCACGGGCATCGGGCAGTCCGGAGCTGGCCACGCGATCGCCATCACGCGGCGTGCGCCCGAGCAACCTGATCGGCTTCTCACAAGCCTGCGGCGCACGGCAGGACGTGGTTGTAGGGTCAATCACGAGTCCGAGTGCCGCTCGTTAGGAAGCCCGCCCGAAACCCCCGCTTCGCCGGGGACACCGCGTCGGGGATCAGCCGCGTAGCTGACGACCCACTGCGGTGCGCGTCGGGTCGGCACCCCGTGCGGGCGACCCAGTCGGCGATCCGCACACGCGCACTGGAGAACCGCTCGTGCCACCGCAGCGGCTCGTCGGGGCCGGACGAGCTGGCGAACGCACCTTGCCAGGCCAAGTGCAGGGCGGAGAGTTCTTCGATGAGCTCGCCGTGCTCCGGCCAGCACCCGGGCACGGTGCGGTGGTCGAGCCGGTACCGGTCGGTCAGCCATGTGACCCACAGGTCGAGCTCCTCAAGCAGGAGTCCCTGGGACTCGGGTGTCTGGGCAGCCCAACAGATGGGCACGGGCAGCGTGTTGGGTTGGTGCAGGACGGGCGGCGGGTAGAACTGCGCGTCCATGCCTCGTTCGCTCGGACTGGTCACGTCGTCACCTCGTGATCGTGGGGCCGGTTGTCTGCACGGTGGGTTCCGCGTCGGGTCGGCGGTCGGTGTGGGCGAGGCCAGCGGCCAGGCAAGCAAGCCATGCGTCGCGCTCTGGACCGCGCGGCGGCTGTGGGCCGAGCTGGTCGAGCAGCGGCGATGGGCCGTCGAGCGCTGCGGCGGTCAGTGCCGCGCGCCGGTCGGCGATGAGCCGCTCCACCTGCTCGAGGAGTATGTGACCGGCGGGGTCGAGGCCGCGGATGTCGTCGATGACTGGCAGGTCCCGGGCGTGCTCCAGGTGCGGCGCCAGCCACGCGGATGAGGCGGCCAGGAGTGCCGCTGCCGGATCGGGACACATGGTGGCTGCGATCAGTTCCTCGATGGCGGCTCGAGAATCAGAAGCGCAGGCCGCGACGCGGTCGAGGGCGGCGAACACCCGCCCGAAGTCGGGGGAGGTGGTGATCGTGCGCACCGTCGTCTGGTCGACGCCCAGCTGTTGGAGCCGTTCGGTCCAACGAGCGCTGGCGGCGTCGGCGTACAGCGTGCGGACGATGGGTTCGAGCCGGCGCAGCGAGCCGGCTTCGTCGAGGCGTGCGGCGATGGTCTCGGTGGCGGATTTCTCGGCGCCGGTGGTGGTCAGGATGGTGGCCAGGATGTCGTGGGCGTCGCCTGTGGCGTGCGGGTCAGGTAGGACGTCGCAGTCGGTGTCGAGGTCGTCGACGGCGACGTAGACGTGGTTGGCGTCCCGGCCGCGGGTCATCGCGACGTACAGGTTCTCTCGGGTCATCCCACCGTGAGCCAGCACGTGGGCTCGGTCCACGGTGATCCCCTGCGCCCGGTGAGTGGTGGTGGCGTAGGCCAGGTCGACGTTCGCGGCGACGTAACTCGCGGGCAGCAGCACGTCGGTGTGCTCGTGCGAGCCGGTGGCGCCGACGACCCCGCGGCGCGCATGCCGGGTGCGGGCGACGACCACGACGATCGCCCCGTCCGCTCGGACGTCGTGCACGTCCCACAGGTCGCCGTTGC
>Ga0256778_1000046_pt1 | contig 16072 bp, 10 predicted proteins | sample MC6MC0929MT_FD_186049 | JGI IMG/M metagenome (GOLD analysis project Ga0256778, IMG submission 186049) | Metatranscriptome of enriched soil aggregate microbial communities from Iowa State University, Ames, United States - MC6-MC0929-MT... | ecosystem: Environmental > Terrestrial > Soil >...
CCGCAGATGGCGCGCAGCGTCGTGCTCTTGCCCGCGCCATTGGCGCCGATCAGGCAAACGAGTTCGCCTTCGTCCACACGCAGATCAATGCCGCGCACGGCGCGGATACCGCCATACGCCACTTGCAGACCGCGCAATTCCAACAGGGGGGTGGATGCCGTCATGATGCGGGGCTCTCCTTGTGAATCAGCGGGTCTTGGGCCGCGCCCGCGCCCAGATACGCTTCAATAACCTTGGGGTCGCGCTGCACTTGCGCAGGCTTGCCCATGGCCAGCACCTTGCCGTATTCCAGCACCAGCACGCGGTCGCACAAGCCCATCACAAGCTTCATATCGTGCTCAATCAGCAGCACGGTCACGCCGTCATCGCGAATTTTTTTCGACCAGCTTGCGCAGCACCACCGTTTCCGATGCGTTCATGCCGGCAGCCGGTTCATCCAGCGCCAGCAGCTTCGGGTCGGTGGCCAAGGCGCGCGCAATCTCCAGGCGGCGCTGATCGCCATACGGCAGCGACCGCGCCACATCATTGGCGCGATGGCCGATGCCGACGTAGTCCAGCAGCTCTTGCGCCCGCGCTTCGATGGCCGCCTCTTCTGCCCGCGTGCCGCGCGTGCGCAGCACGGCGCCGAACACTCCCGCCTTCGTGCGCATGTGGCGGCCGATCATCACGTTTTCAATCGCCGACAAATTGGCGAACAGACGGATGTTCTGGAACGTGCGCGCCAGCCCTGCATAAGCGACTTCATGCGGCTTCTTGCCCGACATGGATTCGCCGTTGAACGTGCAACTGCCGTCTTCCGGGATGTACAGCCCCGTCAGCACGTTGAACAGCGTGGTCTTGCCCGCGCCGTTGGGGCCGATCAGGCCGTAGATCTCGCCCTGCTCGATATCGAAACTGACGTCCGACAAGGCTTGCAGGCCGCCAAAGCGTTTGCCCAACCCTTGCGCTTGCAGCAGTTTGCTCATGCTGCACCCCCTTGGGTCTTGGTCGCCAGCTCGCGCTTGCGCACGGCCGATGGCCACAGGCCTGCCGGGCGGAACAACATCACGCACACCATCGCCAAACCGAACAGCAGCATGCGGATGCCTTCAGGGTCCAGCACAACGGCGCCAAACAGCATGTGCTGAATGGGTTCCACCACCGCACGCAGAAACTCCGGCAACGCGGCCAGAATCAACGCGCCCAAAATCACGCCAGGGATATGGCCCATGCCGCCCAGCACCACCATGCACAGAATCGAAATCGACTCCATCAACGAGAAGCTCTCGGGGCTGACAAAGCCTTGCATCGACGCAAACAATGCGCCCGCCACACCGCCGAACGACGCGCCCATCGCAAATGCCAGCAGCTTGATGTTGCGGGTGTTGATGCCCATCGCCTTGGCCGCGATCTCGTCTTCACGAATCGCTTCCCATGCGCGTCCGATGCGCGAATTCTGCAAGCGCACGCACACGACGATGATGATCAAGGTCAGCGCCAGCAGCAGGTAGTAGTACTTCTCTGGCCCGGTGAACCGGATGCCCATCAAGGTTTCCGTTCGCCCGAAGGTGAATTCGCCCACCTTGAACGTGTCGATGCGGTTAATGCCCTGCGGGCCGTTGGTGATGTTGATGGGCGCATTCAGGTTGTTCAGGAAAATACGGATGATCTCCCCAAAGCCCAAGGTCACGATGGCCAGATAGTCGCCTCGCAACTTCAGCGTGGGCGCGCCCAGCAAGACGCCGAACAGGCACGCCACCGCCAGCGCAATCGGCAAAATCGCCCAGAACGGCAGATGCAGCCCGAAATGCGGCGAGGCCAATAGCGCCCAGGTGTAGGCGCCCACCGCGTAGAACGCGATGTAGCCCAAGTCCAGCAGGCCGGCAAAACCCACCACGATGTTCAGGCCCAGCGACAGCATCACGTACAGCAGCGCAAAGTTCAGAATGCGCACCCAGCTTTGCCCGGCCATGCCGATCACAAAGGGCAGCACGGCCAGCACGATGCCGATCAGCGCAATGCCAATCAGGTTGCGGGTCGACAGCCCGCTGTTTTTCAAGGATGTGCTCATGCGCGGTCTCCCACGCGTTCGCCCAGCAGGCCGGACGGACGGAAGATCAGCACCAGCACCAGCACGAAGAACGCAAACACGTCCTGGTAATGACTGCCCAGGAAGCCGCCGGTGATGTCACCGATATAGCCTGCGCCCAGCGATTCAATAATGCCCAGCAGCAAGCCGCCCGCCATTGCGCCCACCATGTTGCCGATGCCGCCCAGCACCGCGGCCGTGAAGGCCTTCAGGCCCAGCATGAAGCCCATGGTGTATTGCGACACGCCGTAGTAGGTGGCGACCATCATGCCCGCCACGGCGGCTAGCGCGGACCCGATCAGGAACGCGGCCGAGATCACGGTGTTGATGTTGACGCCCATCAGGCCCGCCACCTCGCGGTTCTGCGCGGTGGCGCGCATGGCCGTGCCAAGACGCGTCTTGTGCACGATAGCCAGCAAGCCGCCCATGATCAGCGATGCAATCACCACAATGGCGATCTGCAAGGTGCTCATGCGCGCGCCAGCGAACTCAAACACGCGCGGCGACAGCACCTGCGGAAAGTTCAAGTAGTTGCGGCCCCAGGCCATCATTGCCACGTTCTGCAAAATGATGGACACGCCGATCGCGGTGATCAGCGCAGCCAGGCGCGGGGCGCGGCGCAGTGGCCGGTACGCCACGCGCTCGGCCGTCCAGCCCACCGCCATGCACAGCGGCACGGACACCAGCAGGCCTACGCCCAGCACCACGAAGGCGGACACGCCAGGGTCGCCGCCCACCAGCGAAATGGCGATCGTCGTGGCCGCCATTGCGCCAATCATGACGACGTCGCCATGCGCGAAGTTGATCAGCCCGATGATGCCGTACACCATGGTGTAGCCAAGGGCGACCAGGGCGTACACGCTGCCTAGCGTGACGCCGTTAATCAGTTGTTGAATGAAGATATCCATAGGGGCCGCGGAAATAAGCCTGGAAAAATCGCGCCGGACACGCGGCCCGAGCCATCATGGGCCGGGTGCGGTGCGCGCGCCGCCACGCCGGTCGGCGTGTGCGGACGGAGCGGGTGGCCCCCGGCAAGGCCGGGTCCACCCTGCGTTCAGCCGGCCTTAGTTGGCCTGGCTGACCATCGTTTCAACCATCTCCCACTTGCCGTTTTTGACTTCGTAGATGGTGACCGAGATTTCCTTCAGATCGCCCTTGGCGTCGTAGGAAATGTGCTCGCTGGTGGCGCCCTTGCGGTCAAGCTTGGCCAGCACGGGCAGGTACTTCTCGGGCTTGGCGGAACCGGCCTGTTCGATGGCCGTGATCATGTTCCATGCGCCGTCATAGGCGTACGGTGCGTAGACGCCGGGGGCCTTCTTGAAGCGCGCCTGATAGCGCTGTTCGAAGTCCTTGCCTGCGGTCATCTTGTCCAGCGGCACACCGGCCAGCGAGGCGAAGGTGCCGTCGGCGGCGTCGCCCGCCAGCTTGATGAAGGTGTCGCTGCGGGTCATCTCACCCGACACCAACGGCGCCTTCAGGCCCAGCGTGGCCAGCTGGCGCTTCATGGGGCCGGACTGCGCGTCCAGGCCGCCGTAGAAGATGGCGTCGGGCGCCGAGCCCTTGATGTTGGTCAGGATGGCGGTGAAGTCGTTGGCCTTGTCGGTGGTGTATTCGCGGCGGACCACTTCGCCACCGGCGGCCTTCACGGCCTTTTCGACTTCATCGGCCAGGCCTTGGCCGTAAGCGGTGCGGTCATCGATGATCGCGACCTTCTTGGCCTTCAGGTTCTGCACCATGAACTTGCCAACCGCGGCGCCCTGCTGGGTGTCGCTGGTCATCATGCGGAACGTGGTTTCGTAGCCTTGCTTGGTGTATTCGGGCGACGTGGCCATGGCGATCTGCGGCAGACCGGCTTCATGGTAGACACGCGACGCGGGGATGGTCGTTCCGGAATTGAAGTGGCCCAGAATGCCCACGACGTCCTGGTCGACCAGTTGCTGGGCCACCTGCACGCCAACGCGCGGATCAGCCTGATCATCACGCGACACCAGCACGAACTTCGCGGGCTGGCCGTCAACCTTGATGCCCTTCTTGTTGGCCTCTTCCAGCGCCAGATTCAGGCCGTTCTGCATGTCCTCGCCGTAGTGCGATTGCGGACCGGTCAGGGGCGCAGCGAAACCGAGTTTGATATCGGCGGCCTGCGCGGCGGCCGTCATGCCAACAGCAGCAACGCTGGCGGCGAGAAGCTTCAAAGTGGTGCGGAACTTCATGGGGAATCCTCCGGGATGTCGGACTACTGGCCGTGTACTTGTTTTAGTACTTAAGGCCTTGTTATACCTGAGCTTTTAGCCAGGCTTTTGGTTTTTTCTACTACCGCGGGCCCAGCGGTGGCCGGGTCCCGCGTATGCATTTTCTGCAAAGTCTGGATGCCGGGTTGCGACATCCAGACTTGAGGTGCGACCGGATTTTCGTTCCAGTGCAACCTTGCCCGATATTGGAGATAACCCTCAGTCCCCAGAGGGTTCCCAGACGGTCACATCAACCGATGGTCATGAGGCTGGCGTTGCCCCCTGCGGCGGCCGTGTTGACGCTGATGGAGCGTTCAGTCAGCAGGCGTTCCGGCACATAACCGGCCCCCGCCGCCAGGGCGTCAGACGTCAAGCCATGCACCGACAAGATGGCGCCGGGGCGCTGTGCGATGCGCTGGTTCAGCGCTTGCAGCGCGTCGCCATCGCCTTCAAACAACACGGCCTGGTAATCGGCCTGATCGACTTCATCATCAGCCAGAATGCCCGCCAGCCCTTGCTGCTCGGCGTCCAGTGTGGACAGCAGCGCTTGCGCCGCAGGCGTGTCCGCGAACCAGGCGTGGTTACCCGTCAGACGCGCCACCGACCACTGCGCACGCGCACCGGCGTCAGTCGCCGCCACGCAGTACACCGCGCCACGAGGCTCAACCATGTAGGTATTGGTTTCACCCGTGGGACCCGGCAACGCAATGCGTTGGGGCAACGGGGCGGCGGCGTCCAGCGCCGGCGGCAGGCCGGCCGGGCGCGTACCCAGCAGACGGTACATGTACAGCGGGCCACCCGCCTTGGGGCCGGTGCCGGACAGGCACTCGCCGCCAAACGGCTGCACGCCCACCACGGCGCCCACGATGTTGCGGTTGACGTAGACGTTGCCGGCATGCACCTGCCCCGTCACGTGCGCAATGGTTTCGTCGATGCGGGTGTGCACACCGAACGTCAGGCCGTAGCCGGTACCGTTGATGGCGTCCAGCAAGGCGTCGAGTTCGTCGCGCTTGTAGCGCACCACGTGCAGCACCGGGCCGAACACTTCACGCGTCAGTTCGCTGATGTGGTCGATTTCAATGATGGTCGGCGGCACGAAAGTACCGTGGCGGCATTCGCCATTGAGTTCCACTTGATCCACGCGATGGCCCGCCGTGCGCATCGTTTCGATGTGCCGTTGGATGCCGTTGCGGGCGTCGGTGTCGATCACGGGGCCAACGTCGACCGACAGGCGGTCGGGGTTGCCCACGCTGAGCTCGCGCATCGCGCCGCGCAGCATGGTCAGCACGTGGTCGGCGTTGTCTTCCTGCACGCACAGCACGCGCAGCGCCGAGCAGCGTTGGCCGGCCGAATCAAAGGCCGAGCTCAGCACGTCAAACACAACTTGTTCGGACAGCGCCGACGAATCCACCACCATCGCGTTCTGGCCGCCGGTTTCGGCGATCAGCGGAATGGTGTGGCCGTCGTCGTCCAGGCGGTCGGCCAGCGTGCGCGCGATGATGCGCGCCACGTCGGTCGAACCGGTGAACATCACGCCGCGCACGGCGGGGCTGGCCACCAGTTGCGCGCCCACGGTTTCACCACGGCCCGGCAGCAATTGCACAGCGCCGTCCGGCACGCCGGCCGCGCGCAGAATGGCCACGGCTTGCGCGGCGATCAGCGGGGTTTGTTCAGCGGGCTTGGCGACGACGGTGTTGCCGGCGGCCAGCGCAGCCGCGACCTGGCCGGTAAAGATGGCCAGCGGGAAGTTCCACGGGCTGATGCACAGCACAGTGCCCAGCGGGCGGTGCGTGTCGTTGCTGAATTCCTGCTCGGCCTGATCGGCGTAATAGCGCAGGAAGTCCACGGCCTCGCGCACTTCGGCGATGGCGTTGGGCAGCGACTTGCCGGCTTCGCGCACGATCAGGCCCAACAGGGTCTGCATCTGCTCTTCCAGCAATTGCGCCGCGCGGCGCAGGCATTGCGCGCGCTCGGCCACCGGGGTCGATTGCCAGATGGGCGCCGTGTTGGCGGCAGCACGCAATGCGGCTTCCGCTTCTTCGGCTTGCGCCTCCACCACGTGACCCACGACGTCGCGCAGGTTGGCGGGGTTGCGCACTTCAACCGCACGCGCCGGGTCCCAGGCCTGTTCGCCTTCGCCCAGCATGGGGCCGGCGCGCCACGGCGTGCCGGCGCTGGCCAGCAGCGCGGCCGACAACGAGCCCAAGCGGTGTTCGTTGGTCAGGTCCAGGCCAGCCGAGTTGGCGCGAGCGCCGTGCTGCACATTGCCGTACAACTCACGCGGCAATGCAATCTTTTCGTGCGGCGCGCCCAGCGGCACGATGCGCGAGGCCGCTTCCACCGGATCAGCCACCAGCGTTTCAACGGGAATGCTGTCGTCGCCGATCAGGTTCACGAACGAGGTGTTGGCGCCGTTTTCCAGCAGGCGGCGCACCAGGTACGCCAGCAGCGTTTCATGCGTGCCGACCGGCGCGTAGATGCGGCACGGGCGGTTCAGCTTGCCTTGGGCCAGCGGGCCGACCACTTCGTCGTACAGCGGTTCGCCCATGCCGTGCAGGCACTGGAACTCGTATTGGCCCGGGTAATAGTTCTGCCCCGCCAATTGATAGATGGCCGCCAACGTGTACGCGTTGTGCGTGGCGAACTGCGGGTACACGGCTTCGGGCGCACCCAGCAGCTTGCGGGCGCACGCCAGGTAGGCCACATCGGTGTACAGCTTGCGGGTATAGACGGGGTAGCCTTCCAGGCCATCCACTTGGGCGCGCTTGATCTCGCTGTCCCAATAGGCGCCCTTCACCAGACGCACCATCACGCGGTGGCGGCTGCGGCGAGCCAGATCGATGACGTAATCGATCACGAACGGCGCACGCTTCTGATAGGCCTGGATGACAAAGCCAATACCGTTCCAGCCGTCGAGCTCGGGCGCGAAGCACAGCGCTTCCAGCAGGTCGAGCGAGATTTCAAGACGGTCGGCTTCTTCGGCGTCGATGTTCAGGCCGATGTCGTAGCTGCGGGCCAATGCCGTCAGCGCCTTCACGCGCGGCAGCAGTTCGGCGATGACGCGTTCGCGCTGGCTGCGCGAATAGCGCGGGTGCAGCGCCGACAGCTTGATCGAAATGCCCGGGCCTTCGTAGATGCCACGGCCAGCCGCGGCCTTGCCGATGGCGTGAATGGCCTGCTCGTACGATGCGTAATAGCGCTCGGCGTCTTCTGCCGTGGTGGCGGCTTCGCCCAGCATGTCGTACGAATAGCGGAAACCGCGCGCTTCCATCTTGCGGTTGTTCGCCAGGGCTTCAGAAATGGTCTGGCCCGACACGAACTGTTCGCCCATCATGCGCATGGCCATGTTCACGCCCTTGCGCACGAGCGGCTCACCGCCCTTGCCGATCAAGCGCGTCAGCGCCTTGGACAGCGACTGTTCGCTGCTCACGGCCACGAGCTTGCCGGTGATCATCAGGCCCCAGGTGGCGGCGTTGACGAACAGCGATTGCGAACCACCCATGTGCGACTTCCAGTCGCCACGAGCAACCTTGTCGCGGATCAGCGCATCGCGCGTGGCGCGGTCAGGAATACGCAGCAGCGCTTCGGCCAGGCACATCAGCGCCACGCCTTCCTGGCTGGACAAGGAAAATTCCTGGATCAGCCCTTCCACCCCGCCGCCGCTGCGCTTGCCGCGCAGCTTCTTGACGAGGTCCGTCGCCATCGCATGCACCTTTTCCAGATTGGGCATGCGGGCCTGGCCCAGCAACAGCGGCACACATTCGGGTTCGGGGCGGCGGTAGGCGGCGGTGATTGCCGCGCGCAGCACCGACTGCGGCTGCACGTCCTGGCCAAACTCGTAGAACGGCGGCGTCGGGGCGGCGTGCGCGTCGCCTGCGTCGTCATCCGCGCCGGTTTCCATGCCCAGATGCGACATTTCGGCGGGCAGATGGCCACGCTCGATCTTGTCCAGATAAGACAAGATGGCCTGCTTGTGCAGCCAATGCGGCGTGCAGTTGAGTTTGTTCGCGGCGGCTTTCAGGCGGTCGCGTAGTGCGTCATCGACTTTGACGCCGAGGGTCGTGCTGGCCATAAGAGATTGCTTCCTGTCGCATGGCAAAGGTAATACTGGATTCGAATGAATCCCAGTATGGGTAGGACCGTATGCTAGACAGGTTGCAACCGCGTTTGTATTAAGGTTAACCCTAGGTTAGGCCCTGGTTAACCGGTTGAGATCGCGCAGGTTTATCAATCTTTGAGCGCTGAGCAGCCCAACATCTGCACGGAACTCGACCCCGCTGGGGTTTGACCCCGGATCGCGGATGCCATCACCCCCGCCAAACTGACAACCGCCCGCTGCTGCGCGGCGATCAACGCGGGTACGCCGGCTTCCGTCACGTTTTCCGTGACGACGCTACGGCACAACAAACCCGTGCCTTTGGCATTGACGGGCCGCACGCGCCAGGTGGCGTCCAGCTGCGCCATTTTCCCGGACACGAGGTCAAAGCGTTGCACGTCCGTCTGCACCCGCCACACGGGCGCGCCCGGGCCGGGCTTGACCGCCTGCACATCCAGCGCCCCCAATTCGCGTTTGAGCGCATCGGACAAAGCGCCGCGCAGCTCATCGCCCAGCGGCGAGCTCCAGCGCTCGGAATACAGCGCCGACACGCTGCCATCCCCCGTGCGTACCATCAACTGCGGCTGGTCGGCCTGGGTAGACAGGGTGACACCCTGAACCTCGATCAGATAGCTGGCAGGCGCGGTAGCGGCCGACGCCGGCGTTTGGGCCGCCGGCCCCTGCAAGGTGTAGTAATTCACGGGCGGCGATGAGCCGCAGCCCGCCAACGCGGCGGACAGTGCAAGCAAAGACAGGACGGGACGCATGTGGGTAAGAGTCATGGTTCTTTAGTTCCTGACAGGGCCTGAACCGGGAATCGGGTCGTTGCCACGGCCGCGCAACAAGGCTTCGGGGTTGGATTGCAGGAAATCAGCCAAGGCGCGCAACGAACGCGCCGCGCGGCCCAGTTCCTGCATCGCCTTTTCGGTATTGACCGGCAGGGCCGCATCGGACGCCAGCATCGCGTTGATGTTCGCCATCGATTCCTTGGCCTGCTTCAGCATGCTTTGCGCTTCCGGCGCCACCTGCTTGTCCAGGCGGTTCATCAGCTTGGACGTGCTGGCCAGCGTGGTGCGCAAGTCTTCGCCAATCTTGTCGAACGGAATCTTCTCGATCTTGGCGACGATGTTGCTGACCTGCTGCTGCAGTTGATCCAGGTTGCCCGGGATGGTCGGGATCACGGCGGGGTCAGACGGCTGGAAATCAACCGGCTTGGCGTTCGGGAAGTTGTCCAGCACCACATACAACTGGCCGGTTAGCAGGTTGGACGTGCGCAACTGCGCGCGCAGGCCATGCTTGATCATCACGCCCAGCAAACGGGTACCCGCCACGTCGCCATCCTTGGTCGCACGTTCGCGCACCTCTTCATAGACGCGGCCCAGGCGCTCCGGATACAAGGTCGCGTCCACGATCGAGTAGAAGCGCTTGGTGGCCGGGTCAAAGTCCAGGGTGATCTGCGTGACGTTGCCCAACGTAATGCCGCTGAAGTCAATCGACGCGCCCACGCTCAGGCCACGGATGGACTGGTCAAAGCGCATGCGGATCGGGAACGCTTCGCCATCCGGATTGGCCTTGGCGGCTGCTTCGGTCGAATACAGGTCAAAGTTGGCGTCGGCGGGCGCGGGCGCACTGCCGTCGCGCGCGCTCTGCACGGATTCAAAGGCCACGCCGCCAATCGCCATCGACACGAGCGATTGCGTACGCACCTTCAACCCGTCTGCATTGACGCTGAAGTCCACGCCGCTGGCGTTCCAGAAGCGCGTGCCATTGGTCACGAACTTGTCGTTGGGCGCATCCACGAACACTTCAACGTTGACGGCGGTGCCGGTCTTGTCGAGCTCATAGCCGATGACGCGGCCCACATTGATGCGGCGGAAATACACAGGCGAGCCGATGTCCAGCGACCCCAGGTCGGATGCCTTCAGCTTGAAGCGCTTGCCAGCGCGGTCATGCGTGACCGCAGGCGGAATCTCCAGGCCTTCAAAACTGAATTTGGTGGCCTTGGCGGAACCATTCTTGCCTTCGCTGGCGTCCACGCCGATGTAGGCGCCCGACAACAAGGTGCCCAGGCCCGATACGCCGCTCACATCCAGGCGCGGCCGCACTACCCAAAAGTTCGTGCCATCGCGCGCGAGGTCCGACACTTCCTTGGCCAGCTCGGCCTTGACGACCACCTTGCTGCGGTCGTCATTGAAGCCGATGGACTTCACCGTGCCGATGTTCACGTCTTTGTAGCGCAGCTGGGTCTTGCCGACTTCCAGCCCTTCGGCGGTGTTGAAAGAGATCGAGATGTCCGGTCCGGCCTGCATCCAGGTCCGCACCACCAGCGACAGGCCCATCAGCGCGGCCACGATGGGCACCAGCCAGATCCACGAGATCCGGCTCTTCTGCTTGCGCGAGATCGCTGGCGACTTGAACTGCTCTTCACCGGCTTCGGGCTTTTGGTCCGACATCTACTTTCCTTTTTATTCTTGAGCGGGAAACCATCGTTGTTGCTAACCCACTTCCTTGCCTGCAAGGGGCGCCGCGCGATCTGCTTGGTGCGAGTAGCTGGCGCCCTCGACCTCGGGCGCATCGACTTCACTTTCGCCTTCCAGGTCCCAACTACGGCGCAAGTCAAAACTCATGGCCGCCAACATCGTCAAAATCACCACCACGCCAAACGCCGCCGCACCCGCGCCGGCGCTGATCTCCATCAGTCCCTGAAAATCGGCCAGGGCCGCCAGCAATATAACGACAAAAACATCGAGCATCGACCACTGGCCAATGAACTCAACCATTTGATACAAGCGGGTACGCGGACGCAAGTTGGTCGTGCTACGCCACTGCTCGGTCAACAGCAGCAGGATCAGCGCCAGCAACTTGGTCAGCGGCACGGCCACGCTGGCAATGAAGACAATCAGCGCGATGTCCCACGACCCCATCTGCCACAGCTCTACCACGCCGCCCAGAATGGTGTGGGCGCTGTCGCCCAACACGGAACTGACCTTCATCACGGGCAGGACGTTAGCCGGAATGTAGAAAACCACCGCCGCCAGCAGCAACGCCCACGTGCGCGCCAGGTGATCCGGCTTGCGGTAGTGGACGACGGCTTCGCAGCGCACACAGTGGTGTTCTGCTTCGGGGTCGGCGTCTCGCGGCAGCGCCTGCACCTGGCCACAGACGTGGCAGCCGGCCAGCACCGTATCCGGCCCGGACTCGGGGATGTGCACGGGGGCCACGCCAGCGGTTTCCGCATAGCGCCACAACACATGCGGCGACAAGCGGCCGAGCATCGTCAGGAAAATGGTCAGTGCGCCGAACGCGCCCAGGCCGATGCCGGGCGACACCGCCGCCATGCCGGCCAGCTTCACCACCGCCACCAGCACGCCCAGCAAAAACACGGGGATCATGCACCACGGGCGCAGAATGCCCAGCAGGCGCATGGCGCCCCGGAACCCGGCGGGCTCGCGGCCTTGGGACAAGGGGCCAAGCACCCACAACAACACGGTCAATTGCAGCAGCGGCAATGCAAAGCCAGCCAATCCGGTCATCACGGCAACGACCCAATGGCCTTGGCGCCACGTAATGGAAATGGCGTCCAGCAAGGACGCCTGCTGCACCATGCCCTGCACGGACATGGAAGCGACCGGGTAGGCGTTAGCCACCCCGAACACAATCAGGGCAGTGATGGCGAGGGCCAGCCAATTGGACAAAGTAAGCCCGCTGTAGCGCCACAACGTGGCCCCGCAGCGGGCGCAATTGGCAGTCTCGCCAGGTTCAAGCTGATGTCGGCGATATACGCTTGCGCAATGTTCGCACTCGATCAGCGGCTGGCGGTCCGCGGTCATCAATCGATCAGTTCGACTTCCTGCTTATCCGGCGCATCCGATGACGGCGGTTTCCCGTTGTCGTCGAAGTCCAGCGTCACCTTGCCCGAATCGTCCAGGTCCACCGTGACCGATCCGCCGTCGACCAGCTTGCCAAACAGCAGCTCGTCGGCCAGCGCGCGGCGGATGGTGTCCTGAATAAGACGTTGCATGGGACGCGCGCCCATGAGCGGGTCGAACCCCTCCTTGGCAAGGTGTTCGCGCAGTTTCGTGGTGAACACGGCTTCCACGCGGCGCTCGTGCAACTGATCTTCGAGCTGCATGAGGAACTTGTCCACCACGCGCAGGATGACCTCGCGGTCCAACGCGGCGAACGGGATGATTGCATCAAGGCGGTTGCGGAATTCAGGCGTGAACATGCGGCGGATTTCCGCCATTTCGTCGCCCAGCATCCGCGAATTGGCAAACCCGATCGACGGACGGTTCAAGGTTTCGGCGCCCGCGTTCGTCGTCATGATGAGGATGACGTTACGGAAGTCCGCCTTGCGGCCGTTGTTGTCGGTCAGCGTGCCGTGGTCCATGACCTGCAGCAGGATGTTGAACACATCCGGGTGCGCTTTTTCGATTTCGTCCAGCAGCAGCACGCAATGCGGCTGCTTGGTGATGGCTTCGGTCAGCAAACCGCCCTGGTCGAAACCGACGTATCCCGGCGGCGCGCCGATCAAGCGCGACACGGCATGGCGTTCCATGTATTCCGACATGTCGAAACGCAGCAGCTCGACGCCCAGCGTAAACGCCAGTTGGCGAGCCACTTCGGTCTTGCCCACGCCCGTCGGACCCGACAGCAGGAACGCGCCAATCGGCTTTTCCGGCTTGCCCAAACCCGAGCGCGCCATCTTGATGGCGGCGGACAAGGCGTCGATAGCGCCGTCCTGGCCGAAGACCACGGTTTTCAGGTCGCGGTCGAGCGTGGCCAGTTTGCTGCGGTCATCGTTGGACACCGACTGCGGCGGAATGCGCGCAATCTTGGACACGATGTTTTCGATGTCCACCTTGCCGATCACCTTCTTCTGGCGCGAACGCGGCAGCAGACGCTGCGCAGCGCCGGCTTCGTCGATCACGTCAATCGCCTTGTCAGGCAGATGACGGTCATTGATGAAGCGGGCCGACAATTCGGCGGCGGCCGACAACGCAGCGGCCGAGTAGCGCACGCTGTGATGCTCTTCGAAACGGCTCTTCAAGCCACGCAGGATCTGCACGGTTTGCTCGACGCTGGGTTCCGGCACATCAATCTTCTGGAACCGGCGCGACAGCGCGTGGTCTTTTTCGAAGACGCCGCGATATTCCGTATAGGTAGTCGCGCCAATGCACTTGAGCTGGCCGGATGACAGCGCCGGCTTCAGCAGATTGGACGCATCCAGCGTGCCGCCCGAGGCCGAACCGGCGCCGATCAGCGTATGGATTTCGTCGATGAACAGGATCGCGTCGGGATTACCGCGGATCTGCTTGAGCACGCCCTTCAGGCGCTGTTCGAAATCACCGCGGTACTTGGTGCCGGCCAACAGCGCGCCCATGTCCAACGAAAAGACTTGAGCCGCTTGCAGAATTTCAGGCACCTCGCCGCGCGTGATGCGCCAGGCCAGGCCTTCGGCAATGGCGGTCTTGCCCACGCCCGCTTCACCCACCAGCAACGGGTTGTTCTTGCGGCGGCGGCACAACACTTGAATGACGCGCTCGACTTCGTGCTCGCGTCCGATCAGGGGATCGATGCGGCCCGCCAGCGCGGCGGCATTCAGGTCGGTGGCATATTGATCCAGCGGCGACTGACGCGATTCGCCCTGCTCTTCACCATTGGTCTGCTGCTCTTTCTGCACGGCGGCGGACTCCACCTGGGGCTGTTTGGTAATGCCATGCGACAGGAAATTGACGACGTCCAAGCGCGTGACGCCCTGCTGTTGCAGGTAGTACACGGCGTGCGAGTCTTTTTCACCGAAAATGGCCACCAGCACGTTCGCGCCGGTCACTGGCTTCTTGCCAGTACCCCCTGCGGAAACGTGCATGATTGCGCGTTGAATCACGCGCTGGAAGCCCAACGTCGGTTGCGTGTCGACCTCGGCGCCGCTTGGAATCACCGGGGTGTTTTCCGAAACGAACTGGCGGAGGTTGCGGCGCAAGTCGTCCAGGTTCGCCGCGCATGCGCGCAGAACCTCGACTGCCGAAGCGTTGTCAAGCAATGCCAGCAGCAGATGCTCAACCGTAATAAATTCGTGCCGGGCCGAACGGGCCTCGACGAAAGCCATATGCAGGCTGACTTCAAGCTCTTGAGAAATCACGCTTCCTCCGTATTGCATCGAAGCGGTCAAATACACGATTCATATTCTATGCCGATCATGGCGTAACGCCAGCGATTTCAAAAGCCACTCTATCGTGGCGGCCTTGCGTGTCCATGACGGTAAGCGTATACCGGCCGTCTTGCGCCAGCACTAAATTAAACGGATGACTCGACGCGCCGTGTTTCACCACACGCCCATCAAGCATCCACCATACTTCGCCTTCGGCGCCTTGCACATCGACATCCAGCGCCACTTGCTTGCTGCCTGGCACGGGCCGAAGCACCGATCCATTTGCAACACCGCCCAAGCGCAAAGGCCCCTGTGTGGCGTCGGCATAACCCGCAAACGACGGCGGCGCCGTGTCATTCAGCAGCCAGGCCGCGCGCTGCTCGGGACATTCCCCCGAGGGCACGCTGCCCAATCTGTAACCCAAGGGCCAGCACGTGACCGCTGCCTGCACCGTTTCGGGCCGACTGCGCACCTGCTGCGCCCCTTCCGGCAACGCCGCCACAATATCCTGCAGTAGCGGCGCCGCCACATTCGCCCCAAAAAATCCGGGGTTCGGCGTTCCATCGGGCCTGCCGACCCAAACGCCAATCGTCCATCTGTCGGTCACCCCGATGGCCCAGGCGTCGCGGAATCCGAAGCTGGTTCCGGTCTTCCAGGCCAGCCGCCGGGCCGGACTGCCCGACTGATAAAACGGCCGGTCAGGGTGCCCGCCGCCTTCGAGAATATCCCGGACAATCCAGGCGGCTCCAGGGCTCATCATACGGGACTCAATCCGAGGCTGCTCCGCCCGCAGGCGGGGCCGCCCAGAGATGCCGCCCCGGGCCAAGGCCCGATAAGCACCCACCAATTCTTCCAATGTGGTGCCACCCCCGCCCAAAATCAAGCTCAAATTTGGATCTGCACCCGCGGGCAAACGTAACCGCACCCCGCCCGACAGCATCATCGACGCAAAACTGACGGGGCCCACGCGGTCCAGCAAGTCCACAGCGGGCACGTTCAGCGACCGCTGCAGCGCCTGCGCCACACTGATCGGCCCCGAAAATGCCGCCTGGAAATTACCGGGCGCGTAACCGCCGAACGACATGGGCGCATCGATCAGCAGGCTTTCCGAGTGAATCAGCCCCTCGTCCAGCGCCTGCGCGTACAGAAACGGCTTCAGAGTAGAACCCGGCGAGCGCACGCCACGCACCATATCCACATGCGCATAACGGGTATCGTCGGAAAAATCAGCCGATCCGGCGTAGGCCTTGACCTCGAGCGTATCGTTATCCATCACCAGCACGGCCATGGAAACCTTGGGCGGCAGGCCATCAACGCGGTCCAGCAACATTTGTTCCACCGACGCCTGCATGTCGGCATCCAGCGTGGACGACACCAGCGGCGGGCGCTCGCCCGGACGGCGCGCCACAGACTTGCCGCCCGCCTCCTGCAACAGCCGTTGCGCGGCCAGCGGCGCCAGCCAACGCGCACGCAGCGGCGGCGCAATCACGTTTTCGATCTTGGCGTCGGCCACTTCTGCAGGCGTCCAG
>Ga0256778_1000049_pt1 | contig 15518 bp, 13 predicted proteins | sample MC6MC0929MT_FD_186049 | JGI IMG/M metagenome (GOLD analysis project Ga0256778, IMG submission 186049) | Metatranscriptome of enriched soil aggregate microbial communities from Iowa State University, Ames, United States - MC6-MC0929-MT... | ecosystem: Environmental > Terrestrial > Soil >...
GGTATGCTGACAAAAGCATTTATAATATTGATTTTACATATCATTACAAAAATATTAGGAAATCGAAGTCTTTACTTTAAATATCTTCTTAGAAAACATAAATCACTAGAAGAAGAATATGATATTGCGGTAGCTTATGACGGTCCAATGGACTTCATAAGCTATTTTGTTTTAAAAAAGATGGAAGCGAAAAGGAAAATCCAATGGATTCATTTTGATATTACAAAAATTGGTTTTAATATAAAATTTGCTGAAAAAGTATATAGCAAATTTGATAAAATTTTCGTCGTTTCAAATGAAGCTAGAAAAAAATTAATAGAACATATTCCTAAGATAGAAGGTAAAGCAGAAACATTAATCAATCGATTGACACCACATATGGTTAAGTGTCAATCAAAGCTTGGAAAAGGGTTCAACGACTCTTTTGATGGGCTAAGAATATTAACAGTTGGTAGATTGTCACCTGAAAAAGGTTTAGATATGGCAGTTCACGCACTTCATCGCTTAATCAAAGATGGATATAAAGTGAAGTGGTATTGTGTAGGGAATGGTCCGTTAAAAAATTCTTTAGAAAAACTAATAAAAGCACATAGCTTAGAAGATACATTCATTTTATTAGGTACGGATCCAAATCCATATCCATATTTCGATCAATGTGACATATATGTTCAACCATCAAGACATGAAGGTTTTTGTATTACATTGCTAGAAGCAAGGTACTTTAGAAAGCCGATTGTAACAACTAATTTTACGGGGGCAAATGAACAGATTAATCATGGAGAAACTGGCTTAATAGTAGATATTCATGAGCATGCAATATATGAAGCGATAGCGAAGTTATTAAACAATTCTGAGTTAAGAGCAAAATTTAGCGTTAATTTAGGAAAAGAAACGTATGAAAATAACAATGATTTGGAAAAAGTATTTGATTCAGCCGTATAAGCAATAGAGGTTTCTACATTGAAAGGTGATTTTATGGATATTGTATTACTTCTATCATTTGGAATTATTGTTTCTTTGATATGGGTTCTAAATAAGAAAATAACTGTAGGTATTTGGTCAATAAAAGTGTTTAATTCAAATTCAATTATTACAGAGCAACCAAAGAATAGTGAATTAAAGGAACCAACATTGCAAGCATCTGACGTTACCGATATACCTGCTGAATTTGTGGCGGACCCTTTTATTATCTTGCATCAGTCTAAGTTGTATATGTTCTTCGAAATTCTTGATAAATCATTGGGGAGAGGTGTTATTGGATTAGCAACAAGTCAGGATGGTGAAAAATGGAAGTACGATAAAGTAGTATTAAAAGAAAACTTCCATTTATCTTATCCTTACGTTTTTGAACATAATAATATTATTTACATGATTCCTGAGACAAGTGAAGCAGGTAAAGTATTACTATATAAATCTAAATATTTTCCATATGAATGGGAAGTAACAAGTACGTTAATTGAAGGAAACTATGTAGATGCTAGTGTATTTCAGTATAAAAATAAATGGTGGATGTTCGCAGGGAAAAGTGGAAAATTGCATCTATTTTATACTGACCAGTTAAATGGACCATGGATTGAACACCCAAAAAGTCCACTAATTTCAAATAATGTACAAATTACAAGACCAGGAGGAAGAGTAATTGTAGAAGATGATCAAATATATCGGTACACCCAAGATAGTAAACCTAATTACGGAAGTGCCATTAGAGTTTTTAAAATTACTCATCTTACTGAGGAAGAATATGAAGAAGAACAAGTGAACCTAGTTTTAAATGGCACTAATAATATTAGTGATTGGAATAAAGATGGGATGCACTCAATAGACCAATTAAAAGTAAATGATTCTGAGTGGCTTACTGTTGTGGATGGCCATAGGCTAGAGTATAAGAACCACTTTGTATGGAAGATAGAGAGAATATTAGCAATGAAAAGAAAAAAGGAAATTAAGCTAACAAGCAACTAAGAGTTCAAATATTTAAAGGAAGTGTATAAAGTGTATGAAGCAATTCAAAAGCTTATGAAGTTATTCAATAAAAAAGAAAAGAAGATGTTAATTGTCCTATTTTTTATGATGATTATTGCTGCTATTTTTGAAACGGTAGGGATTGGATTGATTGTTCCACTCGTTGGAATCCTCACAAATCCAAACATGATTCATGAACAAGCTATTTTATCATATGCATATGAGCTGTTTAACTTTCAATCAACAATATCATTTATTATATTTGCTGTAATTTCCTTATTATTGGTATTTTTATTGAAAAATCTTTATTTAATGTTTTTCCATTATACTCAAATAAAAGTGATTTTAAATCAGCAAGTAAAACAATCTCGTAGAATGTTTAAAGAATATTTAACAAAACCATATACTTTTCATCTACAAAGAAATACAGCTGAATTACTAAGAAATGTAAACACTGAGGTATCAAGGGTTTTTAATGGTATCGTCGTTTCAGGCTTCCTATTATTAACAGAAATTCTCGTCACTGCATTTATATTAACATTACTACTTATAACTGCACCGATTGCTACTATTACCGCTTCCATTTTATTAGGTGGAAGTATTTTTATTTTCTTTAAGATATTTCGAAAAAAAAATAAGCCAAATAGGGGCTGAACAGCAAAAAATAAGTGCATCAATGATTAAATGGGTGAATCAAGGGCTAGGTGCAAGTAAAGAGGTGAAGGTTTCAGGAAAAGAAGACTTTTTTATTAATGCTTACACAAAACAAAGTCAATTGAGTGCTAATAATAGTAGGTATATGAATGTATTAGACTTGGTACCAAGATTATTCATTGAAACGTTATTAGTTTCAATTGTTCTAATAACAATGTTAATCATTGTATTTCAGGATACAGATACAACCTATCTTGTATCTACGATGGCACTATTTGCAATGGCTGCTTTTAGACTAATGCCTTCCATTAATCGTATTGTTTCATTAATCACTACGATACGTTATAGTCAGCCGGCATTGAAAGTGGTTTACAGGGATCTGTTTGAAGAAAAGGAAGAAGTTTCGATTATAAAAAAAGATCTATATGCAATTTATAAAGGTAAAAAAACCTTTAATGATTCTATTGAGTTGCAAAATCTTACTTTTAAATATCCCAATCAAAATGAATTATCTGTCAAGGATATATCCTTAACAATTCCTATTGGTAAATCAGTTGCTTTTATAGGTGAATCAGGAGCTGGAAAAACAACTTTAATTGATATTATGCTTGGCTTATTTAGGCCAGAAAAGGGTCGTATTTTAGTAGATGGGAAAAATTTAGAAGAGCAAAAAGAAGTATGGCAGAAAAAAATTGGTTATATTCCACAATCGATTTATTTATCAGATGATACTATTCGAAGAAATGTCGCTTTTGGAATCGATGATGCACATATTGATGATCAAGAGGTTTGGAGAGCGTTACAGCAAGCTCAACTTAAAGAATTTGTAGAAGCATTGCCTGGACAATTAGATGCAGCAGTGGGAGAAAGGGGAGTTAGACTATCGGGGGGACAGCGACAACGAATTGGAATTGCTAGAGCTCTTTATCATAATCCAGAAATTTTATTTATGGATGAGGCCACATCAGCTTTGGATAATGAAACAGAAAAAGGAATTATGAGAGCAATAGATGGATTAAAAGGTGAAAAGACATTGATTATCATTGCACATAGATTAACTACTATTGAAAACTGTGATTTAGTTTTCAAGATTAATAAAGGGAGATTAGCTGGAGTAGAAAATAAGTTAGGGCGGTCAGTAATTTAAAGTTAGGATGATTATATGAAAAAAATTGTCATTGTTACGAGGAGAATGATCATGGGAGGAGTAGAAAAAGCGTTAATTGCAATGATAAATTCTATTCCAAAGGATCAATACGAAGTAACAGTTTTAGTAATGGGCACAGGTGGAGAGCTTGAAAATGAGTTTCCCTCTCATGTTATAGTTGAACCGGTATTTGGGCACGAAAGATCAATAATCGAAAAGATGTGGAATGATTGTTTAAGAGGAAGAATAGTTCAGGCGGTTAAGACTGGCTGGTACACTATTAGAGCGAGAATGGCAAAAAGTATCTTTGAACAAGAATCGATTTATTCAAAAAGAATAGGAAATTATTCAAAGGAATACGATTTAGCCATAGCTTACCATGTTCCCGCCTCGTTTCCAGTTCAGGTCGTGATAAATAATATAAGAGCTAAAAACAAAATAGCTTGGATTCATTCGGATGTATCTCAATACCAAAGAGAGTTAATACCTTATATTCCTTTATATGAAAAATTCGATAAAATTTTTTGTGTTTCTGAATATGCGATGAATAATTTCAATAAGTCTTATCCACATCTTAAGGACAAAACATCTGTATTTTACAATATGATGGATATCGACAAAATGACTGAAATGGCAGAGCAAGATTACGGATATGATGATCATTTTGATGGAATTCGAATCTTAACAATTGGACGATTAAGCAGGGAGAAGGGGCAGGAGATCATTCCCGGCATAGTAAAAAGGATAGTATCGGATGGAATAAATATTAGATGGTATTGTATCGGTGATGGCTCACGACGAAGAGAAATAGAAAAAATGATCATTCATTATGGCTTGGAAGACCATTTAATTCTATTAGGAACTAAAAAAAATCCCTATAGTTATCTTAAACAATGTGATATTTATGTTCAAACTTCTATGCATGAAGGCTATTGTATTTCTCTTGCTGAGGCAAGAAAATTTCATAAGCCTATCGTGACTACAGATTTTGTTGGAGCAAGGGAGCAGATTTTAAATGGTGAGAATGGTATTATTGTAAATTTTGACGAATCAGAATTATATTTGGCAATAAAGAGCTTAATTGAAGACACAAGTTTGTGTTTACGATTTAAAAACAACTTAAGCAGAATTAAATTTAATAAAAATGATGAGATAAGAAAACTATTAGATTATGTTGTATAAGAACTTAATTAAAGAACGTATGAATATCTTATAAGGTGAGTGAGTTTTTTGATATTAAAAAATAGACTAGTGAAAAAAATTTTAATTAACATAATAGAGTTTAGCGCTAAAAATGAAAAAAGAATAAAAAATGTAGAATATGTAAGAGGGTTATACAGATATCCAAAGAAAATGCTTGGACGTAAATTACCTACCAAAAACCTGAATGACAAAACGGATGTTCTTGTTTTTGCAGCGCATCCAGACGATGATGTATTAGGATTGGGTACAACGCTATACAGACATAGCTTAAAAAATGATAGTACTAGGGTTGTATTTGTAACGAATGGCTCAGGGAGAGACGGAGAAAGTTGGAATATCAGGTTTAGAGAATCAAAAAGAAAAACAATAACAAGATATCAAGAAGCATTAAATGCTTTATCATTAATCAACATACCAGATACAAATATTTATTGCTTGGGATATCCTGATGGAGGAACCCAAAGGTATGTAAAAAATATGGCGGCAGATATTCTTAAGCTTATACAAGAGTTGAATCCAAGACGCATTTATGTTCATTGTATTGAAGGTGGACATATTGATCATGATTTGACAAGTTTTGTTGTGAAATCTGTTTGCTATTCAATTGGATACTCCAACATTTTTGAATGGACAGAATATAACCCGGAACAGCCGTTAGGTGCTCATAAAGTAAAGTTTTTACCAACTTATATCAATAAATCTAAAACTGTCACCATTGAGATTTCAGAAAAAGAGCGAGAATTGAAAAGACAAATGTTAGCTTGCCATGAATCACAGGATGTTGAGCAATTCTACCTTCAGGGTGAAGCAATTCGCAAGGCAAAAACATCTCAAGTTGAAAAGGAAGTATTCGAGTACTGCCAAATACCTGAAACGAAATTAAAAACAATAATAAATGAAATAAGGGAAGTCTTGGTGGAAATTCCTAGCAAAGTAAAAGCTGTATAGCATATAAAAATCACTGTACATCTTAATGTGATAGGATATTTTCACAAATAAACCTCAATAGTGTGGTGGAATAAGTGGCTAAAAAAAGAAAAACAAAGATTGTATTCGTAACACGTAAGATGGTAATGGGGGGGATAGAAAAAGCTTTAATAGCCATGCTTGAGAATTTACCTAAGGAATTATTTGATACTACTTTAGTTATAATGGAGCCCGGTGGGGATTTAATAGAAAAAATCCCAAAGCATGTAAAAATTAAATACTTATTTGCTAATGAACTTCGCTTGTACAAAAGGGTATGGAGATATATAAATAATGGTAAACTTAAAGCAGCATTTGATACAACTTTTTATACAATATTATTAAAACATAGAGTTAAATCAGTCTTTAAAGAAAATGTTTATGTATCCAAGGTTTTGCCAATTATGGAGGGAAAATATGACTTAGCGATTGCTTATCATATCCCTACCTCATTTCCTGTAACTTATGTAGCAAATAATATAAATGCAAAAAAGAAGATTGCGTGGATTCATAGTGATGTTAGCGATTCAGATGAAGAATTTAAAATTAATAATGATGGCAACAAAATAAGATATTCTGATGATGACCCTAAGTTAAAATATCCAGATCTTTTAAAAAGATATATAAAAATTTATGAAAAATACGATAAGATTTTCTGTGTATCACAATATGCTGCTAGGAAATTTAATAACATATTCCCACATTTGACCACTAAAACTTCTGTATTCTATAACATTGTCGATAAAAAGAAAATAAAGTTATTATCAAGATCGAATGAAAGCTATAGTGATCCATTTAGCGGAATTAGAATATTAACAGTCGGAAGGCTAGGCTGGGAAAAAGGTCAAGACTCGATCCCTGATGTATTATTGAAATTAAAGTCAGATGGCTATAATGTTAGGTGGTACTGCATTGGAGAAGGGGATTTAAGTGGGCAATTGGAATATTTCAGAAAGAAGTATTCGTTGGAAGATCACTTAATCTTATTAGGAAAAAAATCGAATCCTTATCCTTATATCAGAGATTGTGATCTTTATGTTCAACCGTCACGCCAAGAAGGATATTGCATAACGATTGCAGAAGCAAGAGCTTTTAATAAGCCAGTTATCACCACTAAAACCGGTGCAAGTGAACAAGTAATAAATGAAGAGACTGGATTAATCGTAAATTTCAATAAAAACGAAATGTATGAAGCGATTAAGCGATTAATAGATGATGAATACTTAAGGGGAAATATTATTAAAAACCTTAGTATGGAAAATATAGATACAACAAAGGAAATTGAGAAAATGTACGATATGATCGAACATATTAGTTAAAAAATTGGTTAAAAAGGGTTGATTATAGGAGTAGTGAACGAAATTTCCTTATTAAGAAATAAGGTTTTTTATTTTGTTTAAACTTTATTACGTTGATAATCATAATTTTCTTAACTGATTAATGAAGGGTGTGAAAAGTTGGAAGTTATTATTCATCGAAAAATAGACGTACTCGATAAAATATATCCTGAATGGAATCAATTGAAAGATGAGTTTCATGAAATAACAGTTTTTCAAGATATTAGATGGATTAAAAGTTGGTGGGATTATAAGAAAAAAAAAGAACATATTAGTCCATATATTTTAGAAATAAGATTTGAAAATAAAACAATTGGTATCATCCCACTCTATCGATCATTAGTAAAATTCGCAAGCTTACAATTTTCTGTCTTAAAACCGATAGGGTCATTACTTTCCGATTATTTGGTTCCAATTTTATCAAAAAAATACGCACCAAAAAAAATTCTTACGAAAGCCTTTGAAAAATTACATGAGGACAAAGATAGCTGGGACTTTATTGAGTGGGGAGATATTCCGGAAAACTCCATTTTTGATAGGATGCTGAGAAATCAATTAGTAAAGGATAACTTTATATTTGATCGGAATAGAACCTTTATTTGCCCATTTTTAATTATTAATAAGGATGTTACACAAGTAATAGGTACTTTTGATAAAAAACTTGTTAAAGAAATTCGCAAAAAAACAAGGCAATTAAAAGAATGCGGTGACCTTATTTATCATAAAGTAACCAACAAGCAGGATATCCAACCAATACTGAATAAGTTCTTTGAGTTTCATTGTGAAAGATATAAAAATACAAATAATCCAAGTAGATTTAGAGTGGAAGAAGAAAGAATGTATACAATACAAACAGCTGAGGGTCTATATAAAAGTAATTTATTGCATCTTTCGTATTTAAGACTTAATAATGAAATAATTTCAGTAGAATTTGCAATGGAAGATGGAAAGAATATATACCTTTACCTAACGGCATTTAACATGAAATATAGAAGATATTCTCCAGGGAACATTCTATTATATATGCTCGTTGACGAAGCTTGCAAACAAGACTATAAGATAGTTGATTTTACTAGAGGAGATGAAAGTTATAAACAGCAATGGGGAACGTTAGATAAATACAATGTACAATATGTTTTTTATAATAATACTATTAAATCCATCTTATATAGAATAATTAATAGTACCTATAACTCAGATGACTTTAATAAAGAACCTATTTTAAAACAATTACTAACTAAATTAACTATAAGAGGATGTACTTCTATTTTAAGTGTTATAGATAGATTAAGGTACAAAAACGTGCCAAACTGGAAAGCAACTTTCCCATTGTTATTTGAAGACAGTGTAATATCCTGCTTTATAAAAACATTCTAAGCTAATTTGAATGTTTTTATTTTATCTACTTTGAGGTGAATAAAATGGTAATAAAGGATTATTTAAAAAGATATAAATTCACTTACTTTCTGATTAAACGAATTAGGAAATATCAATATGTTTATTTACCTTATTTTATTACCATTAGTATATTTAATATAAGAAGATTACTAAGAGTAATGAGATTTGCTAGAAATAGCACCTATGAAAAATTAAGAGAGATAAAAAATATACACAAAGGTGAAAGATGCTTTATCGTTGCAACTGGTCCTAGTCTTAAAATAGAGGACCTTGAAAAATTAAAAAATGAAGTTACTTTTAGTATGAATTCAATTTGTTTAGCATTTGATGAAACTGATTGGAGACCAACATATTATGGTATTCAAGATCAAGCTGTATATAAAAAATTTAAAAAGGAAATAGAAAAGCTAAATGCTAAATGTACATTTATTGCCGATGTTATATGGGAACAAAATAATATTCCAGAAAACTATTATATTTATCCGTTAAATTTACTTAACCATGAAATTCACCATGAGAAATACAATGCGAAATTTAGTGATAATGCATTTTCAGCAGTATATGATGGGTATTCAATAACTTATTCTCTCATTCAAATGGCAGTGTATATGGGATTTAATGACATATATTTAATTGGTGCGGATTGTAACTATTCGAATGATATGAAACATCATTTTAAAGAATATGGGCATGTAGATCCTGGTTTTTCATTAGCAAGAGATAAAATGATTTCTGCTTATAAGGAAGCAAAGAAATATGCTGATAAACGAAATATAAAAATTTATAATTCTACAAGAGGAGGATTTCTTGAAGTTTTTGAAAGAGTTGATTTTGATGAATTGCTTGAACAGAACAAACAAGAGTTGATAGTTTTGTAGAAAGAGTATATTTTTTTGTCTTACTCTGTTCTTTATAGATTCCTTTTGGAAAAATATAACAAAAACTTAATTTTTTTTATACAGGATGGGTGAGTATATTGGAAGTTACTATACACAAGGAATTTGAGTATCTTGAAAAGGTTTTACCGAAATGGAATTCTTTAAAAGAAAAATATAATGAAATTACAATTTTTCAAGATATGAGTTGGATTAAAAGCTGGTGGTATTGTAAGAGCAGACAGAAAAATATCTCCCCATATATTATTGAAATTACAGATAATAAGAAAACCATTGGAGTGATACCTCTTTATATAGATTTGATAAGATTTGCCAGATTAGATTTTAGGATATTAAAACCTATCGGCTCCGAAGTTTCCGATTATTTGATTCCCATCATTTCTAAAGATTACTCTCCAGAGGTGTTACTAAGTATTGCATTTAAAAAAATATACGAAGATAAAATAAATTGGGACTATATCAACTGGGGGGATATACCTGAAGACTCATTTTTTTCACAGTTTCTAAGTAAACAAATGTTAAATAAACATAGATTAATTAAAAAGAAAAAAGCCGATGCTTGCCCATTTATAAAAGTAAGTAATGAAATTGAAGAAGTTAAATGCAAACTTGATGAAAATCTATTGAAAAAAATTCTAAGTAAGGAAAAAAAATTAAATAACAAGGGAAAACTATCTTTCACTAAAGTAATGTCCGAACGTGAGATTGAACCGGTTATGAATAAGTTTTTTGAGTTACATATAGAGAGATGGGGAAGGACAGATACACCAAGTAAATTTTTAAGGGCAGAAGAAAGACAGCATGCTATGATCGCAGCAAAAAACTTATTTAAAAGTAATCTATTATTTCTAGCTTACTTAAGTTTTAATAATGAAATAATTGCGATTGAGTTTGGAATGTCAGACGGAAAAAAAATATACCTTTATCTACCTGCATTTAATATTAAGTTTAGAAATTACTCGGTAGGAAATTTGCTAAATTATTATATCATTTTAGAAGCGTGCAGACAGGGATACGATGTAGTGGACTTCCTTAGAGGAGATGAAAAGCATAAGCAAGAATGGGGCACTATAGAAAAGTATAATGTTAAATATGAAATATATAATCATTCGTTGCGGTCTTTGTTATTTAAATATGTTAATGAATATAATAAATCCAAACTTTTTATTTTTATTATCGATAAACTTAGTATTTTAAGCAGAAAGCTATCTATATAAATTCCTTTTAAATACTTAACCAATTTTTGGTGGAAAGACTGTCAAAATTTTTTTTTATGTTTAAGAAAGAATTTTTCCCAATGACAAAGTTTTAAGATTTATATTGCCACAAACATTCATAAAAGCATTTAACTATTTCAAGATGTTTTTATGTGTTATGTTCTTTATTAAGAATATTAAAATTAGATGGAGGAGGGATTTAAATGAAAAAAAAGGTTGTGGCTTTTGTTCCAATTAAGTTAAACAGTCAGAGGTTACCAAATAAAAACATCCTTCCTTTAGGAGAACATTATTTAAGTTGGTACGTTTTTAATACTTTATTGAAAATAAAAAATATCGATGAAGTCTGTGTTTTTTGTAGTGATGAAAAAGTTATGAATTATTTGCCTACTGGAATAAAATTCATAAAGCGAGATCTATATTTTAATGGGGATTTCGTAAAAGGAAATGAAATATACGAGTCATTTATTGAAAAGGTTCACAGTGATATTTATATATTAGCTCATACAACTTCTCCGTTTATGACTGCAACTTCTTTGGAAAACGCATTGAATAAAGTATTAATTGGCAACTACGATTCAGCCCTGAGTGTTCAAAAAAAGCAAACCTTTGTATGGTATCAAGGTCATACGTTAAATTATCAAACTAATGATATTCCTAGGACACAGGATATTCAGCCAGTTTATATAGAAACTAGTGGATTTTATATCTTTCAAAAACATCATTTCACAGAGCATAAAAGAAGAATTGGATTTAATCCATATTTACAAGAATTGGATGATATCGAAGCGATCGATATTGATACAAAAGAGGATTATGAGTTTGCATTGAAAATTATGGAAGTCAACAACCAGTTACCTATTAAAAGTTAATTTATACATGGGGATGAACAAAATGGATCAAGAAATTAAATTACAGGAAAATATTATTTTTGGTGGTGGTAATCCATTTGTATTAATTGCGGGTCCGTGCCTGATTGAAAGCGAAGGTCTTGTCATGGAAACAGCTGGTATTTTAAAAGAAATTACGCACAAGCTTAATATTCCTTTTGTGTTTAAAGCATCTTTTGATAAAGCAAATCGATCTTCAATCTATTCTGAAAGAGGACCAGGGCTTAACAGAGGAATCAAGATATTGGATAAAGTAAAAACACAATTAAATATTCCAATAACGACTGATATTCATGAACCTAGTCAAGCGGAGATTATAGCCGGAGTTGTAGATATTATACAGATTCCGGCTTTTTTATGTAGACAAACAGATCTTTTGGTAGCTGCAGCAAACACACAAAAAATTGTTAATGTAAAAAAAGGTCAATTTCTCGCTCCTTGGGATATGAAAAATGTAGTTGAAAAAATAAGAGAATCTGGCAATGAACAAATATTATTGACTGAGAGAGGAACAACATTTGGGTATAACAATTTAGTAGTTGATATGCGCTCTCTTATTCAAATGAGAGAATACAATGTACCTATAGTGTTTGATGGAACACATAGCGTTCAAATACCAGGTGGGCATGGAACGAGTACTAGTGGTAAGAGTGAATTTGTTCCATATCTCTCAAGGGCAGCTGCTGCGATTGGAATCGATGCTTTATTTTTAGAGGTACATCCAAATCCTGATGAGGCATTATCAGACGGACCAAATATGATTAAGCTTTCTGAGCTTGAAGAAGTATTAAAGCCAATTATTGAAATCGATGCATTGTTAAAAGGCAAATAAAGTGAGGGATGAAGAGTGCCGTATATTGCTTCCAAAAAGGATCATATTACTACGATTAAAGAAGTATTAACGATAGAATCTCAAGCAATTATGGACCTAGTTGAGCTTGTTGATCAAGACATATCTAGGACGGTTGATATGATTCTAAAATGTAAGGGAAGAATCATTGTGACTGGAGTAGGCAAATCAGGAATTATTGCAAGAAAGATTACTGCGACTTTTGCCAGTACGGGTACCCCATCCTTATTTTTGCATCCATCTGAAGGACTTCATGGGGATTTGGGAATGGTGACAAATTCTGATATCGTAATTGCTTTATCTAAAAGTGGTGAAACCGATGAAATTTTAAATATTATTCCTTCTATTAAACGGATTGGTGCAAAATTAATTGCTTTTGTTAGCAATGTATCCTCCAATTTGGCAATAAAAGCTGACGAAGTTCTTTGCATTGGTGATGTAAAGGAAGCATGTCCTCTTGGCTTAGCCCCAACTACAAGCACAACTTTGATGCTTACTTTAGGGGATGCCATTGCTATCGCTTTATTAAAAGCCCGAAATTTTTCATCTGAAGATTTTGCCATCTACCACCCAGGAGGTTCTTTAGGAAAAAGATTATTACTAACAGTTAATCATATAATTGAAATCACAAAAAGAAACCCTATTTTAATGCATACACAATCTATTAAGGAAGCAATATTTACAATGACTGAATCAGGGGTAGGTGCAACTAGCATTATTGATATTAATGGGAAATTAATTGGAATTATTACGGACGGAGATATTCGTAGGGCTCTGGGAAAGCAACAAAACCTTTTAGATATTGCGGTATGGAACTTATATAATAAAACTCCATTATCAGTAAAAAAGGAAATTCTTGCAGTTGAGGCATTGAATACAATGGAAACTAAAAAAGTTGATGTACTTCCAGTTGTAAATGATGAAAATGAACCAATTGGAATGATCCATTTACATGATATTACAAGGTTGGGTTTTTAAATGGATATAAAATTAATGGCACTAGATGTTGATGGGGTACTAACGGACGGGAAATTATTTATAGGATCAAACGGTATAGAATATAAAAGTTTTAATGTAAAGGATGGAATGGGGATTAGCTTAGCTCGTTATACTGGAATTAAAATAGCATTCATTACTGGTAAAAAGTCAGAATCTGTAAGCATTCGCTCGAAAGAATTAAACGTTGATTTTTTATTTGAAGGGATTCAAAACAAAAAGAAAGTATTAATAGAACTTGCAAGTTCATTGAATATTAATCTACAAAATGTATTTTACATGGGTGATGATATTAATGATTTATCAGTTATTGATTTAGTGGGTTTTTCAGCTGCTCCCAAAAATGCCATTGAAATAGTTAGGAATTCCGTATGTTTTGTGAGTAAGTACAACGGAGGAGAAGGGGCTGTACGGGAAGCAATTGATTATATTTTATCTAAGCAGAATAATTATAACATGTTAATTAATGAATATATTAATAACGAAACGATAATAAATAACCACTAGAAATTTTATCTAAATGAGGGATGATCTTGGAAAGAATTCATTCTATTGATCTTATGAAAGGTTTCGCTATTATTATTGTTGTTTTTTTTCATACTATGTCCCACAACGCAGAGTCACAAGGTGAATATGGAAATCTTTTAATATATGTATTTCCAAGATTCATTATTCCTTTTTTCTTCATTGTTTCTGGCTATTTGTTTGGAATGAAAATAAAAAACAGAATAAACCAAACTTTTTATTTTAAGAGGTATTCACTAAAATTAATAAAAATTTTTATTAGTTGGTATTTGTTGTACTTCCTGTTTGATTTTTCTATGACAGTTATGTATGCCTTTTATAAAGGGATAGAAATAAAATCTGTAATGGAAGAGTTTTTTAATAGCAATATAAACTTAGGTGTTATTTATTACGGCGAAGCAAGTGCTTCTTACCATTTATGGTTTCTTACTGCATTAATTTGGTCGATTAGTATTATGTATATTTTTATAAGACTTGGTAAACTAAAATATTTATTAATAATAAGTCTGATGTTTAATATCCTCGGATTGTTTGGTCAAACCTATTCGGGGATATTTTACTTTTCAGTTGAAACAATGGATGCTCTGTTCTTAGGTTTATTTTATACAACGGCTGGTTGTTTTATCGCCTATCATATAGAAAAATTTAAACGACATCTCATTAAGATATCCACACTTTATATTTTCTTTCTGTTTATTTTATCTTCTTTGATTCAAGTATTAGAAAGTTATATAACGGTTGTCCAGTTGGATGGAACAAGAGGTGGAGTAGGTTATTACTTGTCTACTATACCTTTAACTCTTAGTTTATTCATGTTACTACTTAAAAATAGTCAATTTGGTAAGCGATCGGTATTCACATTTGTAGGAAAAAATACATTAGGAATTTATTTAACACATATGATGTTTGTTGGTCTAGCCTATTACGCAATTCAATTTTTTAACATAGAGGTATTTAGGAAATATTTAGTTTTTAATCTGTTCCTTTCTTTAATTATTATAATGTTCTCACACTATTTCTATTTATTTATCCAAGCTTGTAAACAAAAAGTCATATTTTTTTATAAAAATATATCTTTTCGCAAAGGTCTATTTACGATTATTAAGAGGGCAGCGGGATAAATATTTAATTAGATTTTCGTTTCAAAAAGAGGTGAGTTTTCTTAAGTGGATAAGAGATTAATCAAAGATTTATTTAAAAAATATTATGAATGGAGATATTGGAGTTTCTTGTATAGAGAGATGTCAAAGAATATTTCCAATGGTCATCAACATAGTAAAAAAATCCCTTATATAAATAAGCCAGGGATTGCTTTTTCTTTTGATGATAGTTATCGGGTTTATGACTGGTATCAGTACGGAAAACCAATATTTGATAAAAATGATGTAAAAGTAACCTTCAATATTAATGGTGTTCACCCATTAAAGTGCTATAGAATGCATAGTCAGAAAGAAATAGATCTTTTGTTGGAATTGCA
>Ga0256778_1000086_pt1 | contig 12961 bp, 10 predicted proteins | sample MC6MC0929MT_FD_186049 | JGI IMG/M metagenome (GOLD analysis project Ga0256778, IMG submission 186049) | Metatranscriptome of enriched soil aggregate microbial communities from Iowa State University, Ames, United States - MC6-MC0929-MT... | ecosystem: Environmental > Terrestrial > Soil >...
TGAGACCTCAAGCTGCGGGGGTGAGGAAATCATGAGTAAATTAGTACGTTTGTTTTCTCTCATCTTTATTATTTCTTTTGCCTTGATGTATCTGACTTCTCATATGAATTCATCTCAAGGATATACGAGTGGAAATGTTCTGAATGTCTATAATTGGGGAGATTATATTGACCCTGATTTAATTAAAAAGTTTGAGAAAGAAACGGGAATAAAAGTGATTTACGAAACTTTTGATTCGAATGAAGCGATGATGACAAAAATATCACAAGGCGGTACGTCTTATGATATTTCAGTCCCTTCGGAATATGCTATCAGCAAAATGAAAGAGGAAAATTTACTACTGCCGCTGGATCATAGTAAATTGCCCAACTTGAAATATATTGATAAGCGATTTATGGATTTGTCTTTTGATCCAAATAATCAATATTCTATACCTTACTTTTGGGGTACAGTTGGAATCGTGTATAATCCGAAAATGCTTGACGGAAAAGAAATCAAAAGTTGGAATGATTTATGGGATCCGGAATTTAAAAATCAAATATTTTTAGTGGATGGTGCCCGTGAAGTAATGGGAATGGGTCTAAACAGTTTGCACTATTCATTGAATGAGACAAATGAAGAACGTCTTTTGGAAGCGAAGAACAAACTTGATAAGCTTACTCCCAACGTCAAGGCAATCATTGGAGACGAAATAAAATTACTAATTGCTAATGAAGAAGCGGCTATTGGAGTAACATGGTCAGGAGAAGCAGCGGACATTATGTGGGAAAATGAGGATATTGACTATGTTGTCCCAGAGGAAGGGTCAAATTTGTGGTTTGATAATATGGTCATTCCGAAATCCGCTCAAAATGTTGAGGGTGCCCATAAATTTATTAACTTTATGCTAGATCCTGAAAATGCAGCTCAAAACGCAGAGTATATAGGCTATTCGACTCCAAATGCTAAAGCATTAGAATATATGCCGGAAGAAATGACGAGTGATGAACGTTTTTATCCTTCCCCAGAGTTAACAGAAAGACTTGAAGTATACGATAACTTAGGGAAGAAAATGTTAGCTCACTATAATGATTTATTTTTAGAATTTAAAATGCATCGTAAATAAAAAATCAAGGCTGCCGAATCTACTCGGCAGCCTACAGTTCTTTTTGGACTAATGGTATACTAGGTTTTGTAGAAAGGAAATAATGGAAATAGCTAAAGAAATTATAGGCATGCTTCATGAAATAAAGGATACATTGAATGAGCATAGCACGATACTGAATGAACATAGCACGATACTGAATGAACATAGCACAATATTGAGAGAGCATAGTCAAATTTTGAATGATCATAGCCAAAAATTAGACATGCATAGTGAAACTTTACAAGAGCATGGATTAGTTTTAAGAGGGCTAAGAAATGGGCAAGAGATGCTAAAAGCTGAATTGAGTGAGATGCGTCTTCAGAATGCCAAAGAATTCGGGGAAATTAATGAACAAATGAAAGGCATGGGAGATAGTATCGATATTCTTAAAGAATACACATGGGATAATAAAAAAGATATCCTACGAATTAAAAAAACGATGGGAATGGCATAAATTAACCTCAAGAATATCCGAACATAAACCCCCCCTAAAACCCTCATATAAATATTTTCAAATTGAAGCAACTACGTAATATTCTCCTTTAAAAAGGTTGATAATCGCGTAGCTGTTTTTTATTAATTTTAATCAAAAAAATTCAATTAAAATTCATAAATAGTACAAATTTTTTAAACGTTGGTACAAATACAATGAAAACGGATACAAAATAAATGGACTTTTTCCAACTAATAAAACATTCTGAAAATGTCTTGACCTTTCTTCGATACCGCGGTATTATTGGAACAATTTAATAAATCAATAATAACTTAAAGACGATGTTCAAATAGTCTGATAAAAATGACACTTCGAATTTCACGAACCTTTTTATTCTCCTTTTTGAACACGCACTTAAATAAATTTACAGAGAGGGGCGAATAGCGATGAGTGAACAATTGATCTTCCTTGACGGCAATTTCGTAAAGAAAGAAGATGCCGTCGTGTCAGTGTATGATCATGGATTTCTTTACGGGGATGGAATCTTTGAAGGAATTCGTGCATACTCTGGGAATGTATTTCGTTTAGACGAGCATTTAACAAGACTTTATGACTCAGCGAAATCAATCATGTTAACCATTCCATACACGAAAGAGGAGATGGCTCATATTGTTGCCGAAACACTCCGCAAAAATGATTTATCAAATGGATATGTTCGCCTCGTTGTTTCACGTGGGGTTGGTGACTTAGGATTAAGTCCATACTCCTGTCCAAAAGCAACAGTGCTTGTTATTGCAGAACCGTTACGTATCTATTCAAAAGAATTGTATGAAACAGGACTTGATATCGTAACAGTTGCGACGAGACGGAATCGTTCAGATGTATTAAATCCAATGGTAAAATCTTTAAACTACTTAAATAATGTTCTTGTAAAAATAGAAGCAACACTTGCTGGAGTCCCTGAAGCGTTAATGCTCAATGATCAAGGGTATGTAGCGGAAGGATCGGCGGATAACATCTTTATTGTAAGAGATAAAAAATTACTGACTCCTCCAGGACATGTCGGTGCACTTGTAGGTATTACAAGAAATGCTATTATTGATATAGCACGTTCAAAAGGGTATGAAGTAGAAGAAGCTGTTTTTACACGCCATGATGTATATACAGCGGATGAAGTCTTTTTAACTGGAACTGCTGCTGAAGTTATTGCGGTTAAAACAGTTGATGGACGTGTAATTGGCGATGGAAAGCCAGGACCAATCACGGATGAGTTGCTCGTAAGCTTTCGTGAACTGACACTCACAGACGGATACAAGTTATATGATGAATTACATGTAGCGAACTAAAAGAAACAGGAGATGTCATAATTGAGAAGTGATATGATAAAAAAGGGGATTGATCGTGCCCCGCACCGAAGCTTATTGTATGCAACAGGTGTTAAAACAAGAGATTTAGAGAAACCTTTTATTGGTGTCTGTAATTCATATATTGATATTATACCTGGCCACAAACACCTTAGAGAATTTGCAGATGTGGTAAAAGAAGCTATTTGGGAAGCCGGTGGAGTACCGTTTGAATTTAACACTATCGGAGTAGATGACGGAATCGCAATGGGTCACATTGGTATGCGTTACTCTTTACCAAGTAGGGAACTAATCGCTGACGCAGCAGAAACCGTAATTAATGCACACTGGTTTGATGGTGTATTTTACATTCCTAACTGTGACAAAATCACTCCTGGTATGTTGATGGCTGCTTATAGAACAAATGTCCCTTCGATTTTTGTCTCAGGCGGTCCCATGGAAGGCGGAGTTTCTTCTGAAGGTGAGCCTTTAACATTAACATCCGTTTTTGAAGGGGTTGGAGCATACCATGCGGGAAAAATGTCTGCTGAAAAACTCCTAGACATCGAACAAAACGCTTGCCCGACTTGTGGTTCATGTTCAGGAATGTTTACAGCAAACTCTATGAACTCGTTGATGGAAATGCTTGGTGTAGCTTTACCTGGAAATGGTACAATTGTAGCAACCTCAAATGAGCGTCACAGATTGATTAAAGAAGCTGCTCATCATTTAGTCAGAATGGTAAAAGAAGACATTAAGCCTCGTGATTTAATTAGCGAACAAACTATTGACGATGCATTTGCATTAGATATGGCTATGGGTGGATCAACAAATACAGTTCTTCATACATTAGCAATTGCACATGAAGCAGATATCGAATACGATTTATCTCGTATCAACGAAGTAGCCAAACGAGTTCCCTACTTATCAAAAATAGCTCCTGCATCAGATTATACGATGCAAGATGTACATGATGCTGGTGGAGTCAGTGCCATTATACGTGAATTATGTGAAATGGGTGCAATTGAACGGGATAGAATGACGGTAACTGGTAAAACTGTCTATGAAAATGTAAAAGACCATGTTATTACAAATCCAAAAGTTATAAGGCCAAGTGAAGATCCATATAGCCCAGTCGGCGGACTTTCAATACTATTTGGAAACATAGCTCCAGACGGAGGAGTCATTAAAGTAGGTGCGGTTGACCCGTCCATCAAAACATTCCTTGGTAAAGCAATTGTTTTCGAATCTCAAGAAGATGCTCAACAAGGAATCAACGATGGTACTGTAAAAGAAGGTCACGTAGTAGTTATCCGTTATGAAGGCCCTAAAGGCGGACCGGGAATGCCGGAAATGCTCGCACCAACAGCAGCGATTGCAGGTAGAGGTCTTGGAACAAAGGTTGCCCTTATTACAGACGGTCGTTTTTCAGGAGCATCGAGAGGTATTTCAATTGGACATATTTCTCCGGAAGCGGCAGAAGGCGGTCCTATCGCTCTTGTTGAGGATGGAGATGAAATCTTCATCGATTTAACAAATCGTACGATTGAATTGAAAGTTTCAGATGATGTTTTAGCTGAGCGTAAAGCGAATTTAAAACCATTTGAACCAAAAATTAAAAAGGGTTATCTAGCTAGATACTCTAAGCTCGTTACATCTGCCAGCACAGGCGGAGTAATGAAAATATGACAAAAAATTGAATTCATGATATAACTGAATGAACAATCGACAAAAGCCATGAAGAGGTAAAAATAAATGGAGTTCTGTATTACCAGAGAGCCGGAACTGCTGGAAACCGGCATTACAGCCATTTGTGACATCGCCTCGGAGCGGGAACCCGGAAAGTAAATTGCGAGTAGGGGTTCACGGGGATAAAATAAAGTTCCCGTTATCAATGAGTGACATAAAGTCGCTCCAGAGTCAGTGATTTACACTGAAAAGTAGGGTGGTACCATGAAAAGTTTTTTCATCCCTGCATAAAAGGTTCTCCTTTTTTGTGGGCTGAAAAGGCTTTTTTTATTTTTTATCGTTGAAATTAGCGAATTTAATGCATTAAATCATTGCAATGTTATATGTTTAAAAAAAATAATAATTGAAAGGATGGCGCTAGAGGTGAGTATGGGTATCCCGATGGGAGCGAGCGATCAAAAATCCAACACTGCAACAAAAGTACAAGTGAAAACTGGGGCAGACCTTTTCATCGAGGCACTGCAAAAAGAGAACGTTGAAATTATGTTTGGTTATCCTGGAGGAGCAGCACTGCCAATTTACGATGCATTGCACAAAAATCCAATTAAACATGTATTAACTAGACACGAACAAGGTGCTATACATGCTGCGGAGGGCTATGCAAGAGTAACGGGAAAACCTGGAGTTGTTATCGCAACCTCTGGACCTGGGGCAACTAACCTAGTAACTGGAATCGCGGATGCTATGATGGATTCATTGCCACTTGTTGTATTTACTGGTCAGGTGGCTAGTTCGGCACTTGGTACAGATGCATTCCAAGAATCCGATATCGTAGGTATCACGATGCCAATCACTAAACATAATTATCAAGTGAAAAAGATTGAGGACCTTGGAAGAATTATAAAGGAAGCTTTTTATATCGCTTCTACAGGACGTCCAGGACCGGTTCTAATTGATATTCCCAAAGATATTGCCCAACAAGAAGTAACTGAGGTATTTCCTGAAGCTACGATTAATTTGCCAGGCTATCAACCAACAACGAAGCCGAATTATCTGCAGTTGCAAAAGCTTGTAAGTGTAATGGCTAATGCGAAAAAACCATTGATTCTTGCAGGTGCTGGAGTGCTTTTCGCAAAAGCGTCAGATTATTTAAAAGAATTCGTAGAAAAGACTGGTTTTCCAATTACAAACACACTTCTTGGATTAGGTACAATCCCAGGAGATCATCCTCAATTTTTAGGGATGGCAGGGATGCACGGAACGTACACATCCAATATGGCTATTACAGAATGTGATTTGCTCATTAATATTGGAGCTCGCTTTGATGATCGTCTAACTGGTAACTTGAAGCACTTTGCTCCGAATGCAACAGTAGCGCATATTGACATCGATCCAGCTGAAATCGGGAAAAATGTACCAACTGCTATTCCGATTGTCGGAGATGCAAAGATGGTTTTAGAAGAGTTACTAAGTATGGAATTAACAATTCCTGATATCACTGAGTGGACGGATGCAATACAAGATAGCAAAGAACAATATCCGTATAAAACTCCAGTTTCACCAGAAGATTCGCTTTCTTCTCCACACGTTATCAAAATGATTCACGAAGTTACGGGTGGAAATGCCATTGTAACGACAGACGTTGGTCAGCATCAAATGTGGGCAGCACAATATTACGGATTTAATGGTCCGAATAATTGGGTTACTTCTGGTGGACTTGGAACAATGGGCTTTGGTTTCCCTTCATCAATTGGTGCACAATTAGGTGAGCCTGATAAAACTGTTGTGGCAGTTACAGGAGATGGCGGTTTCCAAATGACTTTGCAAGAACTTTCTGTTATTAAAGAATTGAACCTTCCTGTAAAAGTTGTCATCATCAATAACAAATGTCTTGGAATGGTTCGACAATGGCAACAAACGTTTTATGAAGAGCGTTATTCTCACTCATTAATTCCAAACCAACCTGATTTTATCAAGCTGGCTGAAGCATATGGGATTAAAGGATATATAGCAAAAACAGAAGAAGAAGCTAGAGCAGTATTTGAAGAAGCCTTTAATATCCCAGAACCTGTATTAATTGATTGCCGAGTTCTTGAGGCTGAAAATGTATATCCAATGGTTGCCCCAGGAAAAGGACTTCATGAAATGATAGGGGTGGGAGAATGAAAAGAGTTGTTACGGTAACAGTTAACAATAACCCTGGTGTATTAAATCGTATCACTGGATTATTCGCCAAAAGGCAATTCAACATCGATAGTATTACTGTCGGTCCAACTAGCAATCCAGCGATCTCTAAGATGACTTTCATCGTTCCAATGGAAGATCCAGCAAAAATGGAGCAGTTATTAAAACAGCTGCAAAAACAAATCGATGTATTAAAAGTATCGGATATTACCGATAAATCGATTGTTACTCGCGAGTTGGCACTCATTAAAGTACAGTGCTCACCGCCTATGAGAAGTGAAGTTTATAGCATTATTGAACCTTTCAGGGCAACCGTCATTGATATGGGAAAAAACAATATCACCGTGCAAGTAACTGGTGAACCTGATAAGGTTGATGCATTTATGGAGTTGTTAAAGCCATATGGCATTAAAGATATATCAAGAACAGGTGTAACTGCATTTGTTCGCGAACATCAAAAAACAGAAACACAACAACTATCAATTTTACAACTTTAAGAGGAGATGGAGAAAAATGGCAAAAGTATATTATAACAACGAAATCGATGAGTCAGTATTACAAGGAAAGAAAATCGCAATTTTAGGATATGGTTCCCAAGGACACGCACATGCAAGCAACTTAAAAGATAGCGGCTTTGACGTTATCGTTGGAATTAGACAAGGTAAATCTTACGATCAAGCAGTTGAAGATGGACATGAAGTTTATTCCGTTCAAGAAGCAAGTGCGAAAGCAGATATCATCATGATCTTGCTTCCAGACGAAAGACAAACAGCTGTATATGAAAATGAAGTAAAACCAGAACTTTCAGCTGGTAAAGCGTTAGTATTTGCCCATGGTTTTAACGTTCATTTCAATCAAATCGTACCTCCTGCAGATGTTGACGTATTCCTAGTAGCACCAAAAGGTCCTGGACATTTAGTACGTCGTACGTTTGAACAAGGTGCAGGTGTACCAGCATTATTTGCGGTATATCAAGATGCAACGGGTCAAGCAAGAGACTTAGCATTGGCTTATGCAAAAGGTGTTGGCGGCGCTCGTGCTGGTGTTCTTGAAACAACATTCCAAGAAGAAACTGAAACAGATCTATTCGGAGAACAAGCAGTACTTTGTGGTGGAACAACTGCTCTAGTAAAAGCTGGTTTCGAAACACTTGTAGAAGCAGGATACCAACCAGAAGTTGCATACTTTGAGTGTTTACATGAATTAAAATTGATCGTAGACCTAATGTATGAAGATGGTCTTGCTGGAATGCGTTACTCTATCTCTGATACAGCACAATGGGGAGATTTTGTATCTGGACCACGTGTAGTAAATGCAGATACTAAAGCGCGCATGAAAGATATTTTAGATGATATCCAAACAGGAAAATTTGCTAAAGGATGGTTGCTTGAAAACCAATTAAATCGTCCAGAGTTCAATGCAATCAATCGTCGTGAAAGCGAACATTTAATTGAGAAAGTAGGTCAAGAGCTTCGTGAAATGATGCCATTTGTAAAAGCGGGCAAGAAGAAAGCCGCTAAGGAAGTGGTAACAAGTGCGAAGAATTGATATTTTTGATACAACGTTGCGTGATGGAGAGCAATCGGCAGGAGTAAACCTAAATACAGCCGAAAAACTCGAAATCGCAAAACAGCTTGAAAAATTCGGAGTGGATGTTATGGAGGCGGGGTTTCCCGCCGCCTCTCCGGGTGATTTAGATGCTGTAAGAAAAATTGCCTCCACTATTAAAGACTCATCTGTCACTGGCCTGGCGCGTTCAGTCAGATCAGATATTGATCATGCATGGGAAGCGTTGAAAGTGGCGGAATGCCCTAGGCTCCACGTTTTCATTGCTACTTCTCCAATACACATGACGTATAAATTAAAACAAACTCCTGAACAGGTAGTACAAACCACCATTGATACAATTAAATATGCAAAACAGTTTTTTCCAATTGTTCAATGGTCAGCTGAAGATGCGTTCAGATCAGATCGAGCTTTCCTTGCTCAAATCGTAGAGCAAGCCATTAAAGCCGGAGCATCTGTAATAAATATTCCAGATACAGTAGGTTATGCCACTCCACAAGAATACGGAGCCTTATTCAAATATTTAAAAGAGAATGTTCCGAATATTGGGGAAGCTAAGCTTTCAGCTCATTGCCATAATGATCTTGGAATGGCTGTAGCCAATACTCTGGCTGCAATCCAAAACGGTGCTGATCAAATCGAAGGTACTATAAATGGAATTGGCGAAAGAGCCGGAAATGTGGCTTTGGAAGAAATAGGAGTCGCCCTTTATACGAGAAAAGATTTTTATCAAATCGAAACAAATTTAACTTTAAATGAAATAAAACGTACGAGTCAACTTGTTAGTAAATTAACTGGTATGGCTGTTCAAGCTAATAAAGCTGTGGTCGGTAAAAATGCTTTTGCCCACGAATCAGGCATTCATCAAGATGGTGTGTTAAAAGAACCGACAACGTATGAAATTATTACGCCAGAACTTATTGGAGAAACTTCTAACAATTTAGTACTGGGCAAACATTCAGGAAGACACGCTTTTCAAGATCGTGCTAAATCTATGGGCTTTGAACTAGATAGCGAATCTTTGAATCATGCATTTATACAATTTAAGAAACTAGCCGATCGAAAGAAAGAAATTACAAACGAGGATTTATGGACCATATTAACGAATGAACAGTTAAAAGATTCGGAGACTGCTATTTACGAACTTGAAACTGTCGGCGTTCAATATAAATCAGCTCAAGATCCACTAGCTACGGTGGTTGTAAAAACACCTTCAGGAAATATTGTGGAAGAAACAACGAGTGGAGCAGGTAGTGTTGAAGCGATTTTCAATGCGCTTGAAAAGATAGTTGAAGGAGAAGTCCATGTATTGGATTACCGGGTTTCATCCATCGGAAAAGGAAGAGACGCTCTTGCAGAGGCTGTCATTAACTTAACATTTAATGGAGAGGATCTTGTAGGAAGAGATTCTGCTCAGGATGTATTAGAAGCTTCAGCTAAAGGATATTTAAATGCGGTGAATCGTATACTGCTTCAATCTCAAATGAGGCAAGTATTGATAACAGTTTAGGAATTTTTGGGGAGGAAGATGGGTTTGAAGAAACGAGTAGCGGTATTACGAGGAGACGGAATAGGTAAAGAAGTAACAGATGCTGCCATATCTGTATTAGAAGCGATTGGGCGTCGTTTTCATCATGAATTTGAATGGGTATACGGTCTACTTGGTGGAGAAGCCATTGACACAGTTGGCCAGCCATTACCTGATGAAACAATCCGAATTTGTGAAGAAAGTGATGCGATTATTCTCGGAGCAGTCGGTGGACCAAAATGGGATAATCACCCGTCTCATCTTCGACCAGAAAAAGGGCTTCTTCAAATTCGTAAACACTTTGAATTAAGTGTAAATCTTCGGCCGGTTCAAGCATTCAAAAGCCTGCTCTCTGTCTCTCCTTTGAAGGAAGAAGTTGCTGAAGGTGTAGATATGATGATTGTCAGGGAATTAACAGGTGGTTTATATTTCGGTGAACCAAGTTTCCATGATAATGATAAAGCTGTTGACACATTAGTGTATGGTCGTGATGAAATAGAGAGAGTTGTCGTTCACGCATTTGAATTAGCACAGCAGCGCAGGAACAAAGTGACTTCAGTTGATAAAGCAAATGTACTTGAATCAAGCAAACTATGGAGAAAAATAGTAGAAGAAGTTGCTGCTAGATATCCAGAAGTAGAGTACGATCATATGCTTGTTGATGCAGCAGCTATGAAACTAATTACGTATCCATCAGCATTTGATGTTATTGTAACAGAAAATATGTTTGGAGATATTTTAAGTGACGAAGCCTCTGTTATTACAGGATCATTGGGCATGTTGCCTTCTGCTAGTCTTCGTGCGGATGGCTTTGGATTATACGAACCAATCCATGGGTCAGCACCAGATATAGCAGGGAAAAATATCGCAAATCCAATTGGAGCAATTTTATCAACAGCCATGATGCTTCGTAGTTCATTTGGTATGTTGGAAGAAGCGAATGCACTTGAAGCAGCTGTTAAAAATGTTCTAGAATCAGGCTTCTGTACAAGTGAATTCAAAAATATCGGTAGACAAATTTTATCTACAACTGAAATGACTGAAAAAATCATTAGTGAAATAGAACGGTGAGGTGAAGAAAGATGAGCAAAACAATTATTGAAAAGATTTGGGAGAAGCACGTCGTTCATCGAGAAGAAGGGAAGCCAGATTTGCTATATATCGATCTTCATCTCGTGCATGAAGTGACTTCTCCACAGGCGTTTGAAGGCTTACGCTTGAATGGCAGAAAAGTACGTAGACCAGATTTAACATTTGCAACGATGGATCACAACGTCCCGACTCGTTTGAATGAAGCTGTAACGGATCCGATATCCGAGAAGCAAATGACGACACTTGAAAAAAACTGTGCGGAGTTTGGAGTTCCTTTAGCTGGTATGGGTCATCCAGATCAGGGAATCGTTCACGTTATCGGTCCTGAGCTTGGTTTAACGCAACCTGGAAAAACGATTGTATGTGGAGATAGTCATACTTCCACTCATGGTGCATTTGGTGCGCTAGCGTTTGGAATTGGTACGAGTGAAGTGGAGCACGTACTTTCGACGCAAACATTGTGGCAAGCTAAGCCGAAAACAATGCAGGTACAAGTGAATGGCGAGTTAGGTCAAGGTGTTACATCAAAAGACTTAATTTTGGCGATCATTGCTAAATACGGAATCAACGTTGGAACAGGGCATATTTTTGAATATACTGGCGAAGCCATTAGAAAATTAACAATGGAACAACGAATGACGGTTTGTAATATGTCTATTGAAGCTGGTGCTAAAGCGGGTTTAATCAGTCCTGACGAAACAACTTTTGCTTACTTAGAAGGTCGTCCTCACGTTCCAACTGGCGATGAATTTGAACAGTTAAAAGTAGAGTGGCGCGAGCTTGCAACTGATCCAGATGCTTCGTATGATGCTGTAATTGAAATAGATGCTTCTGAGATTGAACCTGTCGTAACATGGGGTACTAACCCAGGTATGGGTGTTGGTGTAAATGGACTTGTACCACGTCCTGAAGATGCAAAAACAGATGCAGAAAGAGCAGAGATTGAAAAAGCCCTTGAATATATGGGTCTTGAGGGCGGAACAAAAATGACAGATATTGAAGTTCAATATGTGTTCATCGGTTCTTGTACAAACTCTCGAATTGAAGACCTCCGTGCAGCTTCCGAAATCGTTGCTGGCAAGAAAGTGAACAGTGGCGTGAATGCAATTGTCGTGCCAGGTTCACATTCAGTGAAGAAACAAGCGGAATCAGAAGGACTAGATAAAATTTTCCTTGATGCTGGATTTGAATGGCGTGAATCTGGATGCAGTATGTGTCTAGCAATGAACGCTGACCAAGTTCCTGCAGGAATGAGATGTGCCTCTACATCAAATCGTAACTTTGAAGGTCGCCAAGGAAATGGATCACGTACACACTTAGTAAGCCCTGCTATGGCAGCAGCTGCAGCGATTGCTGGACGTTTCGTCGACGTTCGTACTTTTAAACAAGAGGAGGCGCTTGTATGAAGCCGATTAAAGAAGTAACGAGCGTACTTGCGCCGTTAGATCGTTCAAATGTAGATACAGACCAAATCATCCCTAAGCAATTTTTAAAAAGAATAGAGCGAACTGGTTTCGGGAAATATTTGTTTTATCATTGGCGTTATGATGATAATGGAGTTGAAAGAGCAGACTTTGAGTTGAATAAACCAGAGTACGCAGGAAGCGAAATTTTAATTGCACGAGAAAACTTTGGCTGTGGTTCTTCACGTGAACATGCACCCTGGGCTCTAGGTGATTATGGATTTCGTGTCATCATCGCGATAAACTTTGCTGATATCTTTTATAACAACAGCTTTAAAAACGGGCTTCTTCCGATCCAGCTTTCCGAAGCGGAAGTGGAAGATTTATTGAAGAAGTCGAAAGAAAAGCCGTTAAAAATTACCGTTTCACTTGAAACTGAAACGATTGTCACAGAGGACGGCGATACGTATTCTTTCAAAATCGACCCATATCGTCGTGAAGTGTTATTGAACGGTTGGGACGATATTGCCTTAACATTGTTACTTGAAGATAAAATTTCAGCATATGAGAAGCGTTAAAAGTAAATGAAGCCACTCA
>Ga0256778_1000093_pt1 | contig 12637 bp, 19 predicted proteins | sample MC6MC0929MT_FD_186049 | JGI IMG/M metagenome (GOLD analysis project Ga0256778, IMG submission 186049) | Metatranscriptome of enriched soil aggregate microbial communities from Iowa State University, Ames, United States - MC6-MC0929-MT... | ecosystem: Environmental > Terrestrial > Soil >...
AAGTGCTGAGCCTATTAAGACTTTGCTTTGCGAAAGAGCTTGGCTATGCTCATCCTCCTTTACAGAACAGATGAGCATAGAGGAGGAAAAAATCAGTTGTTGATTTATTAATGAATGTAATGTTAGGTAATTGAATTGTCACATGGTGAAGTGTTTCGTAAAGCTCTTGATGAAATCCTCATCTTCTTTATAAATAATTAGTGACTAGTGTTGTATATATCATTAAGATATATACAGGTAAGAATTGAGAAAATGTAAGCTTGAACTATTGCAATACAGAATTCTAACACTATAATAAAAACTATAAATAGCAGTGGCAAAAACGAAATCAAGACGTATTTTTTAAAGACGTTAAAAATGAAAGCACTTAATATATTTAAAAGCGTATGGCCTGCTAACATATTTGCAAAAAGTCGGACTGATAAACTAAAAGGCCTAATTAGATAAGAGACAACTTCTATAACGACAAGGAAGGGTATTAAAGGCTTTGGAACTCCGCTTGGTACAAAAAGATTGAAAAACTCAAGTTTGTTATTAAAAAAATTTATTAAAGTGATTCCAAAGAATAAAGAAAACGCTATCTGAAAAGTGAAAATTATATGGCCTGTAATTGTAAAACCATAAGGTAGCAGTCCAATAAGATTTGCAAATAAAATGAACGTAAAAACAAAAAGAACAAGCGGAAAATATCTTAGAGCTACTATATTATTAATTTGCTGTTTGAATAATTGTAGTACAAATAAATAAATATTTTCTACGGCATACTGTCATTTGCTTGGAATGTATGTATTTTTTGAATAATTTACGTAAAATAAAAAAGAAAAGCCTATAAGAATGATAAACAAAATTATAGTATTATTCGTGATCGAAATATCGATATTTCCAAAAAAAATTTTTTGTAAAACTGAAATTCTAAATTGTTCTAGAGGGTTAAAAATCATTGATTATCTATCTATTTCACCAAAAACAATATCTTGTGTACCTATTATGGTAACAACGTCAGCTATCATATGTCCCTTAGACATAGAATTTAAAGATTGAAGGTGCAAAAAGCCAGGGGCTTTTATTTTGCACCTATAAGGCTTATTTGAGCCGTCGGCGACTATATATACACCAAACTCTCCTTTGGGGGCCTCTACACACGCATATGTTTCGTTTTCTGGAACATTAAAACCTTCGCTATATAATTTAAAATGGTGAATAAGAGACTCCATGGAGTATTTCATATCAGCTCTTTCAGGTGGAGTTAACTTCTTGTCATCCGCCTTTATTAATCCAGAAGGCATCGCCTTTAAACACTGCTTTATAATATTTAGACTTTCATACATTTCGTATACTCTTATAAGGTACCTATCGTAGCAATCACCGTTTTTGCCGACTGGAATATTAAAATCAATCTTACTGTATACTTCGTAAGGGTTATTTTTCCTAAGATCTCAGGCTATACCGGAGCCTCTTAGCATTACGCCACTAAATCCATGGCTTAACGCTTCTTCAGCCGTTACTATTCCTACGTCAACCAACCTCTGTTTCCAAATTCTGTTGCCATTTAATAGCTCTTCAACTTCAACCAGACGTCAAAAAAATTGTTCGACAAATTGCATTATGTCGTTTCATAATCCTAATGGAAAGTCTTGAGCGACACCGCCGGGCCTAATGTACGCTGTGTGCATTCTTGCTCCCGAAACTCTTTCGTAAAATTCCATCAGCTTTTCACGTTCCTCAAATAACCATAAAAATGGTGTTAAAGCTCCAACATCCATAGCATGGGTAGTTACCGCCAAAATATGATTTAGTATTCTAGTCAATTCGCTGTAAATCACTCGTATATATTGAGCTCTTATTGGAATATTACAGTTAAGTAATTTTTCGACTGCGACTGAGTACGCATGCTCTTGTGACATCATAGAAACGTAATCTAGTCTATCAAAATAAGGAAGAGCTTGAATGTAGGTTTTATATTCAATAAGTTTTTCAGTGCCTCTATGAAGTAATCCAATATGTGGATCAGCCTTTCTAACAAGCTCACCATCTAATTCTAGTATAAGTCTCAAAACGCCGTGGGCTGCCGGATGTTGAGGACCAAAATTCATTGTAAAATTTTTTATTTTTGATGTTTTTAATTGTGAACTTATTTGATTTTTTCTCATGGACTGGTAAAATTAAATAATCTATATTCTTGAGACATCTCAAGTGGTTCATATACAATATTCGACTTTTCGTCGTCATAGCGTATTTCAATATACCCCGTTAACGGGAAATCTTTTCTTAAAGGAAAACCCTCAAAGCCGTAATCTGTTAATATTCTTCTTAAATCTGGGTGATTTGTAAAAAATATACCAAACATATCCCAGCATTCTCTTTCTATTCAATTTGCGCTATTGTACAATCCAGATATTGATGAGATATATGCTGACGTATAGCTTTTTATAAAAACCCTAAAATTGTATTTAACAGAAAGTAGATTGTAGTTTATTTCAAATCTATCCATTTTTTCAGGATAATCTACTACGCAAATATCATTTAATATTTTAAACTGTGTTAAACTGTTAGCGTGTAAACTAGTTATTAATTTGTGAGAATTTTCCGACTCAACTAATAAATGTATAGTGTTATCTTCCTTTTTTTTCAATATTAACGCTTTAATAAGCTTTTTATATAAATTGACAAATAATTTTACGTAATAGAGTTTTCTTATCATACTAATCCCACTCTAATGCACCCTTTTGTCATTCATAAATAAAACCTACCGTCAATATTATTAAAAAGAAGAATATTGCCCAAACTCCAAAAAAACTTCCGGTTGATATTGAAATTGATCACGGAAACAAGTACATTATTTCTAGATCAAATATCATAAATAAAATAGCTATTAAATAATATCTCACATTAAACTTACTTCTCGTATCTTCAAATGGTTGAAAACCGCACTCGTAAGCTGAATTTTTTTCAATGTCTGATTCCTGATAAACAAGGAAATAGGAGAGAAAAATCAACAAACATGAAATGAAAAAAGCTCCTCAAAAAAAAATAAAAATATAAACGTACTCTAAAGTCATAGTTATTGTTTTTTAGTAATAATATATTTAGCTATTTTAATAACAATAAAACTGTGTTATTTTTTATAGTTCTAAACTTGCCGTTTAATACTGAAAAGGATTTTAGTGAATTTATTTTTTTAACTAACACTGAATTTAGAGAAATAAAATTGTTTTTAAAGGATTTTAAATTTAAGTAGAAAAGTTTATTTATGTAAAGAAAGTTAAAAACAACATCCATATATATGTTAATGTCATTTAATATATGGTTAATTTTTGCCTTGAATTCGGTATTTATAATATTTGATAAAAATCTCATTAAAAAAAATAAGAATAATATAAAAATAACAATAATCACCTTTTCGCTAATATAATGTAATAAATTGTTTATTGCAAATAGTGTAAAAAATAATAATAAGCTATATTTCATTTATATTTAATTTTTCAATCTTTTTTGTTAAATTATTTGAATTTAAATAATTGTTTAATAGTGTAGTATTTAAGATCTCTTTTGTTTGATTTAATGTTTGAGCTTTAGTTATTAACCTTTCAGCTTTCTCAAAAGCTATATTAACTTTTGCCATTAAAAAAAAATTAATGTATGAAATATAGTAAATAGAGCTAAAACAAGCACTTGTTAGAGATTTATTTTTTCGATTGTACTCCACATAATCAAATTTATATAAAAAAAAATACCAAATCTTATATATCATATTTCTTAATTTAAGATTTTTAAACACTAAAATAACAAAAAAGTTAATGCTTAAAAAATATAAACCAAAAAAAAATAATGTCAATCAAAAATATTGTGTTGCAAAAGAAAGCTTATCTAGTTGTGGCATGTGTATATAGAAAAGTAAATGTGTTAGCATTTACGCCATGTTTTCGAAAGTAAAATGATAACAAACGTTATTCAAATACTTTTATAAATATTACCATATATATATAACCCCTTTTTCTTAATATAGTTTATCTTTTTATTTTAAACTGTTAAATAAAATTTATATATATTCAAAATTATTTTCGACCTTCCTCTAGCACCTTAAGACAACTTTTTTTTAGCATTAAACTATAATGTGTAGAAAACGATTTGTCAAAGGCCTCCAATAATAAAACATTTTTTATAATATATATATAAGAAACATCTCTTTAGGCAATTTTTTTAATTAAATTCTATTTTATAGGACTTTAAACAGCGTTTCTAAAGTCTTTATTTTAAACAGAATATTGAAACGCTGTTTAAAGGGAAAATTTAATTTATATTATTAATCGGAATTAAATTTAGGGCTTATACTCTTATTTATAAGGATATATATTCAATTTTAGTATTATCAAAAAAATATGAGCTTTTATAACCTTTTTGCTTTTTTTTTTCTCATTAAAAGGCCGTGGGTTTTGCTCTTTATTACCACTCCTTGAAGTATAAATAAACCTAATTTTTTAAAACTCTCAAAAATTGTTTTACCTACTCGAGTTTGGTTTGCGTTCATAAAAAATTTAAATAAATACTTTATGTTTTTTGTTCGAGCTAATTTTGCAACTGACGCAGATACTGTTTTCAACGTATCAGGGGATCTTTTTTTCTTTTTTTGTAGTAATCTTACACGATCCAGCTGATTGAGAAATTACTACCTTTCCGGCTGTATCAGTTATAGTCAAAAAAACATTGTTTCTCTTTTTAGTAAAGAAAAGGTAATAACGTTTTTTATTTAAGTTTTTTTTAGATAAAACCAACCTTTCTCTAAAATTAACATATCTTTTTTTATTTTTATATTTTAATTGTTTTCTATTTTTTTTTATTCAATAAGGGCTGGGATTAAGTTTTTTATGTTGAGAAATTATTTTTGGTTTTTTACGACTTACCAGTTTTATTATTTTCATATTATATCTCTCTTTTTATATTTTTCTTTGGGGTTTTAGCATTTGTATGCGTTCTTTGGCCTCTAACAGGCAATTTTAATATGTGACGCATCCCTGTATAGCTTTTTATTTTTTTTTTTCGATTAATATTATTAAAAATTTTGTTTTCTTCTAAATTGTAAAAAAAACCGACTTGATTTTTGATTAATGAAAATGTATCAAAGTTGATCTGGCTAACCCTTTCAAATTTATCAAGTCCTATCATTAAACCTATTTTATTTATTTTTTTGTAATTTACACCATGAATATTTTTCAATGCGCTAAAAATGTTTTTGTTTTTATTGTCTGAAATAAATGTATTTAAGTTTTGTAATTTTTTCATTTTTAGTTATTACATAAATCTTTGTTTTTTACCCACCTTTAATTTAGTAAATTTAAAATTTTTAAATTGTAGTAAACCCTTACCCTTATAAAAGTTAGACTTTTTAACGCGTTTTATATTAGACATAAAATTAAAGATTTCAATTTTATTTTCGCCTAATATGTATATTTGATTTTTTTTACAAAAAACTTTCAAACTAGTAGGAATAACGAACATGATGTAATTACAATCGCCAACCAGTACATATAAGATGTCTCCTAGTATAAAATTCTTAAATCCTAAACCAATCATATACAGTTTACCAAAGCAAGTGTATTGATTATATAAAAAACTCTCTAAACTTTCTACTATTAATTTCAGTTGTTTAATATAATCAGAATAGTTTAATTTATTGATAATGGTAAGATTACTATTTTTTAAAAAAAAGCTTTTGTTATAAGAAACCTTTAATACCAACCTTTTTTTTTTTTTAAAGTAAAAATAAACATTTTTATTAACGCGTATTGTATCTATAGTTATTTTATCTTTTAGATCTATAAATTTTGTTAAATTCATTTTTTTAGCTTATTTTTAATAAGACTTCGCCACCTACTCCAAATAAATTAGATTCCTCGTCAGTTAAAATACCTTTTGAGGTTGATAAAATTAGAAATCCGGAATCTTTTTTTGCTAAAAATTTTCCAAGTTTTTTTTGTTTAATAAAAGTACGTCTACCTGGAGTTGAAATTACTGCAATGTTCCTAATAGCTGGTTTGTTATTTATATATTTTAATAAAACTATAATCTTTTTTTGATCCTTTATAATAAAGCCTCGTATGTATCCTAACTTATACAATACGCTTAAAACATTTATACAAAGTTTAGAATTTTGTATAACTACCTGCAAATGTTTTGCATTACAACCTACTTTTAAAATGCATATCATATTACTTAAAAGGCTCATTTATTATCTATTAAATTTTTTTACACCATTTATGTAATTATTAGAAATTAATAACCTTAACTTTATTCTAGATAATTTAAAATGATTTAAAACCGACCTTCCGTTATTTGTAATTAAACATCTTTGTTTTATACAAACATAAGAAGAATTTTTATTCATTTTATTTATATACATAAAAGCTTGCTGTCTTATATAATTTGGCAGATTCACGTTTAACATTACAGATTTATATTGCAATCTTTTCAATTCAAATTTAAAAAATAACTTATATAGTTTTTTGTTTTTTATTATAAGATACTTCATGCTTAATTTTTTAATTTAATCATAAAAAGATTATTTAAATATTTTACTAAGATGCTTTTCGGTACACTTTTTGAGCAAAACGTTAATTTTATTTGAGTTCTTTGATTTTGCTTATTGTAATTTTTAAAAAAAAATTGAATGTTATCAATATATAATACAAAACTATCATTAAAGGAGTTATACTTCAAGCCTTTTTGATAATAAATATGAAAAAAATAGCTATAAAAATTTATGATATACATAAAAAAATTAAAAGTATTTTTTTTGTTTAACGATACTGAAATAAAAAATCTTTTAAGTATTTTCTTTTTTATGTAATTAAATTTTACCCTCTTTAAAAATGGCTTTTGATTAGAAATATAAAGGACTACTAAGTACAATTTTATAAATTTTAAATTTTTTTCCCCTTTAAACGTATTAAAAATTGTAGATAGCATAGGTTTTATTGGAAATTTCAATACATTTGTGTTAAACAAATTATTTTTATAGAGTAAATGGTTTTTTAAAGTAATGGTGTAATTTTTATGGAACATCGTTAGAGTGTAACTTGTGCTATTGAAATTATTTTACTAAACTTTAAATTAACTCTAATTTCACGAAATACAGGTCCTAATAGCCTGGAACCGATAGGTAAGGAATATTTATTTATTAAAGCTACACAATTGGACGCAGATCTTAAAAAAAAATTTCCCCATCTTTTTACCCCTTTGAGTGTCCTAAGAATTATTGCTGAACACACCTGACCTTTTTTTACCTCTTTACTTTTTTTTATATTTTTTTTTATAATACTTTTTTTTACAACTACTGTTATTGTATCTCCTACACCTGCCCCAATTCTAGACGATGAATTTAACAATCTTATACAACTAACAAAAACTGCGCCAGAATTATCAGCTACTTTTAATACAGTCTGTACGTTTATCATATTTTCTTACAATTTTAGTAGGTACGGGTAATCTCAGCGATGATGATTTCAAAGCTCTTAAAACAAGTGTCTCTGTTACATTTTTAAATTCAAAGATAATTTTGCCAGCCTTTAAAGGGTAAACCTTTACAGCAGGACCTCCTTTTCCCCTTCCCATACGAACATCACGTGGTTTTCTTGTCAACATTCAAAAAGGTAAAGCCTTAATTATTAAAAAATTTTTTTTTTTTATAACGCGTTTTATTGACTTAACGGCAGCTGTTAATTGTTCAGAAGTTAAATTACAATTGCCCAATGATTTTAGACCAAAATCTCCAAAATGTATTAAGTCGTGTTGAAATATATTATTGTTTTTATATTTTATTTTGAAATACTTCTTAAACCTCATTTTTTATGTTAAATTACGAAATCGGCTAAATTGTTCTTTTTTTTACCTAACCTTACCCAAACCTTTATAGTACAAGAACTATATTTTAAAGCAATTGTCCTATAGCTATAATCTAATTTAGATTTTACAGTACTAAATGCTAAACTACCAAAGGCTTTTCAACTATAAGTAGTTCGTTGTTTACGAGAAAAACGACCGGAGCATGTTATTTTATAACCCTTAACCAACTTCTTTTTTCTCATAAGCGACTTAAATAAAAAATTTATATTTCTTAAAACCTCCCATATAGTGTAATACTGTGTTAGACGAATGAAAAAAAATTCACTAATTATATTAGCATTAACGTTTGTTTTTGATAATCCGACAATAAAAATTTTTGCAAAAAAATTAGAACGATTAAATTTTTTTAAATAAAAAAGCAGTAAAGACTTAAAACTATCTCAATAAATCTTTAAAATCCTGTTTTTTATAAACAAGAAGAATAATTTCCTTGAGTACTTTAAGATAATTTTTCTTTTTAAAAATATAAAAAGTTTATGCTGTAAACGCTTGTTGCGTCTAAGTTCTTTTCTATACTTTTTATAAAATTTTTTGCTAAATAGACGCTTAATTAACAAAAACCTAGCATTTTTTTTTAAGTTAAAAAATAACAAGTCAAGAAAACTATCATGGACATAAACGTATAAAGATATATTATTAAAAAAACGTATAATTTTTAAATTAACAAATATTAGACCGATAGTAGTTGAATCTAAATACTTTGTTAAAAGTTTCCTAAAAAAACGGTCTATAAGTATATCTTGGTTAACAAGATAAGAATAATTAATAGCACTTGTAAATCAATTGTTATTTCAATATCTAATGTTATATAATCTATAAGAGATAGGATTTATTACATGACCCATATTTATTTTTTACCTTTTTTTTTTAAAACTTTTTTTTTATGTAAAACACCCATCTTTCTGGTAAAAATAAATTCACCTATCTTTAGACCAACCATAGTGCGATCAATAAGAACAGATTTATAAGACTTACCATCGTGTAAAGTAAATTTTTTTTTCAACATAGTGTTAACTACCGTAGAAGATTTATTTAAATTATTATTATTATTTTTATAAAAACAACCTTTTCAAACTGATCTCATCGTCTTCTACCCCTTCTAACTATAAACCTCGTCTTTTAATAACAAAAACCGATCTATTTTTAACTGTAGGTTTACCTTTTGTTATGACGCCATAAGGTGTCACAGATGGCCTACCCCCTGAAGTTTTTCCTTGACCTCCACCGTGGGGGTGATCAACAGGATTCATAGCGACACCTCTAACAACTGGCAACCAGCCCTTAAGCCTATAAAAACCAGCCTTTTTAAAATTCCTATATATATACTGAAAATTAGAAACTGAACCGATAGTTGCAATACAATTTGAATAAACCTTTCTTAATTCACCGGATTTTAATTTTAAAATAACAGTGTTTTCAAATTTGCTAATTATAGTAGCATATGAACCGGCTGCGCGAATAAATTGAGCACCTTTATTCTCTACCAATTCAATCGAATTAATTTTCAAACCAATGGGTATTTGTTGTAAATAAGTAGAATTTCCTGGCTTTAACACAATATTCTCCTTTGCAAACACACAATCGCCAATCAGTAAGCCCTCAGGAGATAATATATATGACATAATTCCATTAGAGTAAACAATCAAAGCAATTAAAGAATTTCTTTTCGGATCATACTCGATCCTATGCACAAACCCAAAAATATTCCAAATATATCTTTTATAATCTATTAAACGCCCCATTCTTTTAACACCACCGCCACGATGATATCTTGTAATTTTTCCTTGATTATTTCTTCCAGATATCCTCTTCAAACCAAATATTAAATTTTTTATAGGTCTATACTTTCATAACAAAACTGACATATTAAAATCCTGTTTTTAAAAATTTCAAAAATCTTATATAACTCTTATTTTCAAAAGAAGCTGAATGGTATTCTTTTCTATATTTAATCAACGAACCTTCATTCTTTAACGTACTATTTATATTATTAAACAGAGAAGTAGCAATATCCTTCTTGTCAGCGTTACTGATCAATCATCTAATACTAGTCGAATAACTTTTTGAAATAGGCATCAATGTGGGTATTTTGTATTTTTTACCTCCAATAAACATAACTTTATAAAAAATAAGCGGTCTAATTTTTTCTAAAAATTGCAAATAGCTATCAATAAAATTTTTTTTATATCTAAATTTTAAAAGTAAAAAAAGCTTTTGAAAGATATTTAGTGAAAGCTTTTTTTTACCACCAGAAACAAGGCCTTGGAAAAAAACATTTAATAAAACAAGCTTTTCGACTCTACTTCTTGATAGTTTACAAATTATTTTTTTTTTTTTACCTTTAAGGGCCTTTCCGTATCTAGCTAAAATCAATTTTAATCTGCTATATTTAACAAAACTCTTTAAAAATGGATAAAGTCCTTGTGTTTTATAGAATATATTAGCAGTTTTAAAATGACGTACAGCGTAACTTGAAGATTTTTTAAAAAAATTAAAATATAACTTTTTAAAGCCTTTACGATAGGTTCTCTTTCATAGCCTTTTTTTATTCTTTCACCTATATTTGAATAAAAATTTTTTTAATCTAATACATTCTATCCTTCGGCGTAAATAGTTAAAAAAGTATCTTCTCTTATATCCTAATTTATACAGTTTTTTAATAAACAAAACACGTTTAAACTTAGTTAAACGAAGTTTTTTAACCCTTACCCTACCCTTCTTTAGATTTTTAAAATTATACAATCTTTTAGTAGCGCTACCGTAACGATCGTGTAATTTTAAAAATCTATTGTAACGTTTTATTTTCGATTTTAGAATTCTCTTAAAATAAAAACTTTTGAAATAAAAGCGTTTAAAATTTCTTTTTAGTCGAATAGCCATATTTAGATAATTTTTTTTTTTCTGTCAAAACTTTCTTTCCAACTAAAATCATATTTTCCTTTTATTAATGTATAACGAACACCCGGTAGATCAGGTGCTCTTCCTCCCGAAACAAGAACTGAGGAATACTCTTGTAAATTATGCCCTTGACCTGGTATATAAGCAATAATCATTCTACGTGTTGATAGCCTTAATTTAGCAACTTTTCTTTGAGCAGAATTAGGTTTTTTTGGTTTAACAATTCTAAGTTTGACACAAACGCCTTTCTTTTGCGGGCATCCTTCTAAAGCCTTTACATTATTAGTGTGAATTTTTCTTCTTCTAGGATTTCGTAATATTTGATGATAGGTTGGCATTGTTTTTTAACAAAAAAAGAAGTTTATTGTTTAAAAATTTTAGATTTTTTAGTAACCTTATAGAAACTATTCATAAAATCTTTAAAACATGGAATGTTACTGATTTTACTGATAAACTAAGTGAAGATACAAACGATTTAAAAAGAGTTTTATTTGTTAAATTGGACCCTATTTTATAATAAATTGGAAAAAAATTGCTACCGAAGGGTTTTAAAATAAAATATTTTAAGAAGTTTAAAGAATAACTTAAATTATTTGATCCTATAAAAAAGACATCACCGTAAAAATATTTACTGCTTGTTAAAGAAGAGAGGATATTTGCTTTGACTCTAAAAATAGAAATGTTCTGGATAGACAAAACTGTTTTTAGATAATTTAACTTTAATGCAGAGTTATTATTAAAAATAATAAAAACCCCATATTTATTATATAGTAGTTTTTTAAATAAAATAACGTTACTTATTGTAGACTTTAAAAATACTAACCTAGTCGGATTAGAAATTTTTTTTGCAACAGATACAGCCCCTACTGTTAATTGAAAATTAACCTTTACCACTAAAGATATATATTTTCTCAACGATAAGTAAATCTGCTTATGAAAAGATTTTAAAAAGTTTGAATAAAAAATAGATTTTAGTAGCGAAACTTTATAAATAGAAAGTAAATCAATGTTAGGTCTTGTAACCGAAAAATTTGGTAAATTTGATAAAATAGAGATGACGTAGGGTGTTTTTAGAATTATTTCAAAAGTTTTTATTTTAGAAATTCTTACTAAAGTGGGCACAATAACATCAAAATTAATAAATTTAGTTTTTATATCAAAATCGTTAATAAATTCTTTAACATTTATACCATATAAACCTAAAATAGGTGTAAGAAATGAAACCATATTAGTATGGTATTTAGGTATTAAAATAATAATCTCTTTTAAATGTAATTTATCGTAATGAAAATTTAAATTAATACGCATTTGTTTTTTTAAGGTAAATGAAAACACAGGGGGGAAAGGACTCGAACCTTTATCTTTAACTTTGGAGGATAACATTTTACCCTTAAACTACCCCGCCAAGACTAACGAAAAAATTATACAAAAATATCAACAGAAAAGAAATGATTTATGTAACCACCCTCAGAAGGAAAACCATCAAATAATAATGTTAAGGAAATACTAATAAAAACCAAACCAATTGTAATAGGAACAAAGACCTTTCAACCTAATCTCATTAACTGATCATATCTATACCTAGGCAAAGTTGCTCTAACTCATATAAAGGCAAATAAATAAATATAAACCTTTAATATATAAACTAGTGAATGATAAATCCAAGTTAAAGTAGTAAAAATTTGATCGTAAATTATAAAAATATTCATCTATATATATATAATATTCGGGTGAAAAAAATTTAATAAAAAAATAAAAATCTGGCATAGTCCAACCCCAGAGAAAAAGAATTGTTGCTACATGACAAAGCAATATAATATTTGCGTATTCAGATAAAAAA
>Ga0256778_1000095_pt1 | contig 12281 bp, 9 predicted proteins | sample MC6MC0929MT_FD_186049 | JGI IMG/M metagenome (GOLD analysis project Ga0256778, IMG submission 186049) | Metatranscriptome of enriched soil aggregate microbial communities from Iowa State University, Ames, United States - MC6-MC0929-MT... | ecosystem: Environmental > Terrestrial > Soil >...
AGCCCGGCCAAGCTGATCTGCGAGACCAGCAAGATAAAGCTCAAGGATGGATCGCAGGCCAGTGCTTATCCATGGCGCAGGCACTTCCATCGGGGCTACCCGGAGGCGGTCGTCGCCGAATGGTTGAATGAGTTTCCCCGCAACGCGGGCTGAACGTCACCGTCGCCAGGCGCGTGACGCTCAGCGCAACAAGGTAGTGAGCGCCTGCATCGTGCGGGCGGTCGCTCCTGCATGCCCAGCAGACCACTGTCGAGCCGCCTGGCCGGCCACCTGACGCTGCACATCGTTGACAAGCAGAGACCATGCTGTATCGACAGCAGAAGAAGCGTCCCCTGCTTTGAAGGCTGCGCCCGCCGCAATCGCGTCTTCGGCCGCTTGCAGGAAATTAAACGTGTGCGGCCCCACGATGACGGGCACGCCGGCCGCACACGCTTCGATCAGATTCTGGCCGCCCAGCGGCGCAAAGCTGCCAGCCACGATGGCCACGTCTGACGCCGCGTAGTAGAACGCCATCTCGCCCAGCGTGTCGCCCAGCAGCACCGACGTCTGCGCCTCGGGTTCGCTACCGCTGCTACGCCGGACAAACGGCAATTGCGCGTCGCCCAGCAGTTGAGCCGCCTCGTCAAAACGCTGCGGGTGACGCGGAATCAGCACGAACAGCGGCGCGCCCGGCTGCCCGCTGTGGCGTTTGATGGCGTCGATGAAGAGCGCGTCCTCGCCCTCACGCGTGCTGGCAATTGCGATCACTTGGCGGCCCAGATGGGTGCGCCATGCCTTGCCCGCCTGGACCTGCGCCGCCGGCAACACCAAGTCGAATTTCAAGTTTCCGGTGACGATGGGCTCGGGCGCGCCCGCCTGCTTGAGGCGCCCCGCGTCCTCGGCGGTCTGCGCCAACACCAGATCCAGCCCGGCCAGCGCTTCGCGCATCACGCCACCCATGCGCCCCGCCTGCCGCAATGACGACGCGGAATACCGCGCGCTGACCAGCGCCATCGGCACCTTTGCGCGTCGGGCGGCGGCCAGCAGGTTCGGCCAGATCTCGCGTTCGATGAGCAAGCCACAACGCGGCTGATAGCCCTGCATGAAACGGCGGGTCGCGCCCGGAAAGTCGTAAGGCAGCCAAGCCTGACGCAACTGCCCCCGCGCGATGGCGTCGGCGAACAAACGCTGGCCTTCGGCGCGGCCCGTGGCGGTCATATGGGTCAACAGCACGGGCAGACCCCGGTCAAGCAAGGCATGCAGCAGCGGCAGCGCGGCGCGCGTCTCGCCCAGGCTGACGGCGTGCACCCAGACGGGGGCCGACCAGGAGAAAGGGGCGGAGAGGGGGGCAGAAGCCTGAGCGGACGCGAAATCGGCCGAAGTTGAAGCCGGAGCCGAGGCAGAAGCGGAAGCCGAAGGTGGTGAATCAACCCGGTTGCCGAAACGTTCGCGCGAAAACACACCCCACTCACCACCGGCACGCTTGGCGCGGCGCGCCATCCATAACCAAAGCAGCGGCGCCAACGCCCGAAGAGCCAGCGTATAGACGCCGCGATTCATGTCACTGGGCGGCCAGCGCCTGCTCGACCGAGGCCATGACCGCTTCGCGCGATGGCGAAGCGCCTCGGTCGCCCAGGCTGGCGGTGTAGTTCGAGCCGACCAGCGGCGTGCGGACCGGCGTGGAGGCGCGGTAGATGCCGATGGTCGGGCGGCCCAACGCGGCCGACAAGTGGGTCAAACCGCTGTCCAGCCCCACCATCAGGCGCGAGCCGGCAAGCAGACGAGCCACATCCGTCAAGTCCATGCGGGGCATCACTTCCGCACCGTCCATGCCGGCCACGAGCAGGCTGGCGCGTTCAGCTTCAGATTCGTTACCCGCCAGAAGCTTCAGCGTGCACCCAGCCTCGCGCAGACGGCGGAACACCGCGCGCCAATCTTCTTCGGGCCAGAGTTTGTCATCACGGCTGGCCGACGGCATGATCACCGCGTAACCGCGGTCGTTGTCCAGATGATGCAGGCGCGGCAGTTCGGTGGCGTTCAAGCCGGCGCTGCCGACTTCGATAACGGGCTCGGCCGGCTGCGCCGCCTGGCGCACAAAGTTCTGCAAACCGAAATCCGGCAAGCCGGCATGCTGATAGCCAAAGGTCAGCCCCGCCAGCTTGCGCTGACGGATCACAGCGGGCTGCCAGAATTCCACGCGATGACGGACGTTATAAAACAGCGAGGCAAGCGGCTCGCGCGCGGAGCGCCAGTCCAGTCCATGCCGCACGCCGCGCGCTTGGCGCACCAGCCACGCGGACTTCAACAGGGCCTGCATGTCCAGGACGATGTCGTATTGCGTGGAGCGCAAGCGCTCTTTCAGCGCCTTGCGTTCGGCGCGCACCTGCGAAGACCACCAGGATTTTCGCCAGCGGCGATGCGCGACCTTGATGATTTCATTGACTGCCGGGTGCCACGAGGGGATCTCGGCGAATGCTTCCTCGACGATCCAGTCGATCTGTGCGTCAGGCACATGCCGGGCAATATCGGTGATTGCCGGGAGCATGTGGACGAGGTCGCCCAAAGAGGACGTGCGAACGATGAGAATTCGTGTGGGCATGAGTCAGGATTCGTGCTTGGCGCCGCCCTCAACCCGATGGTGGCAGGCGCCGTTCAACGCAGCCCGCACTGTACAACAACATTGCCCATTACAGCGACGCGCCCGGATGCGTCATTGACGCTTCTTCTTCTTTTTCACAATCATCCATTTGGGCATGCGAAACAGCACCAAACGGCGATACAGGACGATATACGTGGTGGAGAATACCGCCGTGAAAAACATCAGCAGGTAGGGTTGCTGCCAGAACAGCACCGCAGGAATAACCGCCAATGACGACAGCAGCCACAGATACGGCGACGTCATCGAATTACGCTGCGTTTGATGGCGCATTTCACGCGAACCGATAGCCCAGCGCACCAGGCGCTTATAGATCAGCATATGCAAGTGAACCCCGTCCGGGGCGCCTGGGGAACGGCCGCGCAACCATTTCTTCCGGTAAATGGAAAACAGCGTTTCGAATACCGGATAGATACAGAGCAGCAACGGAAACCAGGCAGAAACTTCGGGGTGCCGGGCCAACATCAGCACCGATAATTCGCCAATGATAAATCCCAGGAAATACGCGCCCCCATCACCCAGGAATATATGCCCGTGCGGATAATTCCAAACCAGAAAACCGATGACGGCGCCTAACGTGCTCAGCGCAACGATCAGCAGGAAGCGGTCACCCAGATAAAAGGACACATAGGCAAACCCGGCCAATATCATGGCGGATACTACCGCCGCCAAGCCGTTATACCCATCGATAATATTGATGGCGTTGGCCGCACCCCCAATAGCCACCGACGTGAAAATCAACGACACCACACCAAACTGCAATAGCCAATCGATGCCGATAATGTCGACACGCGTCACTGCTGCATCCAACAAATAATAGGCCGCGACCCCCGATAGCATCGCCAAACCCAGCCTGACAAGAACTCGTACTTGCTTGGTCAGGTCTTCCGCAAATCCGCCTAGGAATGCGGGCATGGCAGCCGCCAACAGCAACACCATATTGGGCAGAACGTCAGGTTCACGTACGGCTACCAGCGCGCACGTCACGGCGCTGGCTATCAGCAAAGATAGCCCGCCAATGCGGGGAACCGGGGCCGAATGATACTTTTGCACTCCATCCAAATCATGATCAGCCGTCAGGCCATCATGCCAGGAGCGGTAGCGAACGATCAGCAAGGTGGAGATGAGCGAAACCAGAAACGCTACGAGAACGTACAACATGGAAAACACGCGCCGGATGGGGGAATGGGCGGGATTGTAGCGTCAGACGTCGACAAGGCATGAAAACAATATGGACAGGTTTGCAAAAGAATGGAAACGTGGCTTGCAAAATAAAAAGGGTCTCCATCAACGGGAAATGAGCAGCTAAAATCCCGGCTTTGCAGAAAGGCGTGAAATCCTATTGCCTGGCCATACGGGCAGAACACGACGCCCCCTATTCAGAATTAAGACGTATTCACAAAATATGCTGCCTTTAGAACCCGCTGACCACGCCAACCTGCTGCAACTTCCGGAATGGCAGGCGTTCAGCCACGCTGTCGAGAACGCCGCATTCTGTACCGACGAGCTCCGTCTCGTGCAGGCCGCTGACCTGACCATTGATCTGAGCGCCCACGTCACCTCGCCGGCCGCCCGCGATGCCGGCGCGGCGCTTCTGCGCGCCCGCGGCTTTGACCAAGCGCGAAAGGCGCTGCTGGACGGAGAGCACGTCAACAAAACGGAAGACCGCGCCGCCTGGCACACCATGCTGCGCGCGCCGGAGCCAATCGACGCCGTTGCGCGCGAACACCAGCGGGTACGCCAGTTCGTGCAACAGGCGGATGCCGACGGCAAATGGAAGGCGATCATCCATATCGGGATTGGGGGCAGCGACTGGGGCGTACGTCTGACGACCGACGCGTGCAGCGGCAGCGGCAGCGGCGCGCACCGGGTGCTGAAATTCGTCGCCAATATCGACGGCCATGCACTGGAAGACGCCATCTTGGGGCTGGACGCCACGGACACCCTGATTGTCGTGACGTCCAAGTCCTTCACCACCACAGAAACGCTCGCCAACCTTCGGCGCGCCATTGACTGGCTGAAGCAGGGCGGCATCGACAGCCCCTACGAACAGGTCGTTGCGATTACCGCCCGCCCGGACGCGGCCCGCGCGCTTGGCGTGCCCGCCGACCAGATCTTTGAATTCTGGGATTGGGTTGGCGGCCGTTACTCGTTGTGGTCAGCCGTGGGGCTGCCCGTCGCCATGGCGGTGGGTATCGACGTCATTGAGGGCGTCCGCGCTGGGGCCGCCGCCATGGACGCGCACTTTGCCCAGGCGCCGATTGCCGAAAACGCCCCGGCGCAGTTGGCGCTTGCCGGCGTGGCCAATCGCAGCGTGCTGGGTTACGGCTCGCTCAGCATCGCCGCCTACGACGCCCGCCTGCAATTCCTGGCCCCCTATCTGCAACAGCTGGACATGGAGTCCCTGGGCAAATCGGTGGATATGGCGGGCAACCCCGTCGGCGTGCCCACCGGTCCGTCCGTGTGGGGCATGCCGGGCACCGACGGCCAGCACACCTTCTTTCAGTGGCTGCACCAAGGTACGGACGGCGCGGCGGTCGATTTCATCATGTGCCGCGAGGCGGACCACCAATGGACCGAACAGCACGCGATGCTGTTGGCCAACTGCCTGGCGCAGCGCCAGACGCTGTTGCAAGGCACTTCCGCCGACACCGACCGCGCCGGCATGCTGGCCCAAGGCATGGCCGCGGACCGGGCCGAATGGCTGTCGCGCCATCGCAAGCATCAAGGCGGCCGGCCATCGACGTTGATCGTGCTGCCCAGGCTGACGCCGTTTGCGCTGGGTGCGCTGCTGGCGCTCTACGAACACAAAATCTTTGTGCAGGCACTGATCTGGGGCATCAACCCCTTTGACCAGTGGGGCGTCGAGGCCGGCAAGAAGATGGCCAGCGGGATTCTTCAAGAGCTGCACGGACAATCCTCTGACGCGTCGCACGACCTGTCGACGCAGCACTGGATTTCCGTGTTGACGCAGGGGCGCTGAAGCGGCGCTACCCTTGCGCCAGTAGCCAAGCGGGCGGTTTGGGAAGAGAATGACCACATAACTCTTCTAAGGAGACAGCCATGCGCATTGCCGATGCCCAATGGATTCCTTCGACGCAGCACCAGACCTGGGATGCGTTGACCGACCCGAGAGTCTTGCAGAAATGCATTCCGGGCTGCGTGGAAGTTGCGATGCGCAGCCCGACCGAATACGCCGTCACCCTGCGGGCCAACATTGCGGGGATCGACACCGACTACGAGGGTGAAATCCTGCTCTCGGACGTCAACGCCCCCGACAGTTGCACCCTGGTGTTCGAAGGCAAGGGCCGCGCGGCCTGCCTGGCTATCGGCACCGCCCAGGTCAATCTCACCACGAAGGACCAGGGCACGCGCGTCGCCTACACGGTGGCGGGCATGGCCGGCGGCAAGCTGGCCGAGTGTGGTGAAGGCCTGCTCTTGAAAGCCGGCGACAAGATCATCCAGAAGTTCTTCGCGGCCTTCATCGACCACATGGCGGTGCAGCCTCGCCTTGCCCCCCCGCCCCCGCCACCCGAACCCGAACCTCGTGGCCTGTCCAATTCCCGATGGTCATGGGCGCTGGTGGTGTTGGTCATCGCGGTTTTCTGGGGCTACCACTCGTTTTACAAGTGAAAACCCTAGTGGGCTGGTGATATCCTTTGCGGATGACTCCGCCGCCGCCACCAGCCCAGCCATCGACTGACCCCGCCCACTCTCGACGGGACCTGCTGATGGCCATGGCGGGGGTGTCCGCCACCGTGGTTCTGGCGGCGCTGGACTCCACCATCATCAGCACGACGCTGCCGCGCGTGGCCGAGGCGCTGAACGGCATGGCGCTGTACGCCTGGGTGGGTACGGGCTACCTGCTGGCCACCGCGGCCTCCATCCTGATCTTCGGCCGGCTCGGCGACATGTTCGGCCGCAAGCCGCTGATGCTCGTGTCCGTCTTGATCATCGCGCTTGGCTCCATCGCTTGTGGGCTGGCGCAGTCCATGACCCAATTGATCGTGTTCCGCACCCTGCAAGGGGTGGGCGGCGGCATGATGATTGCAACCGCTTTCGCGGCCCCGGCCGACCTGTTCCCCGACGCCAAGCAGCGGGTGCGATGGATGGCGCTGGTGTCGGCGGCCTTCGCCATGGCCAGCGGGATCGGGCCGGTGCTGGGTGGCGCGGCCACGCAGGCGCTGGGCTGGCGCGCGGCGTTTTTCATTTCGCCCATCGCAGCCGCCGGCGCCTTCTTTTTGCTGGCGCGCTACTTTCCCCGCATTCGGCCCATGCACGACGGCAGCCGCAAGATCGACTGGGTGGGCGCCATCCTGCTGGTGCTGGCCGTGGCCGCACCGTTGGCCGCGCTGGAGCTGGCCTTTGCGCGCGGCGAACATGCACACCCGCTGCTGGGCGGCATGCTGGCCTTGATTGGCGTGGCCGCCATCGCCATCCTGATTCCTACCGAACGCCGGGTGAAGTCACCCATCTTTCCGCTGCGCGTGCTGTCGGGACGCGAATCCCGCCTGCTGAATCTGTCGGCGATGATGGTCGGCGCGGTGATGTTTGTGCTGATCTTCTACAGCCCGCTGTTGTTGCAGCAGGTCCTGGGCTACACCCCCAGCGAGGCCGGGCTGCTGCTGACGCCCTTGGTGGCGGCGATTTCGGTGGGCAGCATCATCAACGGCCGGCTGTTTCCCAAGCAGACCGAGCCACAGCGCCTGATGGTGTTCGGCGGCCTGTTGCTGGCGGGCGGCAGCCTGATGGTGCTGCTGATTTCGCCCGGCACATCGGCCTGGTGGATTCTTGCCGCCTTCTTCGTCAATGGCTGCGCGTTGGGCTTTTTGTTGCCCAACCTAACCCTCTTCATGCAGATGCTGAGCGAGCGCCGCGACGTCGGCGTGGCGTCTGCGCTGGTACAGACGACCCGCGCCATCGGCAGCGCGCTGGGTACGGCGGTGGTGGGCATCATCATTTCGCACAGCACGGTACTAAACGGAGTGCGGACCGGCCTCGGCCTATGTATTGTGCTGTCGCTGACCTGTGCGTTGCTGGCGCATCGGGTCAAGATGAAGAATCTGGCCACCAGCCGCAAATAAGCCACCGCCAAGAAGAAGAAACCGCCCAACGGGCTCATCGAGACAATCATGCGTCAACGCAATTTGCTGGACTTGCTGCTGCTTGCAGCGGTCTGGGGCGGCTCTTTCCTGTTCATGCGGGTCGCCGTGAAGGAGTTCGGCCCCATCGCCCTGATCGAATTGCGCGTGGGTCTGGCCGCGCTGTTCTTGCTGCCCGCCGCCTTGTGGCGCGGCAAGCTGCCGGTAATCGCGCGGCACTGGAAAGCGCTGCTGGTCGTTGGCACGCTGAACGCCACTATCCCGTTCCTGCTCTACGCCTACGCCGCGCAATCGCTCGGCGCGGGCTTCCTGTCGGTGGCCAATGCCGTGACGCCGGTGTGGGGCGCGGTGGTGGGATGGCTGTGGCTGAAAGACCGGCTGCCCTGGATGCGGTCGCTGGGGTTGTTGATTGGGTTCCTGGGCATCATCGTGCTGGTGTGGGACAAGCTGAATTTCCAGGCCGGCGGCACGGGCCCCGCCGTGTTGGCGGCGGTATCGGCGCCCGTGTTCTACGGCATTGCCGCAAACTGGACGAAGCGTTTTCTAACGGGTGTCGATGCCCTAGCCAGCGCCACGGGCAGCATGATTGCGGCGTCGCTGGTGCTGCTGCCGCTGGCCATTTCGGCCTGGCCAGACGCTCCAGCATCGATGGCGGCGTGGATCTCGACCATTTTGCTGGCCGTCGTCTGCACCGGCGCGGCGTACATCATCTTCTTTCGCCTGATCGCCAACGTCGGCCCCACTGCAGCCGTCAGCGTCACGTTTCTGGTGCCGATCTTCGGTGTTGTGTGGGGCGCTTGGTTCCTGGATGAAAGCATCACGCCATCGATCGCGATCGGCGCCGCCATCATTCTGGTGGGTACCGCCTTGGCGCTGGGGCTGGTCAAGCGCCGCCGCGCCTAGTACTTATCCGACGTCCCCGTCAACGCCACGCCAATGCGCAGCAGCGTGTACGACACCGCGTCCACCCAGCGCCGCACCCAACCCCGGCGGTGATACTCCAGCGGGCGGATGAAGCGGCCGCCTTCGCGGATGGCCGTCTCCAGGCGCTCTTGCAAGTCCCACGCAAAGGGCTGGTCGTCCACGACCACATTGGCCTCGCGCGCCAGCAGCAGGCTGAAGGGGTCCAGGTTGGACGAGCCCACCGTCGCTACGTTATCGATCACCGCCACCTTGGCGTGCAGATAGCTCGGCATGTACTCGTAGATCTCGATACCGTCACGCAGCAGTTGGTCATACAGCGAACGCGTGGCGTGGTACTGCATGCGGTATTCGACCTTGCCTTGCAAGAGCAAGCGTACCTTCACGCCGCGCGCCGCGGCCTTTGCCAGGGCGCGGCGGAACTGACGCCCCGGAAAGAAATACGCGTTGGCGATCAGGATGTCGCGGCGCGCCTGCGTGATGCCATATAGATACGCGCGTTCAAACGTCTGCCGATACCGCAGGTTGTCGCGCAGCACCAGCGCGGCGCGCAATGTGCCGCAAGGTTCAACGTGCGCGTGATGCGGCTTGGTCAAGCGCATGCGACTCCAGTCGCGCGGATGGCGCCGCAGCCGCGCCCAGTTCAAGCGCACCCACAGCAAGTCCTGCGCATAGGCCGCTTCGGTGACGAGCGGGCCTTCCACCTGCACCGCGAAATCAAAGCGCGGCGCGGAGATGCCGTCCGTGGGGTCCAGGTCATCGTAGTCGTCGATGATGTTGATGCCGCCGATGAACGCGATGCGTCCATCCACAATCGTGACCTTGCGATGCAGCCGTCGCAGCCGGCTGCGCGACGGAATAAAGCGCGCGAACCAGCGCGGCTCGGGCCGGAAGATGCGGCATTGGGCGCCTGCGTCCAGCAGCATCGCGCGCACGTGCTCGACGCTCATGGCGCTGCCGAAACCGTCCAGCACCACGCGCACTTTCACGCCGCGCCGCGCCGCCGCCGTCAGGCATTCCAGCACCTGCGAGCCGGTGCGGTCCACCATGAAAATGTAGGTTTCCAGATGCACGCTGACTTGCGCGGCATCGATGGCCGCGCACAGCGCGGGAAAGAAGTCGGACCCGTTCTGCAACAAGCGGATGTTGTTGCCGTCCGTCCATTCAAGCTTGACCTGCTCGGCCTTCACGGAAGTTCCAGCTCGGCCAGCAAGGGAGAGTGATCGGACAAGCGCGCCCACTCCCGGCCGCGCAGCACGCGCGCGCTGCGCACGGCAAAGCCGCGCTGATAGATGCGGTCAAGGCGAAACCACGGGAACACGGCGGGGAACGTGCGCGGCGGCGGCAGCAGCAGGCGCGAGCTGCCTTCCATGCCCAGCTGATTCGTACGTTCCATCACCGACAAGCCGCCGTTGGGCAGCCCGCGCAGCGCGTTGCTTAACCGTTTGACGGAATCGCGCAGGCGCGGCAGTTCGCCGCCATGGCTGCGCGGGGCATGGGAAAACACTTCGTACAGGCCCAGCTGCTGCACAAACAGCGGCGCCAGGCGGTCGTTCCAGTCGTTGAAATCCCCTGCGATCAGAATGGGCTCGCCGTCCGGCACCATGCGCCGGATACGCTCGGTCAGCGCCAGCACCTGGCGGGTGCGGCTACCGGCGAACAGGCCCAGATGCACGACAAAGCAATGCACCGCGCGGCCATCGAGCTCGATGCGCGCATGCAGCAGGCCGCGTTGCTCCAGCCGGTGGTCGGAGATGTCCAGGTTTTCGTGGTCAAGAATGGGATAGCGCGACAGCAGCGCGTTGCCGTGGTCCGTCGCATGACGAATGGCGTTGCGGCCATAAGCCACGTCCAGCCGCAAGGCGGCGGCAAGCGATTCGTGTTGAGCGTCGAGCAGGGATTTCTGCTCGTTGCGGCCTTGAACTTCCTGCAGGAAGACAAGATCAGGGCGCAGGCCGTAAAGACCTAAGCGCAGTTCATTCAAGGAGTCGCGCCGGCCTAATGCCGAACGGCCCTTGTGAATGTTGTAGCTGACGACACGGATAAGCGACATAGGGGATATGGCGCCTTTCGACATCGGGGAAACGCCAGGCTTCTGGCGTGCCCCCCGAGAGGATTGGCTGGCTGAGCACCGCCGCGACAAGCGGCGGCGCTACGCCAGATTACTTCATTTCGGCTCGACGTTACGCAACCGAATGTGCAATTCGCGCAGTTGCTTTTCGTCGACTTCCGACGGCGCTTGCGTCAGCAGATCCTGAGCGCGCTGCGTCTTCGGGAAGGCGATCACGTCGCGAATCGATTCGGCGCCGGTCATCATCGTAACGATGCGGTCCAGGCCGAAAGCGATGCCGCCATGCGGAGGCGCGCCGTATTGCAGCGCATCCAGCAGGTAGCCGAACTTTTCCTGCGCTTCCTCGGCGCCAATCTTCAGCGCGCGGAACACCTTGCTTTGCACTTCTTCGCGGTGAATACGGACCGAGCCGCCGCCGATTTCCCAACCGTTCAGCACCATGTCGTAGGCCTTGGCGAACGCCTTGCTGGGATCGGTTTCCAGGAAGTCTTCGTGGCCATCCTTCGGGCTGGTGAACGGATGGTGAGCGGCGGTGTAGCGGCCGTCTTCCTCGTCGTATTCGAACATCGGGAAGTCAACCACCCACAGCGGCTGCCAACCGGCTTCGAACAAGCCGGTCTTCTTGCCGAATTCGCTGTGGCCGATCTTCACGCGCAGCGCGCCGATGGCGTCGTTGACGACCTTCTCGCGATCCGCGCCGAAGAAAATGATGTCGCCATCTTGCGCGCCGGTGCGCTTGACCAGTTCGGCCAGGGCAGCGTCGTGCAGGTTCTTGACGATGGGCGATTGCAGGCCGTCGCGGCCCTTGGCCACTTCGTTGACCTTGATGTAGGCCAGGCCCTTGGCGCCGTAGATGCCGACGAATTGCGTGTAGCCATCGATTTCGCTACGCGACATTTCGGCGCCACCGGGCACGCGCAAGGCGACCACGCGGCTGCCGGGCGCCGTGGCGGCGGCGGCAAACACCTTGAAGTCCACATCGCGCATCACGTCGGTGATGTCGGTGAATTCGAGCTTCACGCGCAGGTCCGGCTTGTCCGAACCGTAGCGGCGCATCGCTTCCGTCCACGGCATGATCGGGAACGGCTGGGCCAGATCAACGCCCTGCACCACCTTGAACACGTGGCGGATCAGGTTTTCAAAGATTTCACGGATCTCGAATTCGTTCAGGAACGAGGTTTCGCAGTCGATCTGGGTGAATTCGGGCTGACGGTCAGCGCGCAGGTCTTCGTCGCGGAAGCACTTGGTGATCTGGTAGTAGCGGTCAAAGCCCGACACCATCAGCATCTGCTTGAACAGCTGCGGCGATTGCGGCAGCGCGAAGAAGTGGCCGGCGTTCACACGTGAGGGCACCAGGTAGTCGCGCGCGCCTTCGGGCGTGCTCTTGGCCAGCATCGGGGTTTCGATATCGATGAAGCCCAGCTGATCCAGGAACTTGCGCGTTTCGATCGACACGCGGTAGCGCAGCATCAGGTTGCGCTGCATCTGCGGACGGCGCAGGTCCAGCACGCGGTGCGTCAGGCGGGTGGTTTCCGACAGGTTGTCGTCATCC
>Ga0256778_1000114_pt1 | contig 11228 bp, 9 predicted proteins | sample MC6MC0929MT_FD_186049 | JGI IMG/M metagenome (GOLD analysis project Ga0256778, IMG submission 186049) | Metatranscriptome of enriched soil aggregate microbial communities from Iowa State University, Ames, United States - MC6-MC0929-MT... | ecosystem: Environmental > Terrestrial > Soil >...
AGAAAATAAAAAAAGTTATAAAAAGCAATATCAATGCTGATGAAAAACAATTAGCCTTCAATAATATCTAATTTATAAAGGGGCATGAAGCGCTTAAGTGAAGATGTTCACCAAGGAATTTTAAAAAAGTTTGATGCATTAAAAGGCGCAAAACTTGAAGGGAAAGAGTCTAAAAAAGGAACTACAGAAAACAGATTGCCACCGGACCAATATGTTAATGAGAAGCACATATTACATTCTTTATTTAGAGGATTTTATAAACCTGAAGGAATGCCGTTCGTTCTTTCCTGTCGAGTAACGGAAGTAGCTGAAAATTATGGAAATCAAATCATTTGGAAAGATAAATCAAACTTTCTATTTGATAGAATAGAATATCGCCCACCGAATCGTTCTAAGGATGCAGCAAAAAATAAAGATACTGAAGCAGCTAGATTTAACCTTGAAAAACAAATACCACTTGGTCTTTTATGGAAAATAGGCGTAGGGGACGATATTATTTTAGGTCTAGGTATAATAGCAAAAGAGCGTAGTGATGGTGTATTCATCATTAAGCCTTATGCTATGTTAAATCACCCCCTCGATAAAGCATCTATATCATCTATATTAGAAAAAGAAGATGTTACGTTTATTACAGATGTTGTAACTGAAGTTACGCGTCGAAAAGGACAAGAAAAATTTCGCAAATTACTCCTAACAAAATATAAAACATGCGCCTTATGTGACGTAGAGGCTAGTCATACACGCGCGAGTCATATCAAACCATGGGCTTCTAGTACGGATAACGAACGTTTAGACATACAAAACGGTCTTTTATTATGTCCAAACCATGATTACTTGTTTGATAAAGGACTGATTACTATTAAAGAAACCGGGGAAATTCTGATTTCCAACACACTATCTGCGTCACAACAAATGAGCTTTAATATAAATCAGATGTTAAGTATTCAGATGCTTGATGAAATGCAACAATATATGGCTCATCACCGTCAATTTATTTTTAAACAATAAGCAACAGGCGTAGAAAACAATATTTTCTACGCCTGTTTTATTTATAATTAGCGTACTACTACTCGATTTAGAAAGGCAGCATTTATATTCATATTCACACCATCTCACCTACTACGTTTTGGAAATGATAAGTTCAACATAATAATCTCCTGTAAGAAACGTCTCTATTTCATCCTCCATTTTAATAATTTTATATCTCAAATATAAATTAATTGACGCAAGGCAACTGAATGACTATAAAAAACAAAAAAGCTATTTTCTATAAATTGGCTGTTTTTTTAAATCTAGCTGTCTTATACTGAAATCAAATAAGAATTAATATGAATGGTGTGAATTATATTGGGTACTGAAAAACTACTATCAGTTGCTGATGTAGCTAAAATTTTGTCCATTTCTCAATTGGCAGTTTTAAAGCTTGTAAAAGAAAATAAAATAAAGTTTTATAAAAGCGAAGATGGACCATTATTTAGCGAAAGCGAAGTGGAGTGTTATGTTAATCTAAAAATTGAAGATACTCCTCATAAACCTACAACTACAAAAGAATTAGATTACTGGATGATACCTCGTTCTGTTCGAAAATGGGTAACCATACAGGAAATGATTAGGTCAGATTATCATAGCGGAATCATTGGATCTAAATGGAAAGGTGATCGCTCCAACCATAAAATAAGAGATAAAGTTTTTCAGGAAAACGGTCTTAGAGGAAAGTCTTTTAAGGGTTTTGTTGATGCAAATCCAGGAGGAGCCCGTACCGACATTGCCTTAATTGCAGCATTAGGCCTCTATTACTTCGATGAAAAAGGTTGTATTCAGTTAACTTTTCAAGGTGAGCAAATGCTTACAACCTCAAATCCTGCTGGAATTTTAACAGATCAAATGTTCCAATTTCGTTATCCATCACCGTACTCTATTTCAATTAAGATGAATAAGGAAATCGAAATTTTCCCTTATCGATTCTTGTTCAATTTATTAATGGAAGAAGAACTAATTGATGATGGTACTGTTCTTCAGGATGACGGTATAATCCGATTAAGTCAAAAAGAAGTTGCACATTTTGTTGTACCAGTTGCTAAAAAGGATACGGATATAAAGAAAGTTGTTCAACTAATCTCCGATCACAGAAAAAGTAATGAAATAATTGAAACATCAGATCTATTTAATAATATTGCTAATACATTTATAAATAATATAGAAATCAGTGGATATATAGAACGTTCGAAAAGTACTTTCTGGTTAAAATCAAACCTGGACGTTTTAACGGAATTGGAGTCACGGCTAAGTAAGAAACCAAGATCTATCACATATGAAACTGGAAAGGAGATAGAATATCAACAACGTTTGGGAATGGATCCAACAAAAACAAAATTTACTCATTCGCAAACCTCAAATCGAAATGGAGCAGAAGTTGGATTAAAACTCTTACTTGCAGAAGAATTCCAAAACAACCCTATGACAATTGATATGATTGATAGAAACTTCATAAGTCGAATTGCTAAAAACATTGGGACTTCAGAAGAGATAGCGCATCAAGTAGTAAATGATGTCCTCAAAAAAGACCCATCGGACTACTTCTCAGAACAATACCTTCTATATTCAAAAGGAGGAAGAACTTTTGCCAGAGACTTTGAAATTACAACAACAAAAATTTTCCAAGAGTTACTAGGTGAAGAAAATGCGAGATGGACAGGAAAAGAGGGAAAATCTCCTGATGTTGAAATTAATATCTCAGGGACGAAAGGAATTATAGACAGTAAAGCAGAAAGTGGATATAGTATACCAAACGACCATTTCAATCGAATGTCTGTAGAAGACAGTGGATATATTCCTACTTATAATGCAAGTTTCTTCATATATGTTGCAGATAGTTTTGGCAAAAGCTTTGATAAAAACCTGCAAAGAATTTCAATCAAAACTGGTACAAAAGGATCTGGAATTTCTGCTGAGGATCTTCTTTACTTATTAAATGTTTTTCGTAAAAAACAGTTAAACCCAGAAGTTTTTTTAAAATTATTTACTTGTAACAAAGTAATAAATAAATCGGATATCAATGAATTTATTAATAAGTAAATACACTCTCGGAATAGCTAGATATTAAATCGAGATTTAAGCTGTAGGATCATCTAAAAATAAGCAAAAGTGCATGCGATTAAATGCGAGTGCACTTTTGCTTACTAATCCATCTAGTATTTAAATAACTAGTACATACCCCAGTTAACATGGATTATAGTAGTAATATACTTATTAATTAAATTTTGAATGAGAATTAGAATAAACCTTCACTTTGTAGGTTCAACACTGAAACATTTTTCACTTATATAAGATAGTAATCTTCTTGCTTTTCTATTGCGATCGACACCATTCTTTATCTGTAAACAGTACTCCTCCATTGTCCCCGATAAATATTTCATTTCAAAAACGCTCTGAATTTTCAACTTTAATATCATTAAACCCACCTCCAAAATCATGTGTATCTATTAAAGTTGCATGGGCATTATGTTCAGTAAACCTGTCCATAAAAAAATGCCTTATTATTTTCCAGTTACTCCACATGTCGTATAATTAGGTGCTTGTCTAAGAACATAGCAGTAAAAGGATCTACAGATGATTCTTGATCAATACCTAAATCTAATACAATAGCTCTTAGCGCTTTGGCAATACAATGATTAGTTTACGTTGTAGTTCTTTGGCATAAAGCATACAGATTGAATACTTAATTTTTTCATTCATCGTCGTCTAATGCGCTATCGAATTCCTGAGGGCGATATTATCTGGTGAAGTGGCTAAGTTTTTTAGTAATACAAGTGAAAAGAGAAATAAATTCAACCCAATTATAAGAAAAAGAGTTTGAAACTAAACTAGTGTAATCGAAATGTCATTTTTAGCATATACTCTTCCAACTATATGTGAAGTGAGGTAAGGAAATGGACGAAAAAGGGACTAGTAGCTTTATTATATTAGTCTACGCGGTTAGCATTATTACTGCTTTGTTACTTTTATTATTATCTAACAAGCTTTTTACTCCTCTATTAATAGAAGTCAATTCTGGGAAAGCCATTTTGAATTTAATTTTTAACAGAGATGACCATTTAGATTTTACTGTAAATTTGATTGTTCCATTGTTACTACAAATAGTGGGAATAATCATTTTACTAATTATCTTTTGGTGTTTAGTAAAAAGTATTTTAATAAGTGAAGAAACTTCGTCAACCAAAATTATTATGGGCATATTATCGTTGCTATTAATTGCTATGTTAATAAAAGCGATGCTCGTTATTTGGCCTATAATTCAAATCACATTTTTAACGCTTATTTGTTTTGTCTGTATGCTTTTTGTACTTGGCTCACTTATTAACTACACTTCTAGTTCACAATAAACGAAAAAGTTTGTCTAAACTTATCAAGGCAAAATTAAAATGAGTCAGGTGCAACACCGAACTCATTTTCCTAATGATTATCCCTATGGTAACTCATTATGATGCTTTTATCACAAGAAAAACTTGTTCCTCTATTTTTCTGACCATAAAAAAACTGCACCCCAATGGTTGGAGTGCAGTTCAATTTACTTGGTCTACCTAATTATTCCTAGTTTAGACTATCCAATAGTTCTACAATATACTGTGAAGTTTCCGTCATCTGCTGTTTATTTGTTATAGAAGATTCACCGTCACCTTTTTGATGTCCATAATCTCCAAACCCTCCATGATTGCCACCGATTATTTCGATAAATTGTGCGTCACTTGGCATAATATTTTTTGCATCTTTTACTTTGGTTAAGTCTGCAACTTTATCATTGCTTCCCCATAGTGATAACACTTTAATTGGTTGATTACTTAGATTTGTTTTTGATTGGGGATAAGATGCTAACAGTACCAAGCCTTTTATTTTATCATTTTTTAGTGCGTAATCTGCTGCCATAACGCCTCCTAAAGAATGTCCACCAATCACCCAAGTATCAATATCTTTATGACTACTTATTATACTGTCTGCTTTATTCGGTGAAAAAATGGCTAAGTTAAAGCTCATTTTAGCAATACTAACGGTATACCCTTTTGCTGCTATCTCTTTAGCTAAAGGTGCATATGCAGATGCTTCTACCTTTGCACCTGGGTAAAAAATAAAGCCAATATTTTTATTATTCGATACAGGTTCAAATAAAATATCGCCATTTTCTTCTACATTAACGAGCGCGTCCGATTTCAAACTATCCAAAGCTAACGAACTGGCCTTATAGTATGAACTTACATAAATAAAAAATCCTGCAACAAGTAGTATTAATAAAGCAAAAATTCCCGTGAAAATTTTAAACTTTAAAGATTTCTTTTGTTTCATCGTATATCCTCCTATCCTTTTTATTATATTCCCTTATACAAAAATGTTCTAATTATGTACCAGTATCCGCTTCATCCATTCATACTAGCCCTTAAAAGCTTAAACATTTCCTCTTTATGCTCGTTTGCTTTTTGCTCTGTCCATTTTTTATCATCAAGATTGACTAACTCACTCATAATTTTTAATTTCAGACTTTGGTTGATGACTTTTTCGAATGTGCTGGTTTTGCCCTCTGGCGATATATTTGAAAATCTGGAGTTTCCGGATACTGTAATTAAAGCTAGGTTGCCCAATCCATGGAGATCTTCAGGTTCCCAAATTTTCCCCTCTGCAGGATTTTGCGGATAGAAGTGTTCAATGGAACTTCTAAATTGAAATTGCCAATCATCGCGCATTGGTTGGATAAGCTGTTTATTTAAGTATGAATAACCATCTTTGTATAATAAATAATCAAGGTACGTAAAGACGATTCGTTCAAAGCCAAATCCACTACTATCCTCAAATTCTGATTTCTTAATTTTTGTCGTGCAGTAGTCTTCAAGAATTTTAATCATATTCGATGATTCGTCTGCTAAAAACTTTGTTAAAACTAATGAAATCCAATGCATCGTCTTAGGCGATGTATACGTTATACGTAAGCACGATTGTAGCGTTCTGATTTGTTTATTGTTGCGACTATCGTCATCACCAAATGTGCCTACATATTTGGGTTTAGATTTAACTCCACTGTGATCACTATATTTCTCCAAACGTAGTAATGACCATCTTCCCTCTTCCTTATAGTTTTTCGCATATTCTCGTTTTAATATATATTTATCAAACAGCACGCGACATTTCAGCATATGGTATAAAAAGTTCTTCGCTTTCTCTGCGTCAGCCCACGCCCAAGATAAATTATCTAAAAAGTGTTTATCATCAAGCGTTGCATCTTCTTCTGCTAACTTAGCGATAACGGCATTTACCTGTAATAAAAAATTCGGAAATGAAATCGTTGATTCAAAACGTTCTGTCTCTACCTCATCTTTACTTCCTGAATTATGACTAAGTTCACCTTCTTTTAAAATATCAATTAGGGGAAATGCTGTACTGTCATCTTTATCAGTTGGAACATACATCTTAATAGCATCAAAATTGTTCATGCTATCCTTAAGGCTCGTCCAATTATTTGTAAAAAGTTCGTTTCTAACAGTAGTATCAAAATTCATTTGGATATACGAGTCCATATCCGCGCACTTATCCCAAATCAATGCTGCCGTTTTTTTATCGTATTTGGACTCCAAAACTTCTAGAAACTTTGCTTTTGCAATTTCATGAAGCTCCAGTTGCTCCCCACGAGTATTCATAATTTCAAAATAATGATTTAAATCGATATCTTGCGGGACTTGTACACGTACAAGAAAAACGTTTTCTAGTTTTTTACTCAGCTCATTTTTGTCTATTTTTCTCGTTTGAAAATAGTTTTGAATGATTTGATAGCCGTTTAAAATTTCACTTGAAGATAACTCCTCCAACAATTCTTCATTATCGCCTTTGTTTAACATAGTAAGTGTACGATTTGACTTATCCCGCGCCTCAAATTTCAACGCATCATGCGCAAATCTCATGCCAAGGTAATTTTCTAAAAGAAATAATGTTGTCAGTCTTTGCTGACCATCAATTACTTCATAAACATGATGATCCGTCTGATTGACAATAAGATTGCCAAGAAAATAGTCATTGCTAGAACCTAAAATATCTTCTATTAATTGTTCAATTTGCATTTCTCCCCAAGCATAGTTGCGCTGATAAATTGGCACGATGTAACTGCTATTTGTAAAAATACTTGATACCGGTATGACTTTTAAATTTTTATCCACTGCCTACCACCTATTCCATTTACAAAGTAAAGTGTACACCTCTTTGTACTTCTCTTTATTTTTATTATCAAAATTCGGTTTCTCTAAAACAATTAGCTTTAATTCTTCATGATGATTCATTTCACTAATTATTGCAAACAGCTCCAAACCATTGTTTAGACGGTCATGTTTTCCTCGTGCATATTTATTAATTGTTTGCAGACGCACAGATTCCATCGTCAGTCTTAATGAATAGCACCATGAATATAGCTGCTGTCTTACACCTTCTGTTAAGCTTTCCAAACCAAAACGATCTGCAAAAAACAATAACGCACATTCATATAGCTGTCTGATATATAGATCGCCAGAGCCATTTTTAGGAATTTCTTCTTTAGCGTGAACCTTAGTGATTAATTTTTGTATTTGCTCAAGTTGCTTGCCGTAGTGCAGCGTATAATTGAAAAAACGATTTCCAGCTATTAGCGGTTGTGTTAATTGAAATTGATTTAAAGCCCTAGTTGCTAGTAGTTCACTACTGCCATTTGCATTAAACTGATCGACAAAAAGATTACTTGCTTTATGATAGATGGCATAATTAAACACATTCGAGCTTTTAATCCCTTTAAAGACATCAATTTTATTTGAAGAATAATCGACACCATATTTTCCTTTATACCATTGCGTTAAAGGGTAAAGATAATTTTTAAATAAGTCATTTAAATGATTTTGGTTTTGATTTTCCCACTTATTAATAATATTGACCTTTTGATATTCATCCGCATCTTCCATCTCGCGTAAATGATACGACTTTAATAAATCATGCGGATCTAACTCTTTCCCCCTAGAATTTTGGGAATCAAAAAATTGAAAAGCCTCTTGCTCACTATCTGTAACAATTTGCACTGCACTACATTTTTCTAATAAATACTTTTTGTACTTATCGCACTCACCTTCAGTAAATTCACTAATCCGCTTCATTAAAATTTGATAATTTGTGATGATAACATCATTCGATAATTGACTATATTTTTCTTGTAATAGACCTTGCGCTTCATCACCTAAACAGTATAGAAGAATCGAAAGAGTCGTCAATCGTTGCTGGCCATCGACAATATTATATTTTTCATGTTCCTTATGTAAAATAACAGATCCAATTCTGTATTCTTCTATACCTTCTCGATAAGCTTGATACGTATCAAAAAACAGTGTATTTGTAGACTGCACACTCCAACTATACGGACGTTGATATGACGGTAAAGCTAATTTCATACCAAGTAAGTCTTGCATCCTCGTTACTTTCAACTCTTCTTGCAGTAGAGCCATCCTTCAATCCCCCCGATAAAGTTCACATCAAGTCAATGATATCACCCCCATGTCGTTTGGACTAGGAGGTGCAACTAATTTCGTAAATAAAAAAAGAACCACCTCTAATGAGATGGTTATATCATTCTATCTAACACACTACTCCACAATTAAGGGAAGAGCTTTCTAAATATTGTACCTCTTTAATCGCCAAGAATAAGCCCAAGTTCGAGGATGCCTTGGATACCTCTCTTGCGTTAAATCCTCCATATGATACATTTCCTTGTTTTTCATTAAACTAAAAACTTCTTGAATCCTATTGTCATAATCAAATATATTCCCCTTTCCCCAAGCAGTAATTATCAATTGAGCCTCTTTACTCGCCATTTCAATTATCGTATCATTATTATACTTTCCATCAGCATCTATTCCTTTAACAAAATCCAAACTATGTACTGAAATATAATCATCCACTTTTTCTGGATATATCTCACATACTACATAAAGATTAGTAATAATAATTTTCCCTATATCCTGTAAAACACCATCCGAGTTATTTAAAGAAACGTATTTGATAATACGATTTAGCGTGTTATCGGAAAATTCCTCATTTGCTTTACTTGGATTAATCATCATTAAATGGACAGCTCTTTCGCTATCACCATTCTTCAATTCTATATCTAACCGATATCTCCTATTAGTAGCACCATCGTGATATACTAATTTAACATTTTTCACATATTCATCTTTATAGTAGAAAATTCTCTTTTTTACTCTTTCCATAATCCCCCTCCTATATATATGAAATATCTATGGAGTAAATATTTCAATCTATTCATTACAAAAATCGAAAAATTATATAACGCTATGATTTCTGTTAATGAAGAACTATCAAATATTCATTTCCTTTTAGGATTATTTTTTATTATACGCTCTTTTTTTCAAACTTCACAAAAATATTTTTTGTGTATTTAGAATAAACAGTATATTATTTTAATAATAAATAAATTATCCCTCTTTTTCTGAATAATATCTAAAGAACCCATTGAAAGAAGCATGATTAAATGGGTTTAATTATTCCTCAATGGGTCAACACATCCTCGAGTGCAGCAAAATGGAACAAAATTGGTTGTTCTAAAAAACATCTAAATCTAAATATTGTTGTGTCATGGCTAAATCTGTATGTCCTAGCTCTGTTGAAATTAGTGCAATGATTGCAAACTTTTCTAATAGGCTCTTAGCACATGTTCTCCGTATGGCGTGTGCATTAATATTCTTAAGTCCATAGCGTTAGCATATTTGTTAAACTATTTAGAGATTATTCTGTTTGCTGTTCCATGTGTTCATATACATACAAAAAAACCTCCTAAATTAATGTATTAGGAGGTCTATTAACTAGTTTAAATATGTAATGTTTCCATAGGGATAAGTAAAGGGGCAACAAGAGTTCAACTCCTGTTCAATATCCCTTGTCTTTTAAAACGTTGATATGACATCGTTTGTAGCCACATTATGTATGAAGCTCGTGGGAATAGAACCACCACCCCTTAGAAATGCAGTATTACCATAAAAGTTTTTAATTATAATATTTGCATTGCTTTATTTGTATAAAGTCTTACACAATAATTATATTCATCTTTTTACACCAGCTATTACAACATATATTATTTCTTAGACAATCGTCGAATTCATATCATCAGGCCTTGTTAACTCTATATAGTTGGTTTCAACTTCAATCCTTGAAAACTTCTCTTTCAAAGTTTTATAGATTTGTTCATTAGCTGTTGTAAAAAATATTTGTTCTCCTTGAGAAGCAAATTCCACAAGTAAATCTAAAAAACATGCTAACTGACTTTCATCCATATTCGCAACTGGCTCATCAAACATCAATAGCTTTGGAGCATTTGTTGCAGAAAAATGAAGGGCGAACAATATAGATAACGCAATTGCTGTTCTTTGTCCCGTACTAAGTTCATGAGGTTTTGATAATTGATCACTATGTTTTCTCTTCAGCAAGATACCCTCTTGTACAACAACAATTTCTTCAAATTCTTTTGAAGCATGCAATGACTTGAAATATTTATTTATTTTTTCAATATTTTGATTTACAACCTCTTCTGCATAAGAAGATAATGTTCTAAGACCATTCATTACGTCTACAGCTTCTTTTACATGGTTTAAAGAGACTTTTAATTTCTTAATTTCTGATTCTGTTTCCTTCATTCTTCTTTGATAATATTCAGGAGAATCTAATTCATTAATTAAGTTCTTACATTTGATATGTGCCTCTTTGAACAAATTTATCCAGGTTACTATTTTCATATCCTCGGATATTGTAAAATATGAAGATCCTGCTTTTACCAATTGCACAACATAGTTTATTTCTTTTAAGATTTTACTCTTCTCTTCAAATAATTCCTGCTTTTCATTTTTCTTTTCAAGAATTCTTTCTTTTTCAAGTAAATATTTATGAGTTATTTGCTCTAACTCTTTCAGCTTCGCTTCAAGATCGGCTTTCTGTCGTAAGTTTTCTTCTCTTGATTCCCCCAAATAACTAATAAATTGTTTTGAGTCTAAATGTGCATTTAAAAATAATGTATTTTTATTCAAAATATGTTCAGCTTCATCAATTTTTTCTAATGTAAATCCCTCATTTGCTAATATGGAAAGCTCTTCTTTCGTTTTTTGCAGTTCATTTTCAATGTCATCGTAGTTACCAATTATAGCTTTCATATGCTGTAAATCTAAGGTAAA
>Ga0256778_1000116_pt1 | contig 11087 bp, 8 predicted proteins | sample MC6MC0929MT_FD_186049 | JGI IMG/M metagenome (GOLD analysis project Ga0256778, IMG submission 186049) | Metatranscriptome of enriched soil aggregate microbial communities from Iowa State University, Ames, United States - MC6-MC0929-MT... | ecosystem: Environmental > Terrestrial > Soil >...
CTGGTTTGTTAATCGAATCCAAGATAGCTGCAGTCGATGAGTTTCCTCTGTTATCCACTTTATAGCCTCATGGAATAAATCACCCATCGCAAAGGTTTCCAAACGGTACTCTGCACGTTCTTCTAAACGTAGACCATACGTAGTGAAATGGGAAAAAGGACATCTAAAGTATTTCTCAATACGAGACACACTAGATGTAAGCTTTTGACCATATAATTCCTGTGTTATATAGGTTTCCAGTGGCTCTGCTTCATTTTTATGAGTAATTGGATAAAGTACACGATCAAAAATCAGTGCCCAATATGGGTCCTGTTTATAAAATTTTTGTAACGCCAGCCATTCAGGTGCCAATTCTCGGCTATGTTCTGCTTGACGTAATTGCACCATTAAATGGGCTAAAGCTGTACGTGGATGACGTAAATATGGTAAGGAGTTCCCATCTAATAATTCAATTGGATCAATAACAACACGCTCTGCTTGAATACCGCTTAACAGGCCAGCCGTTTTGTCATTACCTATGATTTTTTTCAAATACAGTGAGGGTAACAGTGCCTTTCCCTCTTCATCTGCTGTAGGATACGTCAAATAAAGCTTGTCTGATGGTGTTGTAACAGCTCGATAGAATAAGAAATTTTCCTGTAATAAACGGTTGGTAGAGGTTGGTGCCAGCTCGTAACCAATTTGACTAAACCATTCACGCTCTGTATCTGACAATAAACCCTCATACTCCATTCGAGTTGGATAAACGCCATCATTCATCCCTAAAACAAAGGCCACTTTGATACTGGACAATCGAGCTAGATCAACAGTCGCTACCATAACCTCGTCTAAGGTTGGTGGAATCCTAGAAAATTCTAATGTATCAAAGCCTTCATCAAGAATTTTAGTCGCTTCCTCCACAGTCATCTCCTGCTCGCCAAACATATAGACAAATTGATCAAGCACATTGATCCACTCATTCCAAGCTTGCTCATGTTCACTCGCTGCTAATGCGTCCCCACGTTCAAGCTCACGATCTTTCATAGCTTGAAGCTTCTCATATACCTGTAATGACTCTACTAGCTCAAATAAAGCAGTGGCAATATCCCTACCAGTTGACGCTATACTCAGCTTGTCTTGTAAAATCTTTAACGGTTGACGAATTTCGTCACGAATTGCCTCGATTTCTGTTTGCATTGCACGTTCTTCATCTGTTTGTACACGCGAATGGAACTCAAGCCCACGATATTTTTTATAAAACCAACGAGCCTCTTCAAACCAACGTTCACCATAGATTCCTTGCGCCAAGCAATAGTTTTCCAATCGGTCAGCTCGCTCACGCCAAATTGTTAGCTCAGCTTGTAAGGGGAAAAACAAGTCTGTTTTTACGCTTCGAAATACCGGTTCATATTTCCAATTAGATGTCATAACCTCTAATGCAGAACGACTAAGCTCTATCAGTGGATGATGTAGCATCGTTTTTTTTAGTATTTGTAAAAATAGGAATTTCATATTGTTGGAAAATACTTGTAATCAATGGATCATAAAGTTCTGCTTGTCTATATAAAAGAACAATATCTTGATAACGATAGCCATCTTCCCTTGTCAGCTTTGTTATTTCCCGGGCAATCGCATGAACCTCCGCTCTACGGTTTGATGCTTCAAACACCATTACATCTCCAGAAGTTTTTTTCGTTTGTGGCACCATATCTGCAAACTTTTCCTCTACATGTTGTAAATCTTCAGAGTGAAATCTTTGAGTATGATAAAAATGTAAAGGCGCTCCGATATCTATGCCCTCTTCATTTGCGATATCATGTAACCGCTGATTTGTTAAGGCCGCCTCATGAAAAAGAGCTTGTTCATCAAATGCCTCGTCTATATGATCAAAAGGCAGAACAACGGTTACTTGTTTAGTTACCTTTAGCAGTTCTCGAACCAACTCTAACTCTCGTACCGTAAAAGCCGTGAAACCATCAATATAAATGGTTGCGTGCTTCATCGTTTCGGCATACTTCAATTGCTCTGTTAAAATCGGATAATAGCCCTCACTATCGACATATGTCGTACCAAGTCGTTCCTCTAATGCCTGCAGAACTACATGTAAATCATTCGTTTTGGCTTGTAATGTATTTGGCGCATCAATTACCTTTAAAGATTCTGTTACCTCTGCTAAAACAGAGCTATTTACACTATATCGACTAAATTCTTTTAAGAGTGTTTCAATTTCCTCTGTAAAGCCACGTTTTCCAGCAGCTTGTCGAAATAAGGAGAACTCACTTTTTTGTTCCTCCAAAAGTTTACGGATTAGCATTCGATAGCCATAGCCATTTACTTCTTTACGAGCAATACCACCTGTCTCCTGTAAAACCAGCCATGCTAAACGCTTAAACGTCATTACTTGCGCACGAATCAAGCCATGTAAACCATGCTTATTCGTCAGCTCATATTCCGTAGAATAAGACATCTGGTCAGGAACAATAATAAAAATAGGATGACCTAATGGATCTGTCTTTAGCTGCTCGACTATTTCTTGATGAATAAATGCCGATTTTCCTGTTCCCGAACGCCCCGAAACAATACGCAATGTCATATCCTTTTCCCTCCTTTATGGATTCCTTTTTTATATTTTGGTTGAGCGCTAGTCATTCATTATTTATTGGGACTCTCACATAGTACACTTTTTACAATCTAGCGAGCGTTGCCCACACCTATTTAATCACTTTTTTCCAATTAGAAGTGAACACTCTAAAACAACCTTTAATGATCTATTTTAAATTCTATCGAAAAAAACTAGTAAATACTATCTATCAACCTTCGACAGACGATAAAAACTTATGATTCATTACATAAAAAACAGCCTCTTCAAATGATCAAAGAGGCAACGAATCTTATTTTAATTTGTATGGTGATCCTGATTTTTCGTCAAATTTCGCACTTGCTTTAAATCTCTCTCTACACGGGCATTCAATCGCTTCTCAATCAACTTACCGATAAACCATAAAATAACAATGGCAACAGCTGCAATTATTAATTTCACAGGGCTTGTTATTAACGATTTTAAATCATATCCCAATACACTCATACCTAAAATCATGACGAACTTTCCTGCTAGTAAAACGACTAAGTAAAACTTTTTATGAATATGGGATAAACCCGCCACAATGTTCACGATAACAGAAGGCGTAAAAGGGAAACATAGGAGGACAAAAAGAGGGCTTATGCCATTCATATCCACCCATTTAATAAGTTTTTGTACTTTTTTACTGCCAGTTAAAAATCGTAGCCTTGGATGCTTACCAAAATGGCGGACAATTAAAAATACCACATAAGATCCAGCTGCAGAACCTAACCAAGATAATAAAAATCCAAGCCATAATCCAAATGCACTTGCATTGGCTACAACGAACACCACTAATGGTAGGAATGGTAAAAACGCTTCTATAAAAGGTAGCAGTAAACCAATGATGGGTCCAAGTGTTCGATACTGTGCCGCAACAAGTTCAATATTTTCTACAGTAAACCATTCTTTCAATATCGACACCTCTATTTATACTGTAAAATTAAATGAAAAATTGTTAGCCCTTCTGATGTATTCCGATATTCATGAGGCTGATGCCCCGAGAATACTAGTGTATCCCCTTCATCCAGTAATTCATTCATATCTCCAGCAGAAATAACTGCTTGTCCTTTAATGAGCATTACAGTTTCCTCTACCCCTTCTGTATGGGCTTCACTCCTACTAACTGCTCCAGGTTCCATTTCAACCTTGTAGAATTCCCATCCTCGTTCAGGATTATACGGGATAATCGAATAAACACGATAGCGTCCCTCATCCTCATCAACATGTGGGACATCCTTACTGCTAAAACGCATGTAATGAGCAGTTGGTGGCTGTAATAATGAAGAAAATGAAATGCGCATACCTGCAGCAATTTTCCAAATTGTTGATACGGTAGGATTCGCCTCCCCCTTTTCTATTTGAGCCAGTTGTGCTTTACTTACGCCTGTCGCTTTGGCAACATCATCTAAGCTTAAATGGCGTTGTTGTCTAATTTTCTTTAATTGAAATGCTAAATTCCGACTCATTTGTTCCATTCTAATCACCAATTTTCTGTTGTTTATTTTATCGGACATATGTATACTTTAATAAACATCAAGAACAATCAAACTATTCCATCAACAGTATACATGGAAATTTTTAAGAAAGGATGACCTATTTATGACAAGTACAACAGAGCTTCATAAAGATCAGGCCACAAGCTCTTCCAATGATAGATTTATACAGGGTGTGAAGGATTGTGTACCTACTTTACTCGGTTATATTAGTATAGGACTTGCATTCGGTGTTGTAGGTTCCGCTTCAGGATTATCGGTACTCGAAATTGCACTTTTAACAATATTGATTTATGCAGGTTCCGCACAGTTTATCTTTTGTGCACTTCTTTTAACAAGTAGTCCTGCTTCTGCTATCATTGTAACCATTTTTGTCGTCAATTTACGCCATCTATTAATGAGTTTAACATTAGCACCTCATTTTACACGTTATTCTATGCTTAGAAATGTTGGTTTCGGTACATTATTAACCGACGAAACCTTTGGTGTTGCTGTGACTAAGCAAATGCAAACAGGTAAATTATACGGCAAATGGATGGATGGGCTTAACTTAACCGCTTATATTTTCTGGATTTTGTCGTGTGTCTCAGGCGCCTTCTTAGGGCAATGGGTGGCCAATCCTGAACAATGGGGCTTAGATTTCGCCTTAGTTGCGATGTTTGTTGCACTTTTAGTTCTACAATTGAGTAGTGTTGGTAAAAGTAAAATCATGCATTATATTAAGTTAATCGGCTATATGGCTGTTATTATGTATGGCCTTTCGTATATTGTACCGTCACATGTGGCTGTCCTACTAGCAACAGTTATTGTAGCAACCATCGGGGTGGTGACTGACAAATGACAACAACCGCTTATATGGTATGGCTTATTATCGGCTGTGCGCTTGTAACATGGCTCCCCCGTGTCATTCCGTTTATTTTTGTGCGCAGTGTTACACTTCCAGATGTTGCCCTAAAGTGGCTTAGCTATATTCCTGTTTGTATTTTAAGTGCCCTTGTAATTGAAAATTTAATCGATACAGAAAGCAGCAAAGTGGTGACGCTTGATTGGCCTGTCTTTATTACATTTGTTCCAACACTTCTTATTGCCCTGATCACAAAAAGTTTATCAATTACTGTGGTTGCAGGGGTTATTATAATGGCAGCTGTACGATTTTTCATGTAAAAAGGTCAGTCCACATTAGGACTGACCTTTTTATTTCTTCCTTTTCCTTGCTAACCAAAAGCCCACTGTTAATGAAAATGCATCTATTATGAAAAGAATGGGTGTGGATGTATATCCTGCATAGACAGAGGCAGTGATAAGCGCAATGGCTAATAATAGGGCAACATAGCGATTATACGTAATTCTTGTGAACAATAACACAAGTAAGGCCGGTACGAAAAGCGCTAATATCATTTTCCCAAAAACGTCCATTATACATCCCTCTGCTCAGCAAGTAGTAATCCAATTCGGTAATGATCATTACTATAAATTACATGCTGTGTTAAACGAATTTCATTGTTTCGATCTAACACTTCTAGACGGCAATGGGCTGCATTTAATTGTAAGGCTTCATATAACTCATTCTCCGTAAAAATGGCAACACCATTTACCTTACGAATACATTCACCTGCAAGTAAGCCCATTTTTTCAGCTGGCGAATCAGGAAGCACTGCTGCGATAATCGCACCCTTTGTACTAGGTGCTACCGCATAATGATCTGTTTTATCCTGCCCAGCATAATAGATAGAGATGATGATACGGATAATTGCTCCCAAGGCAAGCGTGATAAAACCGATCAATGGCTCTAAGTATGCAGCCAGTCCCCCTATTAAAATAAGCTGTCCAAGTATTAATACAGATCGCCCAATTTTAGGTAGTATTAGAACAGGTAATTCCTTCCTTATCAGCTTTGAAAAGCCGATTACGAGAGGAAATAGGATGAGCGCGAAGCTGGTATCTCCTATCGTAAACTGTGGCCAGTACGGCAATACTGCAGCAATTGCATCACCAGGAATGACAAAGAAAATAGGCAATACCCAGACATTTCTTGAGCGATAGACAATTGCCTGCATACCTCGTTTTGTTTTTTCCATGCAAGGCGTTGTGACATTCATAGCCGCACGTCGAATTAAAAGCCCTTCAGCAATGACACAAAGACCAACAAGAATGGTGATGGTAACGATAGCACCATCCTCTAAATTCACTCCTGTTAAGGAAATGTTCCACCAAGAAAATGACCAATTGTAGGAAGACATGGCCCATATTGCTAGCGTAGCTATGCCCATAGTCAAAATTGGTGACAGAGCATTCATGAAATACAGTGCAAGTGCTACTATAGAGACTGCTATTACAATGATTAAAAACACTTTCGGTACGGTAAGCCCTGCTACCATACTAATCAACGAAATAATCAATGAATATAGCCATCCATCTTTCCATTGTCCGATTAACTCTGTCCAGCCCCAAATAATTCGTCTATTAAAATATTTACGCTCCTGTTTTACACGACGATAACCTAATAAAGTAGCAAATACTATTGCTATATACAGTAATGGGTTGAGTAAAAAGCGGCCAATCGCTGTTACAATTTCTAATAATATCTCACTAACCATACGAACACCCGCCGTTTCTATCTTGAATACTATGAATTTATTGTATCAAACGACTACACTCTTGCGTAGTACAAACTCATAGAAAGCTTTGTATTATAGTTCTTTTGTTGTGTCAGTGGGTTTATTGTTCAATGGTATGAAGTAAAAAACTAGTTGCCATTTGGAACTGTTGATCATTTTGACGATCTGTTTTAAAATTTTTCAACGTTTCATTCAAGCTATTAAAGAAGGTCGTATCCATATAAAATTCATCTTCTGCTAGTTTTAACTTTTTTTGCTTTCGATAAAGGTTAACCGCTTCAGCTGTTGTATCATCCATATAACCATCTAAACGATCAATTTGATAGCCAAGTTTCTGTAAGGCATTTTGTGAATAAGAAATTTCCTCACTCATATCGCCCACTTTAAATTTTCCTGTCAGCGGATGTAGTTGAAAAGCGAATAATTCATTTTGCTCGATGACTAAACTTGCCTCAATGCCCTGCCCATGAATCCATTCACGTTTCGGTGTAAGCCATTTATTCGTGGATAATTTAAGCTCTCCACCATTAGATAGCTCCCAAGATTCCTGCACTGTTCCTTTCCCAAAGCTCTTAACTCCAACAAGAGAAGCACGTCCCCAGCTTTTTAAGGCTCCGCTCAATACTTCACTCGCAGAAGCACTACCTTGATTTTGTAAGACAACTATTGGAATTTTGTTCATCGTTTCTAAATATTTTTCATCAATACCTTTTGTTTGTGTTTTTAATGGCTCCATAGCACCTTCAGCATTTTGCATATATGCAAATACCTTGCCACTATCTAATACCGTACTTAGTAGCGCTGCGACGCTATGTAAATAACCCCCTGGATTATCACGAACATCAATTACAATTCCTTCAACATCTTTACGAAGCAATTTACTCGTTTCAGCAACCCATTCATTTGCCGTTTTCTCACCAAACAATGAGATCACAACATAGCCAATTGCTGTATCCTCTACCTTTACAACCTCACTTGAGACGGTCTTATTAGAGATAGCAGCTCGTTCCATCGTCATTTTAATATGTTTATCCTCACTCGGTCGGTAAACGACAATGGTTACCTTCGTCCCCTTCTCCCCTTGAATTAAATGCATTAATTCGCTCATCGTCTTACCATCTACACGTACGCCATCAACTTGTACAATTTCATCGAGTGAGCGCATTCCAGCTTTCTCTGCCGGAGATGAACGAACAGGGGATACTACTATAAACTTCCCTTTATTTTCCGAGAGTTCAATACCAATACCTACTCTTTCCTCAGCTAGCATTTGCCGATGTTGCTCGGCCTCTTCCTTGGAGTAATAAGTGCTGTAAGGGTCCTTAATGGCATCGGCCATACCACGAAGAGCTCCCTCCACCAATGCATCCTTTTTTGTACTGTAAACTGATTTTTCTTCAATGAGGGTTATGGCCTCACCAATTGTGTCAACCTCCGTAACAGGCTCCTTTTTATCACCAATATTAAACCAATCAAAGTAAATACCACTGCCTACCACTAAACTACTAAGTAGGACACCGACACTGGCCGTTAATTTGCGCAAATCTTCCCTCCTCCGTCTCTTTTACTGTATGACACTATTTTTTCAAACATACAAGATTACTTTTCAAAATTATGAATTGAGGGGATACCTTCTCTCACTTTACGGGTAATCGCCAGTGTTCCTCCGGTATTTCGCCCCATAGTGAGGGGACTTAGTTGCTCCAGTGCATTTTTCATCGCACTAGTATGTGCTTTCAATTTACGGGTAATCACATAAAAATAAACAATCTGCTCGTTTCTACTATAGAAATCGAACAGATTGTTTATGAGTTAATCTAAAGCATCTACATATTCTTTTAACATATCCACGTCCATTGGTCCTTTGATGGCACGTTGAATATAGCCGTTAGAATCAATAAAATAAGTTGTGGGAATGGTGATAACCTGATAATCCGAGCCTACTGAATTATTAGGGTCTGGATCCAATAATATGGGGAATGTTAGCTCAAAGCTATCTCTAAAAGTCATCACCGTGTCCACTTTCGCATCAGCTGTCACATCACGCTCTGCCGTTGTTAAATTGACAGCTACAATTTCAACATTTTTTTCTTTTGCATATTCATCATAGAAGCTTTGCATATGTGGCATTTCAGCCTTACAAGGTGGACACCATGTCGCCCAGAAATTTAACACAACTTTTTTTCCACGTAGATCACTTAATGTAATGTCTTCCCCGTCTAAGCTTGTTAAAGTGAAATCAGGAGGTGTATCTCCATTTCCTAAACCAATTTCTCGTTCCTCCATGTCCTTACCAAGAGCTGATTTTTCAATTGCACGGTCTTCATTAATTTGTTGCTTTACATATGTACCAATCATCGCAACTACTAAAAGCACGACGATCAGAAGTCCAATATTTTTTTTCATTCTTTACCTCCCTCTTTGATTCGTTCATGTTCCAGGGCTATTCCAAGACAAAGCAATAATAGACTAATACCCACAGCCGTTTGCCATATACCAAGTGGCTGGAAGAAAGCAACGATCATTAGTCCAGCTGTATACAGTAATAAGCCTTGCTTTACTGTTGGTAGTTTCCATAATATGAAGATTGTCAATATACTTAGTACCGTTAATGTAGTGACTTCACTCATTGTAGAGTTGTCATTGAACAACACAACAAGCCATTGATAAATGGATTGGGTTAAGATAATTGCCCAGCTATACGCTATCATACTTTGAGCTTGTAATAGGCGTTTTTGTCGCTTCCGCCATATTTGCAAAGATGCAACAATGACGCCAAGATAAACGCCAATCGTCCCTCCATTGAAATAGAGTAAAGAAATGGGCTGTGCCACAACTGCTTTAAAGTCAGTGATAAGCAAGCTAAATTTCCATACAAGGATAAACGTAAAAACTGCATCACTATATGCCTCAGACCACTTTTTTGAAAATTGTAAACGTAGTATTAGCCAAACCATGAAGAATGTAACAAGTAGCGCAATTGCAGTTGCTGGTAAAGTTAGTGCTCGGATTGAGTACCAATCTGTATTGATCACTCTAAAAATCCTCCTCCGAAAGATACATACAGCATAGCATAGAACCTTTTCAAAATAAGCTTATTTCACATGGTGTTCAGAAAATCTTAAGAAATATACCCCTCTATGTATATATTCATCATAACATTAAATAGAATCTGATAATAGGAAAAGGAAGGGAGGAGCAATTATGCTTCTACACGACTCATTTTTTCTTGTTATGACGATGTTGACAAAGTTTAGGTCGAAGAATTTGAAAAAGAGTCTTTACCGAAAACTAGTTATTCGTGCAATTAAAAGCATCACTATTTTTAATTGACATGACCCACGATAGGCGTACACTTTACTTACTGTATTCCAAGAAGGTTTACTAACGTACATATGCATAATTTTGTTAACGAAAACGGGCTAGATGAAATCCTTCAAAAATGACTAAAAAAAGCTATACACTAGATTGCTCTAATGTATAGCTTATACTTTACAATGGAATATATTTTAGTGGGTTTACACTACCAACTGCTTGTCCTCTCCAAGGACCATTGTGCACTTCAAAGTGTAAGTGTGGCCCAGTAGAGCGGCCAGTGCTACCCATTGCAGCAATTTGCTGACCTTGTGTTACTTCTTGTCCTACGCTCACATTAAATGAATTTAAATGCGCATACACGGTTGTATAAATTTGTCCATCAACCGAATGCGTCAGTATGACAACATTCCCATAAGAACTTAGTGGTGCAGCATAAGCAACGACACCATCCGAAGCCGCCCATATTGGTGTTCCTGTTGAATTAGCAAGATCCACACCATAATGGAATTCAGGACCTGCTCCAAGATTACGCCAGCCATAAGGCGATGTTAATCGACCATTTGTTGGTTTTATCCACGTTCCATTAGATTGAGGGGCATTGACTGTACCACTAGATGAGCCGCCACCACCATTATTGGCAGCCGCTGCTGCCGCTGCCGCCGCAGCCGCTGCTTTACGTTTTGCTTCTTGTTGACGGGCAATTTCAGCTAAACGTTTTTGCTCAGAAATAATTTGATCTTGTAACTCTTGGCTTACATCCAATGCTTCAGAATACTCTTTTTCAAGTAATACTTTTTCAGATTTCAGCTTTTCTTGTTCTTTTTCTAATTCGTCAACTAATTTATTTTTCTCAGTTTTTTGGCTATTTAATGAAGCTTTTAAACGTTCAAGCTCCGCTCTTTGGCCTTCCAACTTTTTACGTTTTTCTTCAACAATTTGTTTTTGTTCTTCTAATTTTTGTTTATCATCTTTTTGGTCTTGAATTATTTGACGATCCGCTTCCATCAATGCATTTACTGCGGAGAATCGATCAATAAAGTCTACAAAACTATTAGA
>Ga0256778_1000128_pt1 | contig 10755 bp, 10 predicted proteins | sample MC6MC0929MT_FD_186049 | JGI IMG/M metagenome (GOLD analysis project Ga0256778, IMG submission 186049) | Metatranscriptome of enriched soil aggregate microbial communities from Iowa State University, Ames, United States - MC6-MC0929-MT... | ecosystem: Environmental > Terrestrial > Soil >...
CCGCCCTGCTGCGCCTGCCCGTGCAGCAGCACCGGCGGCGCATGCGCCAGCGCCCAAGCGCAAACCCTACAAGCTGGTGGCCATCGGCACCTCGACGGGCGGCCCGGTGGCCCTGCAGCGGGTATTGACCCAGCTGCCGGCCAACTTCCCGGCGCCGATCGTGTTGATCCAGCACATGCCGGCGGCGTTCACCAAGGCCTTTGCCGAACGCCTGGACAAGCTGTGCCGCATCAACGTGAAGGAAGCCGAGGACGGTGACATGCTGCGCCCAGGCCTGGCCCTGCTGGCCCCCGGCGGCAAGCAGATGATGATCGACGGCCGTGGCACGGTGAAGATCCTGCCCGGTGACGAGCGCCTGAACTACAAGCCGTGCGTGGACATCACCTTCGGCTCGGCAGCCAAGTCGTACGGTGACAAGGTGCTGTCGGTGGTGCTCACCGGCATGGGCGCCGATGGCCGCGAAGGTGCGCGCCTGCTCAAGCAGGGCGGCAGCACCGTGTGGGCCCAGGATGAAGCCAGCTGCGTGATCTATGGCATGCCCATGGCTATCGTCAAAGCCAACCTGGCGGACGCGGTGTACAGCCTGGACGAAATCGGCAAGCACCTGGTGGAGGCCTGCGTCTGATGGACGTCCTCAGCCTGATCGGCCTGATTCTCGCCTTTGTCGCCATCGTCGGTGGCAACTTCCTCGAAGGCGGCCATGTCGGCGCTCTGGTCAACGGCCCGGCGGCGCTGATCGTGCTGGGTGGCACCCTGGCGGCTGCCTTGTTGCAGTCGCCGCTGTCCTCCTTCAAGCGCGCCTTGCAGATCTTGCGCTGGATCCTGTTTCCGCCGCGGGTCGACCTGGCGGGTGGCATCGACCGCGTGGTGAACTGGAGCCTGACCGCGCGCAAGGAAGGCCTGCTGGGCCTGGAAGGCGTGGCCGATGCCGAGCCAGACCCGTATGCGCGCAAGGGCCTGCAGTTGCTGGTGGACGGCGCCGAGCCAGAAGCCATCCGCAGCATCCTTGAAGTCGACTTCCTGACCCAGGAAAGCCGTGACATCCAGGCGGCCAAGGTGTTCGAGAGCATGGGCGGCTATGCGCCGACCATCGGCATCATTGGTGCGGTAATGGGCCTGATCCACGTGATGGGCAACCTGGCCGACCCCTCGCAGCTGGGCAACGGCATCGCCGTGGCCTTCGTTGCCACCATCTACGGCGTGGCCAGCGCCAACCTGATCCTGCTGCCGGTCGCCAACAAGCTCAAGGCCAACGTCATGCGCCAGTCGCGCTACCGCGAGATGCTGCTTGAAGGCTTGTTGTCGATTGCCGAGGGTGAAAACCCGCGCTCGATCGAGTTGAAGCTGCAAGGCTTCATGGAGTAACCCATGCGTCGCCGTCGTCATACCGAGGAACACGAAAACCACGAACGCTGGCTGGTGTCGTACGCCGACTTCATCACCTTGCTGTTCGCCTTTTTCGTGGTGATGTACTCGATTTCCTCGATCAACGAGGGCAAGTACAAGGTTATTTCCCAGGCCTTGCTCGGGGTGTTCAACGACCCTGAGCGCAGCATGAAACCGATCCCCATCGGCGATGAGCAGCCGTTGAGTGTGCGTCCGGCAGAGCCGCTGGTCAAAGACAGCGAGCAGACCGAAGCGGGCCTGGCAGCGACCAATGTCGACCCGCTGAAAACCATCAGCGATGACGTGCGCGATGCCTTTGGCGACCTGATCAACAGCAACCAGATGACTGTGCGCGGCAACGAGTTGTGGATCGAGATCGAGCTGAATTCGTCGCTACTGTTCGGCAGTGGCGATGCCATGCCCAGCGACAAGGCATTTGCCATCATCGAAAAGGTGGCCAACATCCTCAAGCCGTTCGCCAACCCGGTGCATGTCGAAGGCTTTACCGACAACCTGCCGATCCGCACGGCGCAGTACCCGACCAACTGGGAGCTGTCGTCGGCGCGGGCGGCGAGTATCGTACGCCTGCTGGCCATGGAAGGGGTCAACCCGGCGCGCATGGCCTCGGTGGGTTACGGCGAGTACCAGCCGGTGGCCGGCAATGACACGGCAGAAGGCCGCGCGCGTAACCGCCGGGTGGTGTTGGTGATTTCGCGCAACCTCGAAGTGCGCCGCAGCCTGACCGGCTCGGGCAGTGCCCATGCCACGCCGGATGCCGCGTTGCGCCGGGCTGGCACACAAAGTGCACCTGCAACGCCAGCAACGGTGGCGGGGCAGTGATCCGTCAATTCCCCGTCGCTGCATTGTATTGAAAGTGACTCCGTCCCCTGTGGGAGCGGGCATGCCCGCGAAGTAGACGACGCGGTGGATGACACCGGCTGCGCCGGTGTTCGCGGCGGTTCGACGCTTCGATGAGCCCGCTCCCCCCAGGGATCGTGCCGGATCTTGGATAGTAGTTTCTACAGTGTCCCTGCCAAATCAATAGATAGAGTTTGCTTGATGAGAGTCTGGGCAGTAGCCAATCAAAAAGGTGGCGTCGGCAAGACCACCACCACCATCGCCCTGGCTGGCCTGCTGGCTGAGGCAGGCAAGCGCGTGGTCGTTGTCGACCTCGATCCGCACGGTTCGATGACCAGCTATTTCGGGCACAACCCCGATGCGCTGGAGCACAGCTGCTACGACCTGTTCCTGCACAAGGGCGCAGTGCCAGACGGCCTGCCCGGGCAGTTGCTGCTGCCCACCAGCGACGAGCGCATTTCGCTGTTGCCGTCGAGCACCGCACTGGCCGTGCTGGAGCGCCAGTCGCCGGGGCAGAATGGCCTGGGCCTGGTGATCGCCAAGAGTCTGGCGCAGCTGTGGCAGGATTTCGACTATGCCGTGATCGACAGCCCACCCTTGCTGGGCGTGTTGATGGTCAATGCCCTGGCGGCCAGCCAGCAGTTGGTGATTCCGGTGCAGACCGAGTTTTTGGCGGTGAAGGGCCTGGAACGCATGGTCGGCACCCTGGCCATGATCAACCGCTCGCGCAAGCAGGCGCTGCCGTACCAGATCGTGCCAACGCTGTTCGACCGCCGCACCCAGGCCTCCCTGGGCACACTCAAGCTACTGCGTGACACCTACGGCCAACAGGTTTGGCAGGGCTATATTCCGGTGGATACGCGCCTGCGCGATGCCAGCCGCAAGGGCGTCACGCCCTCGCAGTTCGACAGCAAGAGCCGCGGGTTGATTGCTTACCGGGCGCTGCTCAAGCACCTGCTGACCTACAAGACTGCAGTGCAGGTGGCCTGATGACCCAGACCCGACACACCAGCACCCGGCCGCAGATGGCCTTACAGTCGTACCTCGATGGCCTGCTGCAGGAAGCCACCGAGGCCGAAGACCTGTTTGAGCCGCCAGCCGCGCCGGACGCGTTCGCCGAGGCGGTGCGTGAGGAACAGGCACGTGATGCCCGTCAGCTGGCCCGACCGGTACCCGCCGAAGCCCCTGCCAGCCTTGCCCCGCGGCCGTTTGCCGAACCCAGGCTGGCGGTGCTGCCCAGCGTCGTGCCAGTAGAGGCGCCGGTGGTGACGGTGGTCGAGCAGGAGGTGCTCGCCGAGGCCGCCATTCCGGTGCTGGTCGAAGAACAAACCGTGCAACCCGCAGTGCCGCTGGTCGATGTGCACCTGCCAGCGCCCAATCTACCGGTGCCCCCGGCGACCGTCGACGGCCGCCCGGTGTGGGCGGCGGAGCCGTTCGAGTGCCTGCTGTTCGACGTCGCCGGCCTGACGCTGGCGGTGCCGTTGGTGTGCCTGGGCTCGATCTACAACCTGGCCGGCCAGGAGCTGACGCCGCTGTTCGGCCAGCCTGACTGGTTCCTGGGTATTTTGACCTGCCAGGCCGGCAACCTGAAGGTGCTGGACACCGCGCGTTGGGTAATGCCCGACCGCTACCGCGACGATTTTCGTCAAGGCCTGAATTACGTGATTTCCGTGCAAGGCTACGAATGGGGGCTGGCCGTGCATCAGGTCAGCCGCTCGTTGCGCCTGGACCCGTCCGAGATCAAATGGCGTAGCCAACGCGGCCAGCGCCCGTGGTTGGCCGGCACGGTGATTGAACACATGTGTGCACTGCTCGACGTCGCCGCACTGGCCGAGCTGATCGCCAGCGGCGCGGTCAAGCAGATGCACGCCAAACAGAAATGACACAGAACACAACCGCCAAACAGCGGATTTTGAGGGTAGGGGAATGAAAAAGTCGTCTGCACAAGGTTCCGAAGATCCGATCCTGCAGTGGGTTACCTTCCGTCTGGACAACGAGTCCTACGGCATCAACGTGATGCAGGTACAGGAAGTGCTGCGCTACACCGAGATCGCCCCGGTACCGGGCGCTCCAAGCTACGTGCTGGGCATCATCAACCTGCGCGGCAATGTGGTGACCGTGATCGACACCCGTCAGCGTTTTGGCCTGATGCCGACCGAGGTCACCGACAACACCCGTATCGTCATCATCGAAGCCGACAAGCAAGTGGTCGGCATTCTGGTCGACAGCGTGGCCGAAGTGGTTTACCTGCGCCAGTCCGAAATCGAAACCGCACCGAACGTGGGTAACGAAGAGTCGGCCAAGTTCATCCAGGGCGTGTGCAACAAGAATGGCGAACTGCTGATCCTGGTCGAGCTGGACAAGATGATGACCGAGGAAGAGTGGTCCGAGCTGGAGAATATCTGAGTTGATCCTACAGGTTGCTGTCATCTTCCTGGCGCTGGTCTGGGCGCTGAGCCTGTGGTTCTTCCTCAACTACAGCAAGCGCCAGCGCGAGCTGGCTGCGCAGCAAGCCGAGGGCGATGCGCTGCGTGACCAGCGCATCAAGGACCTGGCCAAGCGCCTGGACGACTACCAGAACGGTACCGTGCGCATGGGCGAGGCGCTGCACGAACTGAGCGTGACGATGGCCCCGCTGCCTGACAGGCTCCAGCAGTTGGAGCAGCGCGACCCCAACAACGTCACTTTCTCCCAGGCGGCCAAGCTGGTTGGCATGGGCGCCAGCGTGGCCGAGCTGACCGAAAGCTGTGGCCTGACCCAGGCCGAGGCGGAGCTGATGAGCAAGCTGCACCGCAGCGGCTGACCTGGGTTACAGGCCTGCCTGGGCGCACCGGAGCAGGGGCTGATCCTGTATCGCGCTGCGGGTCAGGTAACTCAGGACGCCGACCTCAGGGTTTGCCCCAAGAGTGGTAGTTGCCGATGGTTGCCACGCTACCCAGTGCCTGGTCGTTGTTGCGCGCCTGGGCAATGGGGAAGGCCAGGTTTTCCGTGAGGGCGCGATAAGTGGTCTGCGGAATCGACTCCAGCTTGCTTAGTTGCCGCAGGAACTGCAGCCTGGGTAGATGCCGAGCAACTACATCGTTGAGCAAGCCAGGCCCGGTCATCCTGCTCAATTCCTTGGCGTAGGCTGCGTAACCGTGGGTGCCTGCCAGTGGCCTGATGTCGTAGAACGATAGATTGCTGCGGTAGCGTGCATCCATCTCTGCAGAAATTGCGCGCAGGGTCGGGTTGTTGGCATGGCTGCCGATCATGTTGCTGTTGTAGTCACAATGCATGCCCAGCAGCTCGTTGTTCACCGGGCTGCCGAGGACCAGGCCATCAGGCGTGGTTTTCAAGGCTACCGAGCTGATCATGGCGAAGCTGTCGGGGTTGTCTTCGAAGCTGCGCAGCGTGTCGTCGACGTCCATGTAGATTCCGCCCTCCGAATGGAGTAACGGGTAGCGCAGTACGTCGGAGGCAGACGCGAAGTTTGCCCCGTTACTGTCCAGTGCCTGGCGGTACTGATGGTAGTAGTCAGTTTGCTCGAAGGCCGCGTAGAAGGGCTGCTCTTCCAGGGTTTTGATCTGAACGTTCGAAGCAGCGGTCAACTTTGCGCGGTTTTTCATGAAGGCTTTAGGGTTGGACTTCGACAGGTAGAACTCATAGGTAAAGCCTGTACCCTCAAGGCGTTTGGCATTGCTCGCGATGTTCTCCACCAGCTCATCGGGGATGCTCTTCCCGCCGACCCAGATGCTGAGGATTTTCTTGGGCAGTGGGGTTACTTCCGAGCTGTTGACCACAGGCACACTGAGCGGCAGTTGCAGGTCGACGTCCAGATTACGTAGCGTGTACATGCGCATTGCATCGCTGGCGCCACGCGTGGCCGGGTTGACCTGATACAGATCGCGCGTGCCCGCGTGTACCTGATAGTAATTCGGCAGGACTTCGTTGGCATCCTCCTGGAGGATGAAGGCATCGTTTTCAGTGTCATACAGTACCTGGACTTCGTTGCCGTCCTTGAGCGCCAGCAGCGGGTTGGTACCCGTTGCCCGATTCAGGGGTCCCCTGGCAATCCGCGTGGCTTCCACAGGTGGCTCGGCTGGCACGAAAAAGTCTGCCAGTATTTCTTCAGGTAGCCGGGGAGGGCTGTTGGGGCTCAGGGGGTAGCCCCATTGATCGTTAAGACGCGTGGGCAGGACGAAGCGCGAGCTTTTGCCTGGGAACAGCATTCGCAGGTCGTCTGCAGGGAGCAAGGCCAGTGGGGCGGCATTAAGCAGGCCGAAGGCGATGTTGCTCACACCAGCGTCCTTGTCTGCAAGGGTCTTGCCGTTGATCGCCTGATCGAGCCCCAGGCCAAATTGCGCGACACCGCCGGCTGCCAGCAGCGGGATCAGCTCGGGAACCACCAGCGCCAGTGGTGCCAGCAGGTTGATCGACGCCACCAGGTAGCCGCGCCAGCGAGCCTTGGTCACCTGCGCATCGCTGGTGATGATGAAATCGGCATCGGCATAGCTGCGCTCGCGCTGGCGTTGGGTGAGGGCTGTGAACAGATCACCTGCGAGCAACGGGCTGTAGTGGCCGGCCTTGTAGTTGATGTACTCGCGGGGGGGCCAGGGGCCGTCGACGGTGAAGCCTGCGCGGTTGGGCGATCGGTGGTGAAAACCGGGGTAGGCGCCAAGGCCCGCCAGCGCGGTATCCAGCCCACTGAAGTCCAGGCCATCGGGGGTGTCGGCCAGTTTGAAGTACTGGCGCAGGCGCAGGCGTTTTTCGTCGTCGCGGCACTGTTCGGCGAACCAGTCTTGCATGGCAGCCATACCGTCGAACTCATGCAAGGGAGATGCATTGCCTGGCAGGTACAGCAGTACTTTTGGCTGTGCCTCGTCTGTGATGCAGATCAGGTCGGTGGCTGCGTAGCCGTAAACGTTCAAAGGCCTTGCCTGCAAACCGGGTGCTTTTGCCATCAGCCCCGCCACTTGCCAGGCCATCTGGCGGCCTGCATCGCTCAACGAGCCTTCCTGGACCTGCTTGTTGCAGGCGGCCATGAAGCTGATCTGCATTGACTGCCGGTGGGTTTGTTCAGCCTGTTGCCAGTAATTGTCGAGCATGCCGACGAAGCGGGTGTGAAAGTCCAGGTCCCAGATGAATTGCTGCATGGCCTCGACGTCGACCGCCAGGTGTGTACTGCTGTCGTAGCGGGCCGGGGTCGTGCGTGGGAACAGGCCGTTGAACACCGAGAAACGGGCGCTGTTGTCAAACACCCCAGGTTCGGGCAGGCGCTCGACGATAGTCAGCGGGCCATCTGGCAACGTGCCTGCCCAGTGGCCAGGGAGCAACTGGCCGATCAGGTTCTTGGCTGTTTCACCCTGCCAGTCTGAAAGCGTCGCTTGGGTAAGTGAAAGGCGCTGGACGATGACTGCCTGATTGCCACGGTAGTGCAGGGTGACTACGTCGGTCTGGTCGGGGTCAAGGTCATGGCCCTGCTGCGTCAGCCATTGGTGGATCGCACGGCTGGCTTCGTGGTCAGGGCGGGGGATATGGCTCAGGTGGTTGCGAACGTACTGCACGGCGGCGGCGTTGATGCGGCTTGTGGACATGGTGTTCACCTTGCTCATTGACAGGAATGGCAAGGCTGAACGGCTGACGCCGACGGCGGTGGTAGATAACTACCGGTGGTTTGCCGGCGGCAGCAGTGCGGTGACCGGAGTGATGTCGCGCGGCGTCTCGGCTTCGTCGCTGAAACCGGCGGGCACCTTGCCCCGCAGTTGCCAGGCGAAGGCAATGATCTCGGCAATGGTCAGGTACAGTGCCTCCGGGATCTGCTCGCCCAGTTCCAGGCGTGCCAGCAGGCGCACCAGTTCGGCGTTTTCGTAGATCGGCACCTCATGCTCGCGGGCCAGGGCCAGGATGGCCTCGGCCAGCGCATCGTCACCTTTGGCGGTGAGGGTTGGGGCCTGCTGGCCGTCGTAGGTCAGGGCAATGGCCTGGCGGAGTGGTTTCTGTGTCATGCGTTTTCGTCTACCCAGCGTTGCTCAACCCGTGTGCGCGGGCCTTGAGGGGGGATGCCCGGGTGGCATTCCAGGTCGCCAACCTCCAGACCCCGCTCCAGCAGGCGCTGGCGCAAGGCACCGAGCTGGCTGTCGATCAGCTTTGCGGTTTGTTCGCGCTCTGCCCACAGGTGCCCGCTCAGGCGGCCTTGGCTGAACTGCGCCTGTACTTGCAGTGGGCCGAGAGGTGAAAGGTCGAAGGCCAGTTCGATGCGCCACAGGGCTTGCAGAGGGTCCTGTGCTTCGGGTTGGCGGTCTGCCTGCTGTTGCGGGGTTTCTTCACGCTGCAGTTTGACCTGCAATGGGATGAACTCCTGGCCGTGGCGGATCGGCACTTCAGTTTGCCAGGTGGTCTGCAGATTGCCGTTTTCCAGCGTGCCGGTTTGTTGCAGGCTGCTCATGGCATGGCTTTGCAGGCGCGAGATGGCCGCAGCGGCCAGGCGCAGCAGTTGTTGCAGGTCGCCTTCGTCTTCCATGGCCTTGAGCAGGCGCGAGGGCAGGGGGAACGCCCCTGGCTGCGGCTTGGGGCTGACCCGTTCGAGCATGCCCAGCGCGCTGCGGGCCAGCGCCGGCATGGTCACGGCCAGGCTGGCGGGCGCGAGGTTGGGCGTGCCGGGTGCGTTGGCCGGGGCCTGAGTGATCAGGCGCAGCAGGTGGGCCTTCAGGTCTGTGGCCACGCTGGCAGGAAAGCCGCCCAGCAGTTTCGCTTCAAGGAAAGTGCCGCTGTTGTTCAGGGCCTGGGCCACGGCCTTGGCGTCGCCCAGCTGGCGGGCGTCTGGCAGGCCGGCCAGCAGGCGCTCGGCGCTGGCACGCAGGTCGCCATCGACGCCCGGGTCGCGGGTGAGCTGTTGCAGGGCGTTGAGCAGGCCGGGCAGCGAGGCCTGGCGGTTTTGCTGGGTCAGCAGTTGCTGGGCAATGCTGAGCTGGTCCTGCCTGCCGCTAAGCGGGACAAAGCGCAGCGACTGGTCGCCCTGCACCAGTGCGCTGAGCAGGCTGCCAATGGCCAGCGGGCGCGGGCTGTCGATGCTAAGGGTGGAGCCGGCCTGGGCAGTGTTGAGCAGGCTGACCAGCGCCCGGTAGCTCGCCGGTTGCCCAGGCGCCTGGGCCAATGCCTGGTTGGTCAGGACCTTGCCTTGCAGCAGCGTGCCGACGGGCACTTTGCTGGTATCCAGGCGAGCGAGGGTGGCGATCTGGCTGGCGTTGGCCTGCTGCAGCATGATTGCCAGGCGGTTGCTTTCGGTCTGGCTGACAGTGACCTGGCTGCCTTGGGGCAAGGGCTGGCTGGCGCTGGCTTGCAGTTGGGTCTGTACGCCGTTGGCCTGTATCAACCGCAGCACCAGCTGGAAGTCCTGGCCCGTCTGGCGCAACGACACGACCTCGGCCTGTGCGGTCTCGCCGGGTGCCAGCAGGCCGGGCTGCGCCTGGATCAGGCGCAGCAGTTCGCCGGTCATGCCCGCCTTCATGGCTTGGCTGTTGATCGCGGTTTGTGCGCCGAGACTATTGATTTCAGTCATGATTGTATACAACCTGTCGGACCCGGCCTCTTGGCAGCGCGGTGGCGCGTGTAATAATGCCGACCGCCCGTGGTTGCCAGTATAACGGCAGCGCGCGGGGCGACTTGAGACACAAGGGTTCTGGAGCGGCGTCGCCTGCTTCGCGGGCAAGCCCGCGAAACAGGCGACGCCGGCCCGAAGCCCTACAAAGATAAGGCGAAACCGTGACCCTTCACCTCCAAGCTGCGGGCCTGGCCTGCGAGCGCGACTGGCGCCTGCTGTTCGAGCAGCTCGATTTCGAGCTGGGCGCCGGCGACATGCTGCAGATCAGCGGCCCCAACGGCAGCGGCAAGACCAGTTTGCTGCGGCTGCTGGCCGGGTTGATGCAACCCACCGCCGGGCAGATATTGCTGGGCGGCAAGCCCCTGGCCGAGCAGCGCCATGCCCTGGCCAGCATTCTGCTGTGGATCGGTCACGCCGCGGGCATCAAGGACCTGCTCACCGCCGAGGAAAACCTCACCTGGCTGTGCGCCCTCCACCAGCCGGCCAGCCGCGAGGCGATCTGGGCGGCGCTGGAGGCTGTCGGTTTGCGCGGTTTCGAAGACGTACCCTGCCATACCCTGTCGGCCGGTCAGCAGCGCCGCGTGGCCCTGGCCCGGCTGCACCTGGCCAGCCCGCCGCTGTGGATTCTCGACGAGCCGTTCACTGCCCTGGACAAGCAAGGCGTAGCGCAGCTCGAAGCGCACCTGGCGGCCCACTGCGAGCAGGGCGGCACGGTGGTGCTGACCACCCACCATACGCTGGAACGCAAGCCCTCCGGTTACCGTGAACTGAACCTGGGGCAATGGGCGGCATGAGCGTATTCATCCTGTTGTTGCGTCGCGAAGCGCGCCTGCTGTTCCGTCGTCCTGCCGAGCTGGCCAACCCGCTGGTGTTCTTCGCCATCGTCGTGGCCATGTTCCCGCTGGCAGTCGGCCCGGAAAGCCAATTGTTGC
>Ga0256778_1000133_pt1 | contig 10699 bp, 7 predicted proteins | sample MC6MC0929MT_FD_186049 | JGI IMG/M metagenome (GOLD analysis project Ga0256778, IMG submission 186049) | Metatranscriptome of enriched soil aggregate microbial communities from Iowa State University, Ames, United States - MC6-MC0929-MT... | ecosystem: Environmental > Terrestrial > Soil >...
CACGAACACGTCGGTCACGCCGTCGAGCTCGCGCACGCGACGGTTCAGGGCCACGTTGGCGAACAGCCCCCCAGCGAGCGCGACGCGGGACACCCCGTGGCGCTCGACGCGTGTGGACACGAGCCGGCAGACGAGCTCCTCGACGAGCGTCTGCACGCCGGCCGCGAGGTCGGCGGGCTCGACGGCCTGCATCGCGCGCAGCGTCTCGGCGGGGATGTCGCGGTCGGTGGGACGGAACCGAGCCCCGGGTGAGGTCATGATCTGGTCGTCGCGCCACGTGACGAGCTCGCGCAGGAGCCCGATCGACCGGGTCGCGTCGCCGTAGGCGGCGAGGCCGGTGATCTTGCCCTCGTGCCGGTTGGTGACGTAGCCCAACGCGTGCGTCACCTGGCTGTAGACGTGCCCGAGGCTGTCGATGCTGGACTGCCACTCGTGCTCGGTGAGGCCGTGCTCGTCACCGACGGAGACGGTGAGCGACTTGCGGTCGCCTCGCCCGTCGGCGGTGACCACGAGCGCGGTGTCGAAGGGCGAGCACGCGAAGGCGGACCACGCGTGCGCCACGTGGTGCTCGACGTAGGTGATCCGACCAGCGGGGACCCCGTGGTCGGCGGCCTCGCGCAGCCCGGCGGCGCGGATCTCCCTGTCGGTGCGGTCCTCGGACTCGAGGCGGCGGACCATGACTTCCACGGCCTCGGGGTCGGCGGGCTCGCTGGCGACGCGCCGGCAGAGCTGGGGGAGCAGCGCACTGGTGTTCGTACCCTCGAACCACCCGTAGGCCCATTCGTCGACGTCGTCGACGGTGAGGCCGTGGTGCTGCAGCAGCCACGCGACGGACTGGGCGGGGAACCCTTCCTGCTGCTTGACCCGGGTGAACCGCTCTTCCTCGACGGCGCCGACGAGGGTCCCGTCGACCAGCAGCGCCGCGCTCGCGACGAGGTCGTTCTGCCATCCCACGATCACGGTCATGTCGGCATCTCCTGAAGTCGTTCCCAGCAACGGAGCAGGCGTGCTGCGCCGACGGCGACGACATCGGCGTCCTCCCAGCCGACGCTCACCCGGACGTGCGACGGGCCGGAACCCGTGACGCTGAACGGCGTGCCGTCCGCGACGACCACGCCGAGGTCCCTGCGGGCGGCGATCGTGAAGGTCGCTGACGGGACGGCCCCCAGAGGGAGCCACAGGAAGTAGCCGCCACCGGGGTCGGTGACGCCACCTGGCCATCCCGCGAGCGCGTCGAGGGCCGCCCGCCGGCCGTCGTCGAGGCGTCGAGCGACGGCGCCGAGGGTGCCGGACCACAGCACGGGGTCGTCGAGGACGCCGGCGACGAGCTCGCTCGCGATCGGGCCGGTGCCGAAGTCGGCCTTCGCCGCGAGGAGGTCCCTGACCCCGGGGCGAGAGCCTTCGACGACGCACGTCCGGGCGCCGGGTGCCACGGTCTTGGAGAAGGACACGAACCGGAGAGCCGCGGCCGAAGGGCGCAGGCGCACGACGAGCTCGGTCACCGACGGGGCCGTCTCGCCTTCCGGGTCGAGGTGCCGGTAGGCGTCGTCCTCGAGGAGCGCCGCGCCGGACCTGGCGACGGCCTCGGCGACGAGCTCGCGCGTGCGGGCCGGGAGCGTGTGGCCGTCGGGGTTGTTCAGCGAGGGCACGAGGTACACGACGTCGTCGGGCCCGAGCTCGGCGCGGAGCCGTTCGACGTCGAGTTCGGGTCCGTCGCGATGGATGGGGGCGGGACGCACGCCGTTCCGGTGGGCGAGGCCGATCGCCTCCCGGTAGGTCGGGTCCGACGCGAACATGCGGCTGCCCGGGGGCCGCATGCGCAGCGCGAGGTCGAGGGCGCCGAGCGCACCGTGCGTGACGAGCACGTCGCCGGGCGAGCGGGCGACTCTGGCGAGGTGGGTGACGAACGCGGTGCGCAGTCGGTGCGACCCCGCCGGGGGCGCGTACCCGAAGCCGCGCTCCAGGACCTGGCGCCAGTCGACGTCCCGGGCGAGCGACACGGCCGCGGAGGCCGGCAGCTCCCCACGGGCGAGATCGATGGCGGCTCGCGGGGACCCGACGGGTGGGGTGGCGGGGGCGAGAAGCCCAGACGCGTTCCGCGCCTCCATCGTTCCTCCCCACTGAAACGCTTCGTACCGGCGCGAGGCGGCGCGCGGGCTGCGCAGGATGGACGACTGCAGGGCCATCGCGCGTCGATGCGGGCCGGTCTTCGCCGGGCGGGCGGCAAGTTAGCAAGCGAGCCGACGTCTCCGCGACAAATGTCTCAAGGCCTGAGACGGCAGTAATAATTGCTGTGAACGCGTACCTGCGGACCATTTCTCCGCTACGGTTGCCCCGGTTCGCCCGACCGCCCTCCGGGGTCGGTGGGTCGCGCCCGAAACCTGCCGCCGGACCAAGGAGGACCCGTGCCGCGCCCTGACAGCCCGCCAACCCGGCCGTGGCTCTCCGTGCCGTCCGGACCCCGTGGGGAGATCGAGCGGGTGCTCGTCGTCGGAGCGGGCAAGGCCGGCGGACGGTTCCTGCGGGCGCTTGAGCACCTGCGGCTCCAAGGCGCACCCCTGCAGGTCAGCGGCGTGTGCGACATCGCCGCATCGCAGCTGGCTCCGCTCGCGGGCTCCTACGAGACGTTCACGGACCTCGACGAGGCCTGCGCACGGACGCGACCGACCGTCGTCTGCGTGTGCGCCAACGAGGTCGCGCACCGCGACGTGCTCGCCACGGTCGCCGGGCTCGAGGACGTGCCCCTCGTCCTCAGCGAGAAGCCCCTCACTGCGGCCTTGGCCGAGTTCGACGAGATCGCCGGCATGTTGCCCGCAGAAGGCGTCACGGTCAACTTCGTCGAACGACACAGCCCGGTCGTCGAAGATTTCCTGGATTGGCGTGCGGAATCAGGGGCGACCATCTATCGTTGCGAATTCTTCTGGGGCAAGTACCGGTGGCGTGACGGTCGCCCCACCATGGGCGTGCTCTCCGAGATGTCGCATCCGCTCGACCTCGTCCGCTGCCTGTGCGACCTCGACGCCGACGTGCCCGCCGAGGTCCTCGACGCGTCGCTCGCGTCCAGCGACTTCAGCGCGGACGACGTCGTGGTGCCCGACTCCGCGGACGTGCACCTCGTCCTCGGCGGGTCGATCGTCGTGCGGGGGCACTCCTCGTTCCTGTGGGACTCCCGCATGCGGCGCATCGTCATCTATGCCGGCGCGTCCGACGGTGAGACGTTCCGCGCGGTGCTCGAGTTCGACGACAGCCGATGGGACCAGGACCGGCTCGTCGTCGCCCGGCTCGACCCCGTGGGCGGCCGTCCCGAGACCGTCCTGAGGACCGCCTACGACAACGACGACTTCCCCGCCGCACTCGACCAGGTGCACAAGGTCGCGCGCTTCGTCGACGAGAGCCTGGCGCTGCGCGTCGCCGGTGCCCGGCCGGGACGTCTCGTCACCATGGCCGGTGCCGGATGGATCCAGCGTGTGCTGGACGCCATCGAGCACCATGACGTGCGCGGGAAATCTGCGCGTCCGACGCACGACGACCCGAGGGGCGTCGGCGAGCTCGTCGGGGCCGGTCTGGATGTCTGAGCGCCCGCTCCGGCTCGGGCTGGTCGGCTCAGGGTTCGCCGCGCGCACCCTGGTCGCTGCGGCTCGCCGGCTGCCCGACGCCCGGGTCGTGGCCGTCCACGGTGGCCGTGGCGCGCCGGAGCTCGCCCGCAGCGCCGGTGCGGAGCACGTCGGGCGGCTCGACACGCTGATCGACGCGGTGGACGCGGTGCTCGTGGCCTCACCGCACGCGCTGCACGCGGAGCACGCGTCGGAGGCGGTGCGACGGGGTCGCTCCGTGTTCGTCGAGAAGCCGTTCGTCACGGAGGTCGGCGACGGTGAGCGGTTGCTCGAGGAGGCCGAGCGCGCCTCGGTCGCCGTGTCCGTCAACCACTTCCAGCGCTACCGCACCCCCAATGCGGCGGCGCGCGCCGCCCTGCGCGACGGGCGGATCGGCGCGGTGGTCGGTGCGTCCTGCACGTTGCTCGAGCAACCCATGACGAGGCCGTGGCAGACGGACGTCCGCAACGCCGGCTTCCTGCTGGGCTACGGCGTCCATGCGGTCGACCTCGTCCATTTCTGGCTCGACGAGCCGGTCGTCTCGGTCCGGGGCAGGCACGCGGTCGACGACGGCGGCACCGAGCGCTCCACGGTCGCGACCCTCGAGCTCGCGGGCGGGGCGCAGGTGCAGCTCCTCACCAGCGACCGGACGCAGGAACAGCCCGGGGACCAGGTCGGGCGGGCCACGCTGCGATCCGTGGTCGTCGGCGACCGCGGCCTGTGCGTCGTCGACTCCTACGGCCAGGCGGCTCTGCACGCGGACGGGCTCCACACGCTCGGCGAGCTGGGCCGGTGGTCCGACCCCGACGACCCCGAGCGGATGGGTGCCTACGTCTTGGCGCTGGCGCAGTTCGTGCGCGCGAGCCGCACGGGGACGCCGCCGGAGCTGACCGGCGCCGACGCGCTGCGCGCGGTCGCGGTCTGCACGGCGATCGCCCGGTCGGCCGCGTCGGGAGGCGCGCCCGTATGCGTGTGACCGATGTGGAGGCGTTCACGCTGCGGGCCGAGCTGGACAGGCCGCTGTGGGACGCGCGGTCGCGGATCACCCATCGCGAGGCGGTCCTCGTGCGCGTCGAGACCGACGACGGCGCCGTAGGCTGGGGCGAGGCTGCGTGCTTCGGAGGAGCGGCTGCGCTCGTCGTCGAGGCGGTGCGCCTGCTGGCCCGGCGGGTCGTCGGTACGCCCCCGCGTCCCCGGGCGGCCGCGCGCGAGCTGCTGAGCGGGACCGCGCACTTCGGGCAGCGGGGCGCGGTCGTGTCCGCGGTGTCGGGCATCGAGATCGCCCTCTGGGACGCGCTCGGGCGTTCGGTGGGTCTCGCCGTGTCGTCGTTGCTCGGGGCGGGGCCCGTGCCCGTGCCCGTCTACGCGACCACGGGCTTCTACCGCGGCGACGGGCAGGACAACGACCCGGACCGGCGTGCGCAGCAGCTGGAGCACGACGTCCGCTCGGTCGACCTCGGCCGCGTGCGCGGGGTCAAGATCAAGGTCGGGCGGTTCGGCGTTGCCGACGACGTGCGGCGTGCCTCGCTCGCGCGCACCGCGCTCGGTCCGGACGCACTCCTGGTCCTCGACGCGAACAACGCCTGGACGTTCACCGAGGCGGCCCGCGTCGCCGACCTCGTCGCGGACCTGGACGTCCTGTTCCTGGAGGAGCCCCTCCCGTTCGGCCTCGTCACGGACAGCGCCACGCTGCGTGCGCGAGGCCGCGTCGCGGTCGGCGGGTATGAGCTCGAGCCCACGTACGAGGCGTGCGAGCGCTACGTCCTCGGCGGAGCCGTGGACTACGTCCAGCCGGACGCGACGTGGTCCGGAGGGATCGCCGAGTGCGTACGCATCGCCGAGCTCGCGCACGCGCACGGCGTCCGGACGGCCCCCCACAACTTCTCGACCGCAGTCGGCACGGCGGCGAACTATCACGCGGCGTGCGCCGCGGACGTGCGCCTGCTCGAGACCGACGCGACCGGCAACCCGTTGCTCGACCTGCCCCTCGGGGACACCTGGGACACCACCGGAGGCGCCTTGCACCTGCGGTCCGGCGCGGGGCTGGGCGTGACCGTGACGGAGGAGTGGGTGAGCGCGCATGCGTGACGGCGGTCGGGACGGGTTCACCGTCGGGCTGGTGCTCGGGGCGTCGTCGGGCGTCGGGGCGGCGCTGGTCAGACGGCTCGCGCCGCGGACCGACCGGTTGCACGCGGGCTCCCGCACGACGGCGGACGGGCATCAGGGGGGCGTCGTGCACCACGCTTGCGACGTCCGCAGCTACGACCAGGTGGCGGCGCTCCTCGCCGAGGTCGGCGACAGCCCCGACTTCGTCGTCAACTGCGTCGGGGTCGGGTTCCACGCCCCGCTCGAGGCGGACTTCACGGCCGCGTGGCAGACCATCGTCGACACGAACCTCGTCGGGCTCGCGAACGTGCTCGCCGCGCTGCACCGCACCTCCCCGGGCACGTCGACGTACCTCCAGGTCTCGTCGCTCGCTGCGCACCGCGGCTCGACGACGGCGGGCAACGCGATGTACACCGCGACGAAGGCGGGCGCGCGGGCGCTGCTGGACGACTACCGCCGCCAGGTCCGGCAGTCGGGCCGGCCGACCCGGGTCATGTCGGTGTCGCCCGGGTACGTCGCAGGGACAGGCTTCGCGACGCGGTTCTTCGAGCACGACGCCGCGGCCGCCCACGACCTGTTCGACGGGCACGCCGCACTCGCCGCCGACGACGTCGCCCGGGTCGTCGAGCAGCTCCTCGACAGCCCGCAGTCGACCGAGTACCTCGACGTGCTCGTGGAGCCGCGCGAGGTGGGTGCGTGAACGCCTCCGAGAGCCTGGTCACCGGGACGGGCGCGCAGAGGACTCTCGCCGAGCAGCTCGCCACCCGCGGGAACGACCACGAGCAGATCCGGCGTCGGTTCACCCGGACCACGGGCCTGGCCTGGCACGCGCCGACGCCGGCGCGGTTCGCGCTCGGCACGCGCCTGTCCGTCGTGATCCCGGCGCGTGACCGCGCCTACTGCCTCGGGGCCGTGCTCGACGCCCTCGCGGCGCAGGAGACGGAGGGCGACGTCGAGGTCGTGGTCGTGGACGACGGGTCGGTCGACGGCACGGGCGCCGTCGCCCGCGCGCACCCCGCCGTGGACGTCGTCGTCAGCCTCCCGCGCTCGGGTGGGGCCGCGCTCGCGCGCAACGTCGGGACCATGACGGCGACGTCCCCGTACGTCCTGTACCTCGACGCCGACATGGTGCTGCCGCGCCACGTGCTGGCAGACGTCGCAGCGCGGTGCGGGGCGGGCGACGAGGAGGCCGTGCTCGTCGGGTTCCGCGAGGCGCTCCCCGAGACGCGGGACGCGGACGGCATGCTCGTCCTCCCCGACCGCCGGCCGCGCCTGTGGAACGACTACCGCGTGACGTTCCGGGCTCCTGCGGGCGTGCCCCTCTGGTACACGGGCCGGGTGCTCGACGAGGCGACCGACGTCCACGCGCTCGACGACACCGACGACTTCGCCGCCCTCGGGCACGGCGCGACGCACTACGACCTCGACCTGCCGCGCGCCGTCTTCAGCGCGCTCGTCGCCGCCCGGCGCGAGAGCGTGCTCGACGTCGGCGGGTTCGAGACGGAGTTCGCGTCGCGCGGGTGGGGGTTCGAGGACACTCATCTCGCCGCGAAGCTCATCGCCGCCGGCACGAAGGTGGTTCCGCTGCGGCAAGCGGTCGGATTTCACGTCTACGCGACCGGAGGCACGGACGCCGGGCGCAAGCGTGACGGCTGGCGGGCCACGCTCGCACTCTTCCGCGAGCTCCTGGACGCGAGCGTCCCGTCGGACGTCCGCGCCGTGATGGAGGCCGAGGTGCGCCGCGCACTCGCCGACGCGGATGTCACTGACAGGCGGCGGCCGTGAGCCGGGTGACCGCGTTGGTGCTCGTGCGCGACGACGCGACGCTGCTCCCCGGGTGCGTCGCGTCCGTGCGTGGTGTCGTGGACGACGTCGTCGTGGTGGACAACGGGTCGCGCGACGGCTCGTCGGCCGTGGCCCAGCAGCTCGGGTGCACGGTGGTGGACGTCCCGGACCGGCCGCTGGACCGTGCACGGGACCACGTCCTCGGACAGCTCTCCGGCGACTGGGTCCTCGTGATCGACGCCGACGAGCGCCTGACGACGGGCTCCGCCGCGCTCTTGCGGCCGACCCTGGACGCCGCCGAGCCGATGACGCTCGGCATGACCGTGTGCCGCCTGGACCACGTTGGCGACGGTCGGTGGGCCGAGCCACACCTGCTGCGCCTCGTCCGCGCGTCGCCGGACCTGCGGTACGAGCCCACCCCCGTCCACGCGTCCCTGTACCCGGCCGTGGTCCGTGCGGGTGGGCGGGTGCTGCCCAGCCCGGTCATGCTCCACCACCTCGACGGGCTCCTGACCGGGCGGGCCCGGCCGAAGCGACGACGCTACGCCCGGCTGCTCGAGCAGGACATCGCCCGCGGCCGCCGCGACCCCGCGGTCTTCCTCCGCCTGTCGCTCGAGCTCGCCGGAGCGGGCCTGCACGACCGGGCCCGTGCCGCGTGCCAGGTCGCCCACGGCGGCGTCGCGTTGCGTGCGCGAGCCCGGGACGACGCCGCACTCGCCGCGCTGCGGATGCGGGCGGAGGTCACCGCGGGCCAGCTGCGCCTCGCACGTCGGGACCGGTCGGGCGACACGGCACTGCTCCGTGCGGCGCGCCGGGCCGTCGACGACCCCGCGACCAGGGCCCTCCCCGGCTACGCGGGTCTGCTCACCACGGCGGCCCGCGCAGCGGTACGGGCCGGGGATCGGTCCGCCGCGCTGGAGCTCACGATTCACTCGCTCGCCGCATTCGAGCGGTCGCCCGCGGCCCACCTGAACGCCGCGACGCTGCTGCGCGGTTCGGACGACGCCGCTGCGGCCGTCCACCGCCGGCGCGCGCAGGAGCTGAACGACCAGCTGGTGGCGCCCCGACCGGCGGGACGTGGGGCCGGCACGGGTGGCGTCCACGCCGTCCAGGACGCGCTCGTCCAGGGGGCGGCGCGCTGGTCGGCCGAGGACGTCGACGGCCGACGACCGGGGGAGGACGGACGATGACGCTGACCGATGTCGAGGGGCGTGAGACCGCGGTGGCCGACGAGGCACGCCGCCAGGCCGCGCAGCTGCTCGACCGCATGACTCTCGAGGAGAAGGTCGGCCAGCTGCACCTGATGACGGTGCACCGGGCGCTCGACGGTGCCCGGCTGGGCGGGAGCCACTTCCGGCCGGGGGCCCTGCGCGACCTGCTCGAGACGGCGAGCCCGGTGGGCGGCGTGCTGTCCGGCGCGGGGGGTGTCCCCGTGCCGAACTCACCGACGTCCTGGCGGGAGATGGTCGAGGAGCTGCAGGAGCACGCCGTCCGCTCGTCCCGCCTCGGCATCCCGCTGCTGTACGCGACCGATGCCATCCACGGTCACAACAACGTCCTCGGCGAGACCGTGCTGCCGTACGCGATCGGCGTGGGGGCGTCGTGGGACCCCGAGCTCGCCCGGGAGGTGGCCGCCGCCACGGCGCAGGCGATGCGCGCGACCGGGGTGCCGTGGAACTTCGCGCCCGACGCCGACCTCGCCCGGGACCCGCGATGGGGGCGGTTCTGCGAGACGTACGGCGAGGACACGACCCTCGTCGCCGCGATGGCGGCCGCCACCGTCCGCGGCCTGCAGGGAGAGGGACCGGGAGTCGGCACCGGTTCGGTCGCTGCGACCGTCAAGCACTTCGTGGGCTACGGCTCGGCGACCAACGGCCTGGACCGCGGCGACGCGGAGATCCCTGCACGCGTGCTCCGCGACCGGCACCTGCCGGCGTTCCGGGCGGCGATCGATGCAGGGGCGCTTGCCGTCATGGCGAACAGCGGCTCGGTGAACGGCGTGCCGGTGCACATGTCTCGCTACCTGCTCACGGACGTGCTGCGCGGCGAGCTCGGGTTCGACGGGCTCGTGGTGTCCGACTGGGGCGACGCCCTGTTCCTCGAGCGCTACTACCGGACGGCGGACACGTATGCGGACGCCGTCGCCCTGAGCATCGGCGCCGGCATCGACATGGTGATGGCACCGTTCGCGGTCGAGAACCTCGCCGAGACCATCCTGATGCTGCTCGAGCAGGGCCGAGTCTCCCTGGACCGGGTCGACGAGGCGGCGCTGCGCGTGCTGACCCTCAAGTTCCGGCTCGGGCTCTTCGACGACCCGGTCGCGCGCCCGGCACCCGTCGCCGGAGCGTCACCCACCGCCGCGGTCGCGCTCGACGCGGCCCGGCGCAGCATCGTCCTGCTGCGCAACTCGGGGTCGACCCTCCCGCTTCCTCCCGACGCCCGGGTGTGCCTCGTCGGGCCCGGCGCCTCGAGCGTCGCCCGCCTGATGGGAGGCCTCACGATCGACTGGCAGGGAATCGGTGAGGACCCGGCGCAGTGGCCGCCGTGCACCACGATCGCGGACGGGTTGCGTGCCGTGCTCGGCGCCGACAGGGTGCTCGAGCCCGAGACCGCCGACGACCGACGGCGCGCGATGGCGGCGTGCGACGCCGTGGTCGCCGTCTTGGGCGAGCACCCCTACGCCGAGTACGCCGGCGACGACCGTCGGCTCGAGCTCCCGCCGGACCAGGTGGCGCTGGCCGAGGAGGCGCAGGCCGCGGGCGTCCCGCTCGTGGTCGTGCTCCTCGCCGGCCGTCCCGTGGTCCTGGGCCCCGTGGTCGCCCGCGCGGACGCGATCCTCATGGCGCACCTGCCTGGTTCCGCGGGCGGCCCGGCCGTCGCCGACGTGCTCACCGGGCGGCACAACCCAGGAGCTCGACTGCCGTACTCGTGGCCGCGGCACGCCGGTCAGCTCCCCATGCCGTACGACGTGCTGCCGGCCGCCGCGGACGGGGAGCAGGCGCGTGGCTTCCGAGGGCCGATGTACGACCCGGAGTTCGAGCTCGGGCACGGCCTGGGGTACACGGAGGTCCAGGTCGAGAGCGTCACGGCGCCGGGCCGCCTCCACGCGGACGAGCGGCTCGTGCTGCGCGCGACGGTCCGCACCGGCGCCGGGCCCGCCGTCCGCACGACCGTCCCCGTGTTCGTCCGCGCCGTGAGCGCGACCCCTGTCTCGG
>Ga0256778_1000143_pt1 | contig 10318 bp, 9 predicted proteins | sample MC6MC0929MT_FD_186049 | JGI IMG/M metagenome (GOLD analysis project Ga0256778, IMG submission 186049) | Metatranscriptome of enriched soil aggregate microbial communities from Iowa State University, Ames, United States - MC6-MC0929-MT... | ecosystem: Environmental > Terrestrial > Soil >...
GGGAGAGGCAGGATGAATTATCGTCGACTTGGTAGATCTGGTTTGAAGGTCAGTGAAATTAGTTTGGGCAGCTGGCTGACATATGGTAAGTCAGTGGAAGATGATACAGCAACAAAGACAATACATAGAGCTTACGAATTAGGTATCAATTTTTTTGATTCTGCAAACGTTTACGAGCAAGGACAAGGCGAAACTGTTATGGCTAAAGCGTTGAAGGAGTTTCCTCGTGAATCATATGTCCTTACAACAAAAGCTTTTTGGCCAATGGGTGATGGTCCAAATGACAGAGGTTTATCTCGTAAGCATGTATTCGAGCAGCTGCACAATAGCTTAAAACGTATGGAATTAGATTACGTTGATATTTTTTATTGTCATCGCTATGATCCTGAAACACCAGTGGATGAGACATTGCGCGTCATCGATGATTTAATTCGTCAAGGAAAGATTCTATATGCAGGAGTTAGTGAATGGACTGCTGCTCAAATTGAAGAGGCAGTCGGGATTGCTGATAAATATTTATTAGATAGAATAGTTGTGAATCAACCTCAATATAATATGTTGCATCGTTATATTGAAGATGAGGTCATTCCTGTATCTAGTAAATACGGAATCTCTCAAGTTGTTTTCTCTCCGCTTGCTCAAGGTGTATTAACTGGAAAATACTTAAGTGGTAATGTTCCAGAAAATAGTCGTGCTGCAAACGAAAATATTAACATGTTTGTAAAAGGTTTCTTGAATGAAGATGTACAAAGAAAAGTAACACAATTGGATACATTGGCAAAAGAGATAGATACAACATTGCCTGCATTGGCACTTGCGTGGGTGCTGCGTCAACCAAATGTAGCGAGTGCATTAGTAGGAGCAAGCCGTCCTGAACAGATTGAAGCAAATGTTAAAGGAGCCAGCTTGCAATTAACAGGTGAAGTAATTGACAAAATCGAAGAAATCCTAGCTTGAAAAATGGAGGATGTTCCAAAGTGAATTGGTTGGTCCTCTCCACACCATGAGTAAATATGGGAGGAGACGGTTTTTCCCACCTTTCTTTGGAACGCCTCTTTTTTGATAGAAAAGCGGAAGATGCCTTCAGTTGGATTTGCAAGGCGAGTTCTGCAAAAGAGAAGGACAGGAATTTTGTTAGTCGATGGCTGCTTACGCTAGACATCGCAATTAAATTAATATTTTTCCTATATGGAGGGAGAGGTTCAAGTGGAGCACAAATTTGCAGCACAATTGTATACAGTGCGCGAGGAGTTGGCAAAAGGAATCAGACCTGTTTTTCAGGAATTGAAACAAATGGGATGGGCAGGTGTCCAGATCTCTGCACTTCCAGCAGATCATGACCCACAAGAAATTTCAGCTATACTAAAGGAAACGGGTTTGGGAACTGCGGGAATGCATATTTCATTAGATCGCCTTGAAAATGATCTCGAAAATGTCCTTAAAGAGGCAGATCTTTATGACACAAAAGACATTGTTTGCCCATACCTCCCACAGGAATATTGGAATCAAGAAGGATATACAAAGGTAAAAGAAAAATTGAATGCTATTGCTAGAAAAGCTCCAGAATATCGAATCAGCTATCATAACCATGCGTTTGAATTAGAGACGGAAATTAATGGAGTTTCTGCTCTTGAGTTCTTATTAGAACCTTCAGAAGATAATTTGATTTTAGCTGAAGTGGACGTGTATTGGGTGAAAAAAGGTGGTCGTGATCCACTTTCCTTTATCCAACCATACGCCAATCGAATGCCAATCATCCATTTAAAAGATATGACTAATGATGAAAAAGAACTTTTTGCGGAAGTCGGTACAGGGCAAATTGATTTTGTTCCAATTTTGCAATGGGGCGAAAAATCAGGTGTAGAATGGTATGCAGTTGAGCAAGATGTTTGCCCAGGAAACCCTATGGATAGCTTGAAAATCAGCTTGGAAAATTTAATGAAATTAAAAGAACTCGTATAAGTGGGGGTGTGTTCATGAATCAAGTAAAAATAGGTATTATCGGAATGGGAAATATGGGATCTAGTCATGCTAAAAATATTTTTGACGGACATATAAAGGGTGCCGTGTTAACTGCGATTTGTGATGAGAGACCGGATCGAATCCAATGGGTCGAGGACATATTTGGAAATCAGGTTCAGAGTTTCAGTTCATATGATGACTTTTTCTCTAATGCCGATATTGATGGAGTCATCATTGCTACTCCGCATTATGATCATCCTTCACTTGCCATTAAGGCATTTAATCGTGGATTGCATGTTTTGTGTGAAAAACCAGCTGGGGTTTATACAAAAAATGTAAGAGAAATGAATGAGGCAGCTGAAAGAAGCGGAAAAATATTTAGTATGATGTTTAACCAACGGACAAATCCTCTCTATCAAAAAGTAAGAGAGCTAATTACTTCCGGAGAACTTGGTGAGATTAAACGGACAAATTGGATTATTACGGATTGGTACCGCTCCCAAAGTTACTATGATTCCGGCGGCTGGCGTGCCACGTGGGCTGGTGAAGGTGGCGGCGTTATGCTCAACCAATCGCCGCATCAGCTTGATCTGTGGCAGTGGACAACTGGCTTAATGCCTAAGCGTGTTCGAGCATTTAGTGGTTTTGGGAAGTATCATGACATTGAAGTGGAAGACGATGTTACCGCTTATGTTGAATATGAAAATGGTGCGACTGGAGTATTTATTACTTCTACAGGAGAGGCACCTGGAACGAATCGCTTTGAAATTGCAGGGGACCGTGGAAAGCTTGTCGTGGAAGATAACAAACTAACTTTTTCACGACTAACACAGTCAGAACGTGAATTCAACCGCACGTATAAAGGTGGATTCGGTGAGCCGGAATGTTGGAAGATAGATATTCCAATTCGTGGAAGGGCGACAGATCATATTGGTATTATGAATAACTGGGTAGACGCTATTATTAATGGTGCAGAACTGCTAGCACCTGGTGCAGAAGGTATTAAAAGTCTTGCGATATCAAATGCAGTCTATTTATCTAGCTGGACAGATGACTGGGTAGAAATGCCGATTGATGAAGATCTTTACTATGAAAAGCTGCAAGAAAAAATTCAACAGTCTACCTTTAAAAAGGAAGCAAAGGATCTCACTTTAGATGTAAGTGGAACCCATTGATGATATGATAAGTAAAATCCGGATGAGACGTAATGTCTCTCCGGATTTTAAGTATGGTTATAGGGAGCTGTTTTGATTGAAACAACAGAATTTTACAAGCGGATCTATATGGAGGCAGCTCATTACCTTTTCAGCCCCAATCATGGTAACAAACCTTTTACAAATCTCGTATCAATTCATTGATAGTTTATGGGTTGGTAATTTACTTGGTGCTGATGCCCTTGGAGCTGTGGCGGTCTCAAGCACGGTTATTTTTACGGTACTATCATTTATTATTGGTATAAATAATGCTACTTTAACGATATTGTCCCAACTAAAAGGGAAGGAAGATCCATCGGCTCTACGTAGTTATGTTAATGCCTTTACTGTCATTCTAGGAACGATGGCAATTATTCTTGGAGCGGTTGGGTTTATATTCACGGAAAATATTTTAAGAATCTTAGGGACTCCTGATGCCATGCTTGCGGATGCATCGAATTATTTAAAAATTAACTTTTTAGGTATTCTTTTTTTATTTGGCTATAATTTTATTGCTACAGTATTCCGTGCCCTTGGTAATAGTAAAACGCCATTGCGATTTGTTATGATTGCGGTTGTTTTAAATGCGGTTCTAGATCCCGTATTTATTTACGTTTTTAAGTGGGGGATTCAAGGAGCGGCATATGCGACGATTTTTGCACAAGGAACAGCCTTTATATATGGACTGTTCATCAGTCTTCATCATAAACTAATCCCCTTTTCTGTACCTTCGATTCCTAGAAAAGAGGAAGTTACTCTTATATTAGGTCAAGGAATTCCATCAGGTTTACAAATGATGGTGATTTCTGCTGGTTCAGCAGCCATTATGAGTGTTGTTACAGCATTTGGAAGTGGTACAGTAGCTGGTTTTGGTGCTGCACAGCGTCTTGAGAGCATCATTATGCTTCCGGCGTCTGCACTTGGAACTGCTGTGAATAGTATGGCTGGGCAAAATATCGCTGCAGGCAAGTGGGATCGTGTCCAAAAAATTACATTATACGCAACATTATTAAATCTTGGCGCGATGCTTGTTGCTTCTACATCTATCTTCTTTTTAGCAGCTTTAGGCATTCAATTATTTATTTCGGAAACTGAAGCTGTAAAATTTGGGACCGAATATATTAAACTAGTTGCTTTTTTCTTCCCGTTTTTAGGATTTAATTTCGTATGGAATGGGGTCGTAAGAGCTTCGGGCGCAGCTGTTCAAGTACTTGTGTTGAACATTATTTCCTTTTGGTTGTTGCGCTATCCATTAACATATTTGTTTTCTAATATTCTAGGCGAAAAAGGAATTGCACTTGGAATGGGAGTCAGCTTTTTTATAAGCAGTTTCTTTGCCTTTGGATATTACCAGTTTGGAAAGTGGAGGAAGAAGGATTTGTTTGACAGGAAAGAAAATGAAAAAAGTGTAAATGCATGAAATGAGTGGATGAAATATGAGTCTAATAAAAATGTACATTATAAAAATGCTAGGATATATGATTGTGGCTTTGCCATTCTATATTGTTGGTCGAGTAATTTTTTTGAAAAAGAAGAAAAAGCGAGTAGAACCTACACGTGAATTGATACTTGTTCTATTCGTTTTATACATAATTGGATTAGCTTCACAAACGATTATTCCAATGTGGAATGCTGGAATCTTAGGGGAAACAGGAAAATTTTACTTTGATGTATATTTGTTCAATAATGCAGCCCATGTAAATCTGATACCCTTCCACACTATTAGTCAATATTTTTTCACCACGAATACAAATGTAGACAATTGGGGTGGTTTATCGCTTATAAATATCGCTGGAAACATATTTATGTTTTCTCCGATTGGAGTATTTGCTCCTATTCTTTGGAGCAGATTGCAATCGTTTCAAAAGATCTTAATACTTGGGCTAGGTGTTACTTGTTTTATTGAGTTTGTTCAATTATTCATTGGGCGCAGCACTGATATAGACGATGTCCTTTTAAATACAATCGGTGTCGTAATTGGATATGGAACTTACATTTTGTTAAAAGTTCCTTACCATAAAGTAGCAATTCGTTAATTTATTGTTTATCATCCTTTAAATAATCGTTCATAATTTGTTAATAACTCCTGGATATGATGAATACAAGTAATCAATCGTTAGGAGGAAAAAACGATGACGGATATGAATGATCAAAATCAAGAAATTATAGATTCTACTGAAAGAGCAAAACCTTATTTGAAACCGAAAAAAACAGGATTAAAAAGATTTTTTTCAACTGTAGGGGCTGGTGTAATTGGTTCGGCATTAACATTAACAGCTGTAACGTATACTCCATTATTGAAGGATGCGAATGCAATAAATAAAACTGAAGTTCCGACTTCCACTGTGCAGACAGATAATGATAGTTCCTATTCAGTACAGAAGGTGTCAGCTAGTACAAAATCACTTGCAGATATGGTGGAAAGTACTTCTAAAGCCATTGTAGGTGTTGTTAATTTCCAAAATAAGAGGAGCCAATTTTCACCGATAGAAGAAAGCGTTGAAGTCGGTTCCGGATCTGGTGTAGTCTTCAAAAAAGATGGCAACGAAGCTTATATTGTAACGAATAATCATGTAATAGAAGGCGCTAAGAAAATAGAAGTCTCATTTTATAATGGTGAAAAGGCGAAAGCTGAACTAGTTGGGGCGGACGCCTTAACTGATCTAGCGGTATTAAAAATCGATGGGAAATATGCAGATACTGTATTAAAGTTCGGTAATTCCGATGCATTACGTGCGGGTGATCAAGTCGTTGCTATAGGTAATCCGCTAGGACTTGATTTTTCACGCACTGTTACACAAGGAATAGTCAGTGCTGTTAACAGAACCGTAAATGTAAATACTTCCGCAGGTGAATGGGACTTAAATGCAATCCAAACAGATGCAGCAATTAACCCTGGAAATAGCGGAGGTGCGTTGATTAATTCTGATGGGGAACTCGTAGGAATTAATAGTTTGAAAATCTCAGAAAGTGGAGTGGAAGGGCTTGGTTTTGCGATTCCAATTAATGATGCAAATCCAATTATCAATGAAATCATTAAAAATGGAAAAATCGAACGTCCATATATGGGAGTAAGTTTGGCAGACCTAGATCAAATCCCGCCGCAATATTTGCGCGGTGTGCCAGTAACTGTTGAAGATGGCGTGATGGTCGCTGCGGTTGAGCAGAATTCAGCAGCTGAAAAGGCAGGTCTTGAAGTAAAAGATTTGATTGTCTCCGTAAATAAAAATAAAGTTAAAAATTCAGGTGAATTGCGGAGATATTTATATACAAAGCTAAAAGCAGGAGACAAATTATCCTTAGAAGTTTACCGAGATGGAAAATTAAAAACAATCAATCTTACTCTTGCTAGTAAATAACCTAGAACTAAACCTCTTGCTCATAAAAGTAAGAGGTTTTCTTGCTAAATTTTACATTTCGTTTTAAGTTAAGAGAAAGGTGGTGTAGCTGGGATGAAAATTTTAGTAGTTGAAGATAATGAAAGCGTCGCATCAATGATTGAAATGTTTTTTGCGAAAGAAAACATTGAAGGAACTTTTGTAACGGATGGTTTGGAGGGCTATCATCGGGCCATCCATGAAGAGTGGGATTGTTTAATTATTGATTGGATGCTTCCTAATATGGATGGTGTAACTATTTGCCGTAAAATAAGGCATGAAAATAAATCGGTTCCAATTATTATGCTAACTGCAAAAGATAGTGAGTCTGATCAAGTGCTTGGGCTTGAAATGGGGGCCGACGATTATGTAACAAAACCGTTTAGTCCTTTAGCACTCATGGCAAGAATTAAGGCAGTGACAAGGAGATATCATCCTATTAAGGAGCAGAAATCAGAGACCGACATCATTGAAACAGCACACTTTAAGATTAATAAAAATACGAGAGAAGTGTTTCTTGATGGTGCTCCTATTACAAATTTGACACCAAAGGAATTTGATCTTCTATTTCATTTCGTTCAGCATCCACGGCAGGTCTTTTCACGTGAACAGTTGCTTGAAAAAGTATGGGGTTATCAATTTTACGGAGATGACCGAACGGTAGATGTCCATATTAAGCGATTGCGTAATAAAATTGATAATGAGGAACAATCTTTCTTCCAAACAGTATGGGGCGTAGGTTACAAATTCGAAGAAGGAAGTAATGCTCAAACATGAGAGTTAAATATTTGTACCAGCAGCTAGCAAGTCACGTAAGTGTTATCATCATTGCTTTCTTAATATTAAGTTTGCTGTTTGCCCACTTTATGAAAAATTTTGTGTACGAAAGTAAAATAGATGAGTTAACTTCTTACGGTGAAAATATATTAAAAGATTTAGAAAGAAACCGAGGTAATTCCCAGCAAATCCTTTCCGAATATGGACGTGTACTTGCGGGACGCGATATACAATATAGTCTGTTTGATCAAAGCTCTACTATTATTTATTCAATCGGGAGAACCCCAATTGTAGAGCTTAAGGATGAAGAATGGAACAAGATCAAACAAGGATATACCGTTGTTGTGAAACAAGATTTTAAACGATTGGAAGAAGGAGTCACGTTCGTATTACTTCCGTACATTCATAATAACCAATTTGTCGGAGGCATTTTATTGGCTTCTCCCATCAAAGGGTCTAGGCAAGTTATATCTCAAATCAACGAGTATTTATTATATACCGTAATGATTGCAGCAGTAGTAGCCTTTATGCTTAGCTGGATTTTATCTGCTTTCCATGTAAAGAGAATCAAAAGACTGCGAGAAGCAACCTCGCTCGTTGCAGGTGGGGATTATTCAGTCAGGATCCCTTCATCTGATTTTGATGAAATTGGTGAGCTTTCAAGAGATTTTAATAAAATGGTAGAAAAATTAAATATATCAATGGAAGAGATTGAAAGTCTTGAGAATCGTAGGCGTCAGTTTATGGCTGACGTGTCACATGAATTAAGGACTCCACTTACAACAATCAGCGGTGTAATTGAAGGTATTCGAAATGACATGATTCCTGAATCTGAGAAAGAGAAAGGGATGTTGCTAGCAAGCAATGAAACAAAAAGGTTAATCCGTCTTGTAAACGAAAATCTCGATTATGAAAAAATTCGTTCTAACCAAATCAAGCTATATAAACAAGACATACAATTAAAAGAAATGCTAGAAATCATTAAAGATCAATTAGATGTTTTAGCGGAAGAAAAACATAATGAAATAATCGTTGAAGTTGATGAGGACGCAGTTATTTATGCAGATTATGATAGATTAACTCAGATCTTAATTAATATAACAAAAAACAGCATTCAATTTACTGATAATGGATTTATCATTCTAAGAGGTAGAATCAAAGCGAATGATACTATTATAGAAATAGAAGATAACGGGATTGGTATTGACCCTGAAGAAATAGAGAAAATCTGGGGACGGTTTTACAAGGCGATGCTATCAAGAACAACCAATCCGTACGGAGAATTTGGACTAGGCTTATCCATTGTGAAACAATTAGTGAATATGCATAATGGTCAAATAGAAGTGTCCAGTGAAAAAGGAAAAGGAACAAAATTTATATTGAAATTCCCTTTGGGACAAAAGTGAAGCATACTACAACATTCACTAAAAAAGCTTAGAATTTTTATTTAGCTCTAAGCTTTTTTCAATGTAATATAATTAGGATGGTATGAAAAATAATACCGATTATAGAAGTAATTTTCGTGTAAAGAATAGCCGCTTCAGACGGTTCTGGCTCATCTTCATACATCCATCTTGTTCCCAATAATAAACTTTCACTTGGGTTAAAAATAAGCCCATATCAACACTCCGTATACTGGAATTAGTAAAATGAGCTAATTTTATCAGCCATAATATCCCCCTCTTTAAAATGTTTTAAGGGGAATTTCCTAATTATATATACCTTTAAAATTTTGTTAAGTTTAAATAGTAGAAATTTTCAATTGTTTCCCTATTTAACAACAAATGATGATATAATATGACTTATCAATTTTCTTTTTTTGAGTTCTTCAGTTAGTTACTTGTTTCTTCACACACACTTAAAATCTTGTTAATAATTTGTTCATACTTTCTAGATATCCTAATTTTATTCACGTCCTAAGGGGGAAAAATAATGGAGAAAAAATCAAGTAAAAAATTCACGATAAGTGTGATTATAATAATAGTAGTAGGATTAGCTGCTATTTTTACAGCTGCTTTTTCAAAAAGAGAAATCGCCGCGAATGTGGGCGGTGAAAAAATAACTCAAGCTGAATTGAACGATGTCCTTGTGAAACGTTATGGACAAGATACTCTTGATTCATTAATTGAGAAGAAAGTTATTGAATTGGAAGCTAAAAAAGAAAAAGTAAAGATTTCCGATAAGGAAAAAGAAGAAGAAATGAATCAATATATTGAGCAATATGGCGGAAAAGATGCATTTGACGCAGCCCTAAAGCAAAGTGGACTTTCGAAAACAGATATTGAACAAGACGTTATTCAATATTTATCGATTAAAAAAATGTTAGAACCTAAAATTAAAATCACTGAAGATGATATGAAAAAGTATTTTGAAGAAAATAAGGATTCTTTTAATGAAGAAGAACAAGTACAAGCTAGCCATATCCTAGTAGATGATGAAAAGACAGCTGAAGAAGTAGAGAAGAAGATTAAAGAAGGAAAAGATTTTGCTGAACTAGCGAAAGAATATTCTAAAGATCCTGGAAGTGCTCAAAACGGTGGGGATTTGGGATACTTTGGCAAAGGCAAAATGGTTAAAGAATTTGAGGACAAGGCCTTTTCTATGAAAATCGGGGAAATTAGTGAACCGGTTAAAACAGAACATGGTTACCATATCATTAAGCTAACAGGCAAAAAGGCTGCAAAAGACGCAAAATATGAAGATCATAAAGATGAAATTAAAGATACATTGTTTAACAAAGAACTTCAGAGTCAATATCAACCTTGGCTTGAAGGAATTAAAGCAAAATACGATATTAAAAATAATTTAAAGGTTTCTTAAAAGCAATATTAATTGAACGGCCTGATACGTTTGTCGCGTATCAGGCCGTTTTTATTCTACGAAAAAGCTAGAGAAAATCGAGAAAACGAAGTTTAACTAATCTCTAAAATCATTCTTTTACCTCAAGTCCAGCAATTCTACAATTTTTCCATTTCCAAACATTTTTGTTAAGAATATCGGGCATGATAA
>Ga0256778_1000153_pt1 | contig 10221 bp, 10 predicted proteins | sample MC6MC0929MT_FD_186049 | JGI IMG/M metagenome (GOLD analysis project Ga0256778, IMG submission 186049) | Metatranscriptome of enriched soil aggregate microbial communities from Iowa State University, Ames, United States - MC6-MC0929-MT... | ecosystem: Environmental > Terrestrial > Soil >...
CCTCAATCAGCTTCACTAAAGAATTATAGATTATTTGCAGCAAAGACAGGTCATTGTTTTGCAAAGCATAATGTTTAGTCTTTTGATATAAATCAATAGCTTCACTTACGCGTCCCTGTCGTTCACAGAGAAAGGCATAGGCATTGAAAACCTCTAATTGTACTTTTGAATAGGGCGGGTTATGAATCGTGGCTAGAAGTTCTTGTAATAGTACATTGGCCTCATCAAACTCATCCAGCCATATAAGTGATACTGCTAGGTTTGTTTTTGGATACATAATTCCTGTATAAGGCTCTTTATGCTGCACTTCAAACGCATTCGAGTAATAAAGACTTTTTAAGGCGAATTCCTTGGCTGTGGGATAATTGCCCATTGATATTTCCAAATCGCTTAGATTATTATAAATTTTCCCCAAGCTCTCCACATGTTGAATAGATTCAGCAATTTTTAATCCCTTTAACATCAGCTCTTCAGATTTCTTTAAGTGACCAAATGTCCCCCAATAAATCGCGGCTATATTATAATACTGAATTAGATCAATATCATTGCCATGTTGAAAAGTTAGCTCACGATATTGTTCAAGTACACTAATCGATAGCTGTAAATCACCTGTTTGAAAATAACTGGCACAGCTATAACGTAATAGAAGGATTGCCTTATCATACATTTCAAGCTTAATGGCACTTTCGACTGCGGCACTACTTATTTCTATATATTCTAAAAAACGATCCGCATTATATAATTCATTGAGCGTAATCCATAATTCTTCAAATTCTTGTACGTTCATACCGCTCCCCCTTATTTTCACCCTTACATCTTTAATACTACCTTCGCCCATAAAATATTACAATTCTTTGGACTCATTCATTTTTACATCATTAAGTAATTAATACTAGTCAGGAAAATAATTGTGTATTTTATCCTATATTAGATTTTTTATGTTCTAATGGTAAATTTAACATGGTATCTTCACTATAATTTTCTCGTAAACAAAAAACAAGCCTCTTTAACAGAGACTTGCTAAGAATCTTCTATATCTAATAATGCTTTTAATTCCTTGGCTCTTTTGGAACTTAGCTGGATTTCTCCACTTCCTACCTTTTGGAGATAAAGGGATCCACCATATCCTTTCCACATTTCAATACGTACCCCCTCCACCTGAAAGGAATATTCGGGAGGTCTTTTCATATAGTTAGCAGACTGCCATGGCATATCCTGCAAGAATTGGGCTACTTCTTGTTCATTTTGTAGATCGAGTTCCTTTGTGACGATAGGTTCTAACACTTCCACTTTGTTTAATAAGCCATATCTTCGTACAATTCCATTTTCCTCCATGCCACCCGTTCCCATCGAATATAGCTTGATATAATCACCCTGTTCTACAGGAAAATCATCTAACACAGGATACCAATCAGCTTGCTTATATTTTTCTTCAAGCTGTACCTCCGTCATGTTATCGAGATCTTTCGGAATAACCCCTTCAATAAATAAAAAGACATTTGACTCTACCTCTGCAACTGTACCCACTAATGAGGTGCCAGATGAACTAGAGCGGAGCTCAATGTTATTGTCCTTTTGAAATGCTGTCGCCTGCTCAGCAAAATTCGCTTGGAAGTACAACATGGCCTCTATATCCGCTACTCCATTATACGCATAAAAAGTTGGATATTTTTCCTTATACATGTCGTAGAGCTTTGTTCGAGCTGTATACATTGGTAGGATTGGTTTGAGATAAAGATCAACATATTTACTCGGTTCTAGTCCTTGAAAAAGGGCCTCGTATTCAGGTGATTGCTGCAGCATTTCGAGTTGCTCAACGTGTTTCTTTCTCTCCGCCTCAAGTTCATCCTTCGAATAGGCAATCCCTAATGATTTTGCAAAATAGTAAGCGGCAACGAGCTTCTCATAGGAACGATAGGCCTCTTTTTTATAATATTCCTGCTCTTGCCCTGGCCACATCATATGGCTGATACGTTCGAAGTGCTCAAGCTGTTTTTCATGAAACAATGAGGTCGTTTGTGTTGTATCCTTCCCTAAAAGTTGCACCATAACAAACCCTGCCATACAAAGTGTAAGCACGACTGTCAACAGTTTGAATCGTAAAGGTTTTCTGTTGGGATACCTTGGTTGTAGGACACGTTGTTTGACACGTTCTTTGCTCGCCGTCATATCACCCGCTACTTTTACTAATTCTTTGTGTACTTCACTCATGCCTTAGCACCTCCCATTCCTCTTGCTTTAGATGGGGCTTTAATGCCTCTCTTGCCCGTCTTAGCCTTGTTTTCACTGTATTTTCTGCAATCCCCAGCAATTGGGCAATTTCATGTATTTTCATTTCTTCAAAGTAATACAGAATGATAGGCTCTCGATACATAAGAGCTAGCTTTAAAATAGCCGCTCCAACATAGGATCGTTCCTCCGCAGCTACAAGCTCATCACGCTGCTTATTCCATTTCATCGGAAATACTTTTTCTTGTAATCGTAATTTTTTATAATGCCAGCTTTTTAAATAATCCTTGCTTTGATTAATTGTTAATGTGGATAAAAAAGCGCGTAGCTGCCCTCGTTCCTCATAGTCACACTGAGAAAACTTAATAAATACCTCCTGCACAATATCCTCCGCAGTTTGCAGATTTTTTACATAAAAATAGGCGAGACGTAATAAATGATCTGCATGTTCATCGATAATTTTTTCAAGTATGCCATCCACCTCCCCTTCTTACACTATAAACGACTACCAATATATAACCGTTTCAATTTTTTTAACTATTTTCTTCTAGCGTATTGACCTTGGAGCATACTCCAATGTTAGGATGATTTTAGGAGGTGCTCATATGAAAATTAAACAATTCGCCGAGAAGTTTCACCTAACAACCGATACAGTTCGTTACTACGAAAAAGAGGGGCTATTATATCCCCAGAAGTTAGACAATGGCTACCGTGTGTATGATGGCACTTGTGAACATACAGTGAAATTCATTCTCGTTCTACGCCAGCTTGGCTTTACCTTACAAGAAATTAAATACTTACTAACACTCGAACAGAAACCAATATCCCCAGAATGTAATGAAGAAACGGTACAGCTATTTTCCGCAAAGATTACCCATATTGAACAACTAATGCACTTTTATCAGCATGCACTTCAGTCCTTACGACTGACAAAAACGTTAATGGCAGACGGACAATTTGAAAACAATCAGGAAAAAATTGCCTTACTCATTGAAGATATGTATCAAAATTTACAGGAAGGTCGTGGTTAATATGAAACTACGTAAAATTATCTCTCTAGAATATGTCATCGCCTTTATCATTACAGTCTTTTTCTATGGGCACTTGGATTTTTCCTGGCTGCCATTTATTTTATTTTTACTGCTACCTGATCTCACGATGGTCGGCTATCTGATTAATTCGAAAACTGGGGCACTTTTCTATAATATTGGACATAGCTTTGTGTTACCCGCTATACTTCTTGTGATTTGTTTTATGCTATCCACCCCACCACTTCTAATGGTTGCCTTAATTTGGCTAGCGCATATTTTCTTAGATCGGGCACTCGGTTATGGTTTAAAATATGAGGAAGCCTTTTCAAAAACGCATTTACAGCAAATTGCATAATGATGAAGAATTATTTGGAAATTATTTCGAGATTTCGTTGTAAAAAGATTTTTGTTAATAGTCCCATCCATAAGCAACAACGGTATTGCTTATTAAGCATAAACACAAAAAGGAGTTTGGTCATCCAAGCTCCTTTAGTGATGTTTTATCATCTTTTTAATAATCACGCTCTTTAATTGGTGGTGATGAAAAATAATTATCGGACACTTGGATGCCCTGCCAACCGCTTACATCGCATTGGCCGTACTCATTATCACCCACAGCAACCACCGTTCCGTCAGATTGAAGACCGAGCGTATGCGCACAACCTGCTGCTATCGCTACAATATCACGCCAGCCACTGACATTACATTGACCATGCTTATTCAAGCCTACAGCCGTCACCGTTCCATCCGATTGAAGTCCAATGGTATGTTGACTACCCGCCGCTATCGCCACAATGCCTTGCCAGCCAGTTACATCGCATTGGTCATGTTTATTCGAACCCACAGCTGTCACCGTTCCGTCAGATTGAAGACCGATTGTATGAAGATAACCTGCTGCGACCGCCACCATATTGCACCAGTCATTGACATTGCATTGACGATACCGATTATTCCCCACAGCCATCACCGTTCCGTCCATTTGAAGACCAATCGAATGCCAGTCACCTACCGCAACCGCCACCATATCACGCCAGTCGTTTACATTACATTCACCCTCATTGTTTTTGCCCACTGCGACTACCTTGCCATCCGATTGGAGTCCAATGGTATGACACCAACCCGCTGCAACCGCTACAATATTGCACCAGTCATCTACATTACATTGACCATGCTTATTCCAACCGACACTTACTACAGTTCCATTAGATTGAAGACCGAGCGTATGCGTATTACCCGTGTTCATCGCCATATGAACATTACCTGCAGCAACCGCCACGATATCACGCCAGCCACTTACATTACATTGGCCATATTTATTATCACCTGTTGCCATCACAGTTCCATCATCTTTAAGCCCAACGGTATGACGACGACCTGCCGCTATGGTATCTCTAGGCCACCCTTTTATCTCTAATAAACTTTTGTTTGGTGAAATCCAATCCATTTTTACCCCCAAATATTTATGTCATCATGAACATAAACGTAATCACATTATAAAGAGTTGGTACGACCAATGCGAGCGCTAACCGTTTTTAAGAGGATGTACTATATAAACTATTTCCCTACCATAAAAAAAGCAGGATCCTTCACCTGTGATCCTGCCTCCAAATTATTTATATGAATCGTTTTAATAGTGATTCATATATCCCTACCATCAATACTCCAATCAATATTGGGATTAGTGAAGTAAAACTGAAATAAAAGCCTACAGCATCATAGCGGCCTGTAAAATGAAATTGTAGCCAAGACACTTCATAGGTTTCGCCTACCCCATATAAAAAAATTGTGGTAAATAAAAACAATGCAAGACATTTCAGCCCTTGTGCTCTTTTCATAACATCACCTCATTGAACAAGTTTCATTTGTTGCGCATAGCTTAATAGATCTTCAATCGTTAGCTCTGGATTTTCCCCAACGATATTGTATTGATAGCCATTTTCTTGCCAAGTAATTGAACGGAAATTTTTATCATTCATAACCGTTCCTTGTTGCCCTCGAATATCCATTTCTTTTTCATTTAAAATGGGGTCAATATCCGCTAAATTAGCATCTGCTTTAAAAATCGTAACGAAAAAAGCCAGCTCCCCATCTAATTCATAAACAAACGAATATTCAAGTCGATCCTCTATCCCTTTAACCATCGAAATTTTGTCTAACATTAGACCATTTTCTTGTGGCACCAATAAAAATTTTTCGAGTTGTTGCTTTGCTTCATCCAATGAAATTAGCTCTGAAGTATCTTCACTGCTAATCTCTTGGATCGTTACATCCTTTGGTAGATCTAGCGTAAATTGTTGATCATCTATTTTTTCACCAACATTTATCTTTGTGTATTCGGTGATCATTTGATTACCTGCATTATCTGACTTCATTTTTAACGTCAGCCATGTTTTTTTGTCAATCCATGCTTCTATGTCCCCAAATAACGTTTCCGTTTTATTAGTTTTTGCCACAATTTTATACGTGTCTCTACCAGCGATTTTCTCCTCGCCTGCTATCTTAATATCATGTGTATCTTTAACCAAATTAAAAATAAGCTGTACCTTATCTCTTGGGGATTGGAGTCCATCTAGTTCACCTTGTAGATAAGCCATTTTATAGGCTGTATTTTCAGTAACGTCGTAGCTTAACACTTGTGAATCAGTCATGATGGAAATGACATGTTCACCATTGTCACCTGTCAACTCTATACGTCTATTGCTATCCTTGGCCCATTCTTTTACTTGAGCTTTGCCACCTAGCTCTCCCATATCTACCGTATATTCGCCATAATATGTTAGCGGCTCCTTTGATTCTTGAAGAGCTTGTTCCATAATTTCTTGTGGTGTATACGAGGTCTCCGTATTACAGCCTACTAAACTAAATGTCATAACAGCCATTAAGCCTGCTGCTCGGCATGATTTTTTCCAGTTCATAGTTCGTTTACTCCTTTATAGGGTGGTAGCCAGCAGATAACCGCTGTTCCAATGTCCTCTTTAGAAAGCAGCTGTACCGTGCCACCGTGTTTTTCAATAATTTGTTTCGTAATATTCAAACCTAGTCCTGTTCCGCGGTCTCCAGCCTTTGATCTTGCATGATCTGCTTGATACATGGGCTCGAATAATTTTTCAATATCCTTTTCGGGTATGCCCTGTCCGCAATTTTGCACAATCATGTACATACCTTCTTGCTTGTTTAAAGTTGGCTTAAGGAAATCAAAACTCCATTCAGGATCACTCCCGGCTTTGACTGCCGCTAAGCCAATAGTTGTACCTATCTCACCAAAACGCCATGCGTTGCTCAATAAATTATCAATCACGCGTTGTAGTTGTTTAGGATGCACAGCATATAGCCCATCCAAATCACAGAATATTTCTAATGTAAACCCTCGTTCCTTACATAACGGTTCATAGTCAGATAAGGCCATGTCAAAAAATTCTTCACCATCAACAGCTACCAGCTCTAATTCATAGTTCGTTGATTGAAGTATTGTAAACATCAATAAATCTTCTAACATATGTTTCATCCGATCAGCTTTCGTTACGATGACCTGCTGATATTCTTCCTGTTGCTTTTCTGATAAGACATTGTTTCGTAAAGATTCCGCATAGGCATGAATAGCTGTAAGAGGCGTTTTTAAATCATGGGAGATACTTGCAATCATCATCTCTTTTTGCTGTTGTTCCACTTTTAAAGAAGTCCGAGTCTTTTCAATTTCATCCTGCATCGCCACAAATGTTTGGGCGAGTAAGCCAATCTCATCTTTTCTTGCGCTTAGATTTGATTCTATATGCTCTCCTTTTGCAAAATTCCGCATTTGCTGCATCAGTTCTCGTAATGGTCGATTTAGTTTCCGATTAAGCAACACTATGACGGCTAAATAAATGACTAGAAACAGTAGAATGGAGCCTGTAATGACAAGCCATGAACGCTTCTCTACACCTTTTACCCAATCTGTTCTTATTAATTGAATTTCATAGATGCCCAACAAATTCCCTTTTTGATAAACAGGCTCCTTGTAGGTAAAGGAGTTGTATGATTGTTGTAAGTCATATAACCCTTTCAGCATGCGCTCTTTCCCTACATATCCCGATAGTAAAGGGTTGGAGGAATATAAGACGAAGCCTGATTTCGTATAAAGTGTAATCGCCAGCTGCTCGTTTGTCAGTTCTTCTATCTCTTCAAGATTCGCATTTTTTTGATAAAGTGCTGCATCGTCTACGATTTCTTTTACCTGATTCAGCTCTGTCCACTTGTCAAAGTATTCTGCAACATTTTTATCTTGATAATAAGCATTAATCCACACATAAAGGCTATAGGCTCCAGCTATGGGCAACACCATGACAATAAAAAAAGTGATCAGTAACCAAGATTTAATTTTCATAATGGTTCACCAATAAAGCGGTAACCTTTGCCCCACACAGTTTGAATAAAATATGGACTTTTCACTGAATCCTTGAGCTTCTCTCGTAGTGCCTTAATATGTACTGTGACAGTATGTGTATCCTCTAAAGTCGCTTGCTGCCAAATATGCTGATATAGTTCCTCTTTCGTAAAGGTTTGGCTCGGATTTTTTGCTAGTAGCTTGACCAGAGCAAATTCTTTTTGAGTTAACGCTACTTCTTGTTGATTAACGCTTACTATTTCTCGTTGCCAATCAATTGTTAATCCGTTGGCATAGGCAGTTTGCTCTTCTACAACGTCTTGCTTGTTATAGCGTCTCCAGCGTCTAAGATGGGAGTCCACACGTGCCTTTAACTCCTCTAAACTAAACGGCTTTGCAATATAATCGTCCGCCCCCTGCAAGCCCTTCACCTTATCCGCTTCTTCCTTACGGGCACTCATCATGAGGATGGGTACTTCACTTTCCCAACGTATATTTTGACAAACAGTAAGACCATCCATTTCTGGCAGCATCCAATCGACTAACACTAAATCGAATGGTTGCGCTTGAAAATCAGCTAGTCCTTCAAGGCCCGTTGTTGCCCATGTCACAAGATAGTCCTCATGCTCTAGTGTATCCTTGACAATGCGCCCAATCGCTGCATCATCCTCAATCAGTAGTATCTTTTCCTTCATCAGTTCTCCTCCTGTTTAAACCTTACTACGGAAAAAGCGATTTCCTCCGAACTTTACACTTTCTTTATAATTACCTTAGAGCGAATCCGTATTTTGCACAACTGATTGGGGTTGTCCATTTCTTCTGCTCGGGGTTATCCGCCACTTTCCTCGTTTTATCCTTCACTTTGTCCGCGCTATCCGTCACTTTCCTCGCTTAATCCGTCACTTCGCTCAATCTATCCGTTTCCTCGATTCTATTCTTCACTCCGCTTGGGCTATCCGTCACTTCCCTCGCTTTATCCGTCACTTCTCCCTTCCTATCCGTCACTTCGCTCAATCTATCCGTTTCCTCGAACCTATCCTTCACTCCGCTTGGGCTATCCGTCACTTTTGCCGCGCTATCCGTCACTTCGCTCAATCTATCCGTTTCCTCGATCCCATCCTCCACTCTGCTCGGATTATTCGCCACTTTAGCCCAAACAAAAAAAGAATGCACAGTTTTGTGCATTCCTCATCGAACTAGAAAAATAAACTTAAAATATAGTAAATCAATGCTGCCATTACTGCAGAGATTGGCATAGTGATGACCCAAGTTGTTATGATTTTACGGGCCATTCCCCATTTAACGCCTTTGACACGGTGTGCTGTTCCTACACCCATGATAGATGAAGAAATAACATGTGTCGTGGATACAGGTAAGTGAATTAATGTCGCTCCAAAGATGATGGAAGCCGAAGCTAAATCAGCTGCTACCCCATTCACTGGGCGAATTTTCATAATCTTACCACCCACTGTTTTGATGATTTTATAACCACCTACAGAGGTACCAAGACCCATCGCAGTTGCTGCTGCAAAACGTACCCAGAAAGGAATATCGTCACCTGTGTGTAAACCACCTGCGATTAACGCAAGGGTAATAATCCCCATCGCTTTTTGGGCATCGTTTGTTCCGTGAGTAAATGATTGTAAGGCAGCTGTCCCGATTTGCATGGTACGGAAACCTTTATTTGTACGATATAAATTCATATCTTTAAAGATGACCTTCAATATTGTCATCATTAGGAAACCAGCTGCAAACGCTAGCAGCGGTGAGAAAATCAGTGCTTGTAAAATTTTAATAAACCCAGCATAGTTTAATACATCGAATCCCGCTGCTGCAATAGCTGCACCTGCCACAGAACCAATTAATGTATGGGAAGAACTTGATGGAATCCCAAAATACCATGTAACTAAATTCCATGTAATGGCAGAAAATAAGGCTGCTAAAATAACGACCGAACCTGTGATATCGCCATCAAAAGCATTTAAGCTAAACGGGTCCACAATATCTTTTGTTAAGGCTTTTGCTACCCCAACAAATGTAATGGCGCCGACGAAGTTCATAACTGCAGCCATGTAAACCGCTGTACGTGGTTTTAATGCACGGGTTGATACAGAAGTTGCAATAGCATTCGCCGTATCATGGAAGCCGTTTATAAAGTCGAACACTAGTGCGAATATAACGACTAATATGGTGATTAGTAATATCGTATCCATTTCGTACACTCCATCTTATGCATTACGCATAATTATTGTTTCAATTGTGTTTGCCACTGTTTGGCAGCTATCAGCAATATCCTCAAATTGCTCATAAATATCCTTGAAAACAATGAGACGCATAGGATCTTTTTCTTGAATAAATAATTGCTTCATACAGGAACGGAAAATTTCATCACATTCACGTTCATTATCCTTAATTTGAATAGCATGTTTACGCATTTCTACAAGCTTTTTACTATTTAATAGTTCCATGGCTTGTACCATTTCATCTGTACTCTTCGCAATATATGTTAGGAATTGACGCATTGGCTCCGTTACTTCTGTTAAATTGTACATATTGAAGTGCGCAATGCAGCCTTCCATTCCATCAATCACATCATCC